>ERZ1027171.472-NODE-472-length-17379-cov-6.047391_pt1 | contig 17379 bp, 12 predicted proteins | sample MGYA00519274_ERZ1027171 | MGnify/ENA primary metagenome ERZ1027171 (study PRJEB26926, sample SAMN06164681) | human gut metagenome | biome: ENVO:00009003; feature: ENVO:2100002; material: ENVO:00002003 | host: Homo sapiens | place: USA | collected 2012 ... | reverse complement strand
CAGGCGTACACCCCATTATGACGAAGATGAAATTGTTCACAAAGTGGGGGATTACTTTCGGCGAACCGTACAAGCTTCAGGATAAATCCGCACGTCCCGTGAAATATGTCAGCGAACGGGATATTGTAACGGCGATTGCGAAGCAACAGCGGACGCAGAAAAAAGCGCCCCCTAAGCCGAAGCCGTTCGTTCCCGATCCCCGTGAAGCAGAAAAGTTGCTTGCGCAGTCAGCTGAGCAGGGGAACGAGTTTGCAGCGTACAAGCTCGGTAAGTTATATCTGAACGGTGAAGACCCTATCGGAAAAGATACAGACAAAGCCGCGCGGTATTTTCAGAAAGCTGCCGATAAGAACAACCAATATGCACAGTATCAGCTGGCGAAATTGCACTTAGTCGGCAACCAAGGCGAGCAGACCTCTAAAGAAAAACCGACTCTGCAAAAGCAATCCGATAATCCGTTGCGGGTGGATTAAACCTTTATATAAAAAAGTTCGAGTATTGTCTCGGACTTTTTTGTCTGTATATTTTACAGTCACTATACTTTACCCTGAAAAGCTATACATATTTATAGAGAATCGAGAGCATTCAAAAAATAATCAACACTTTCCATAAAATTCCAAAAATGTTTTGCAATTTTTGTGACAGTATGATATATTTTAGGTTGCAAAGCGAAATTCTGTTAGGGAATATAACGGAATTTTGAGCGGTTGCTTAGCGGGGGAAATCATAAAAAAAGAGAAGGAGAGCAAGAATGAACAAGGGGAAGAAAATAGCTGTAAGAGTAATATCGGTTGTACTGACATTGGTTATGTTGGTCAGTGCAATTCCGATGCAGGCTTTTGCCGCAGAAAAGTCTGTAAATGCAATGTTATCGGAAGATGCATTTGAGGAAAAAGGATATTTCGGAGATATGGTCGAAACAAACGAAGAAGAGTCAAAATCTGCGGGGGAGAATGGGGCGGACCCCGAGCCTGCCGTTATTCTTTCGGAGGATACGGACAAGCGTGAGGAAAATGTCAAACATTTTAGAATAAGCGACGGCACAATGCAGGCGGCGCAGTATGCCGAGCCTGTACACTTTTTGAAGGACGGTGCTTGGACGGATTATGACAACACCCTGACAGAAGTGGATGCCGATGAGGAAGAAAATGAGGAGCGTTCTTTACTCAAAAACAAGGATTTGACCAATCAGACGGCGGATTACAGCGTGCGCCTTTCCAAAAAGACCAACGGCAAAAAGTTTGTTCGTATTGAAAAGGATGGGTACAAGCTGTCTTGGTACTATGTCGGTGCGAATAAGAGTACAGCAAAGATTGCGAAACAGGCAGAGGATGACGGCGACCCGACTACGCTTGAAAAACTGAGCTCTACCGTGCTGTATAAAGATGTTTTCAAAGCGACGGACTTCGAATATATTATCGGTTCTACAGGTTTAAAAGAAAACCTCATTTTAGACAGTAAAAAAGCGCCGAAAGAATTTATGGCGGAATACAAGGCGAACGGGCTGACCCCTGTGCAGATAGACGATAAAACCGTCGAACTACGCGCGGAGGACGGCACAGTTATCTATACTGTTTCTGCGCCTTTTATGACGGATGCGGACGGCGCATACTCGGACGGCGTCAAGCTTTCACTTTCAGATGTCAAAAACAATGCATTTATATTAAAAATCCTTTTAGACACTGCTTGGCTGGATGCGGAAGACCGCGCCTATCCTGTTACGGTTGACCCGGCAATTCAAACAACGAAAGATAATACGGAAATGACAAGTACCTTTGTGGATTCCGGACATCCGAATACCGCACACGGTGCGGCACAGGATGATTTGGGAAGTATGTACGTCGGGCGTAGTATTTACCAATTAGGAACGGCGAAAACATATATTAAAGTGAATTCCTTGCCTGATATCGGCGGAATCGGTTCAAAGGTGATTGATGCTCGGCTTTCCGTTTGTAAGCGGAATGTCTATTCGACCGCCGATAAAGTTCGTGTAAATGTGTATCAAGTCACAAGTCCATGGACTAAAGATGATTTGACATATAATAATCAACCCTCGCATAATGGCAATATTTTGGATTATATGCAATTCGCCGCAGACAACAAAGTACAGTCTGACTATCATGACAACTACGGATATTCTGAATTTAAAACGATAGAGATTACGGATTTGGTCAGAGGCTGGTATGAAGGGACATACGGCAACTACGGCATAATGCTGGATACAGAGGCAACCAATACCCATAAAGTATGGTTTTTCTCGATGGAATATTCCTCCTATACAAATCTTCGTCCTGTATTAACAGTTTCCTACCGTAATCAGTCCGGATACGAGGATTACTGGTCATACACCAATGTGTCGGCGGGACGCGGCGGCGTGGCAAGCGTAAACAATTTCAACGGAAATCTTGTATTTTCACAAGCCTTGACACAGGATGACGGCGGCAATCTGATGCCCGTGAATTTATCTCTCATATACAATGCCAATCAGGAAAAACGGTTTGCGGGAGAATGGAAACCGTATATTAAACATTCGCTCGTCGGCTGCCGTATGCAGACCAATTTCCATATGTATTTGACAGCGGAAAGCGGTAAGCTTGCGGAAAACGGATATAAATATCATCTGAACGACGCGGACGGCACGAAACACTGGTTCTGGTTTGAAAAGGATAAACCGAATGAGGGAAAAGACGAGGACGGTCTTGGGTACAAACTCAATATTATCGATGTCGGTTCAGACACAAATGACAGCAAAGCAAAATTTGTCATTACCGATAAAGATGAAACCAAGATGTACTTCAACGAGGCGGGCAACCTGACGCAGATACGGAATGCTGCGGGGGTTTCCGCAACAGTGCAGTACGAAACTGTCGGCGGCAAAACACGAATCAAAACCATAACCGACGGCGCGGGACGTGTATATGCATTCTTGTATAATTGGGAAAATGAGTTTGAAATGGTCACGGGAATCAAAGATCCCGCGGGCAGAGTTACAACAATTTCATATACAGGCGCATATACCGTTAATTACATCAATTTTGCCGATCAGAAAAAAGTATCATTGATACATACAAAAGATAACAAAGATGATTATTTCCTAACCGAAATCCAAGGCATTGACGGCACACGCGCCAAAATCAGCTATGACAGCTCCGCGCAGAAACGTGTGAAAGAAATCAACTGGGGCGCGAGCGACTCGGAATTGCTTGAAAAATACAGTTTTGAATACAAGCAAAATTCAACAAAAGTCACGGATATTCAAAATCGTAGCTACACCTATCAGTTTAATGACTGGGGGCAGACTACGGGCGTGGTGTCGGATACGGACGGTTCGGCGCAGTTCTTTGAATTGAATAAAGGGAACGACCCGAAGAATAACGCGGCAAATAAGCTGGTGAAAGAATCCCGTGTTCTGCAAACGGTTACAAATTATGTTGTAAATCCGGGCTTTACCCGCGCCTATTCGGACGGATATGCCAATTACATCGAAGACTCAGAAAATCAGTCGATTTCGGTTGATTCAGGCAAAAAGAACCTGACCAACAACGCGCTGAAAATCTACAAAGCAGCGTCTAATACGGGACGTGTCAACGCCGTGCAGTATGTGAACGGGCTTGCGGCGGGCACATACACATTCTCCGCGCACGTCAATACTGACGGCGCAACGCTGGCGGGCGATGCTTGGGTATTTGTTGAAGTGTGGAATTCCACGAACGAGTGGATTGTGTCTACCGCCTTTGCCGAGCATACGCGCAAAACGGACGGCTGGGAGCGTAAGAGCGTAACCTTTGATGTTCCTGCGGGATGTCGTGTGCGCTTGATACTCGGTTTCAGCGCGGGCGGCAGCGGTACGGTTTGGTACGATGACTTACAGCTCGAAAAAGGCGAAGGTGAAAGCACCTTTAACCTTGTGGAAAATTCGGGCTTTACCAACAACTTAACGCAGTGGGGTTCTGAAAGCGGTACGCAAGGAACACATACGTGGGCAGGACTTGCAGGCTTTGACTATTGCTGTAAAATTACCGGAAATGTTGAAGACACCTACAAAGGTGCGCTTCAGCAAATTCCTGTATCGGGTAAAAAAGGCGATGTGTTCAGCTTCGGCATGTGGGTATACGCCGCTTCCGCACCGATTAAAAACGGAACAAAGGACGACGACAGCTACCAGCCGAATTGCAAAGTGATGCTGCATTATTATGATACAAGCGGCAGATGGGCAGGCTGTGCGGAAGTAGACTGCAATACCGATTTAAAAGAGGCTTGGCAGTTTCTCACAAAAGAAGCAATTATCCCGATAGATTACAGCCGAGTTGCAATTGCATTAAAATATGACCACAACGTCAACAACGCTTATGTCACAGGCGCGTTCTGCTACAAAGAGCAGTACGGGCAGACCTATGACTACGACAAAAACGGTAATATAGTTTCTGCTGTGGATATTGCAAAAACAAATTCGGCATTTTCCTATTACGGTAATCAAATGTCGAGAATGCTCAATCCGTCGGGCAGTGCATATTTATATACCTACAACGCTAAGAAACAGTTAACCTATGCGCTCTCGTCAGACGGACAGCAATATGGATTTTCTTATGATGATAAGGGTAATGTCACTAAAGCGGAAATTACCGCAAGAAAACCTGCAACTACACTGGAATCGGGCAAAGAATATTATGTAATCAATTCCTATTCCGGTCTTGCTTTGGACAGCTATTGGGCAGGCAACTCAGGAGATACTGCATCTACATTCCGATTTACACCCGGTTCGTCAGAACAGATTTGGAAATTAGAGTTGGTCAGCGGAACAACAGATGTATTCCGCTTGAAAACAATGGTTGCACCCTCTAAAAATCTGTATTTGGATGTCAGAAACGGGTTAGCCGCGCACGGCACAATAATGCAAATTGCAAATTCCAATAGCAGCGGTGCGCAGAAATTTAAAATCGTAAAAGAAAGAGACAATACTTTCTCCCTGTTCACAGGAAATACCAACTACGAAAAGCTTGTGGACGGACAGTATCACGGCAATGAAATTATACAGTCCGAGGAAGTATATCAGACGAATCCTTATCCCAATAAAGAGGAGCCTTGTTACGGACAGCGGTGGTATTTCTATCCCGTAGAAAACAGTGTCGACAAAACCATTGCCACCGAAACGGCTTACACTGACAGCAAGAACTTTGTCAAGAGCACCAAAGACCAACGTGGCAACGAAACGACTTACAGTTATGATGAGCAAAAAGGTACGCTCACCTCGACAACAGACGCGCTCGGCAGAACCACCAATTATACCTACGACCCGAACAACAACAGCCTGCTGTCTGTTTCTTCGGGCGGTATGACCAACAGCTACGCCTATGAAAATGACCGTTTAAAGAACATCACCGTGAACGGCGGTCTGCAATACGCATTCCAATATGACGCCTTCGGCAGAACGACCTCGACGAAAGTTGGTAACGGCACTGCATGGCGGACGCTGTCGAGCTTGGAATACAACAGTAAAGGCTTACTTGGCAAGCAAACCTACGGCAACGGCGATTACATTGACTTCACCTACGACAATCTTGACCGTATTACCGAAAAGAAGTATAATGGCAGTGATACAAACCGCGCAGTGTACCGCTACGGCAACGACGGCAGTTTGGCGCAGACCGTGGACTTCTCTACAGGTACGCGTACAAAGTTCACCTACGATCTTGCCGACCGCTTGGTGTCACAGAAAGAATACACAGGCACAGGCAACAACGGTGGTGCTTTAATCTCTTCAACTGATTTCACTTATGCCGACAAGACAAACTATTTAACAGGCGTAAAGCACTTTTCGCCGCTCGGTACGCAGAATATCGGCTACACCTACGGTGACATCAATCAAGGTCAAATGCCTGACCAAATCTACAAGGTATCTTGGAACGGCGAAGAAAAGCTGAACTTTGTCTATGACCCGTTGGGCAGACTGACTGCAAAAACGATTATTTTGCGCACGGACGAAGAAGCTTCGTCTGTAGGGGGCGACGACCTCGGCGCCCCGAAACTCACTACAGAATATACCTACTACGATACAGGGGACAATCACACCACCACGCTGTTGAAATCCATGTCGCTAAACGGACTGACAGATTTTCGCTATACCTACGATGCGCTTGGAAATATTCAGTCGATGTATAACGGCGCGTCAACAACGACATATGAGTATGACGAGCTGAATCAGTTGGTACGTGTAAATGACCCCGTATTGTCAGAAACGCATACATACGAGTATCAAAACGGCAATATTCTGTTTGACCATCTTTATGATTACACTGAGGGTGAATTGCCTGAAACGCCCAAACAGTCGGAACAGTATTTTTATGAGAACTCTGTTTGGGGTGATATGCTGACGGGTACGGCAACGGTCTACTACAGCATGTACGGTCGCTCGGCAAGCAAAGCTCAGGCACAGTCTGTCGGTACAGACGAAACCTATGCGCTTGCAAAGCGTCTGCTCGGTGAAAACCGCCGTGTGAAACAGATGCCTGAAAGCTTGCTTACACAAAAATCCGCGAATCAAATATCGGCATACAGTGCAAATACACCGATTATCAGTGACAGAATGGACATTGAGTCGGACGAAATCGGTAATCCGATATATTTTGACGGCATCTCTTTGGGATGGAACGGCAGACAGCTGCAAAGTATAACAGATGAATACACATCCATAACATATGCGTATAATACTGACGGACAGCGCGTAAGAAAAGTTATTTCTGCAAATGACAGCAGTGATGCATACACATATGCGTATTACTACAACGGCTCTATCCTTGCAGGGCAAAAGGTTACAAAAACCGAAAACGGTGAAACAACGGAATATACCCTCTCCTTTATGTACGACAACAACAGTGATGTATTCGGATTTACCTACAACGGCGAACCGTATTACTATGTCAAGAACGCGCAGAACGATGTTACCCTGATTATGAATGCAGACGGCGTCGCTGTTGTGCTGTACCAATACGATGCTTGGGGTAATGTAACGCAATGCTTTGACGGATCTGAACAGGAACTTTCTGCGATCAATCCTTTGCTTTATCGCAGCTATTATTATGATATGGAATTGGGGATGTACTACCTCAATTCGCGGTATTATTTCCCGACGTTCCACCGTTTCTTGAATGCGGATGGATTTACGCAAACAGGGCAAGGGTTACTTGATAAAAATATGTTTGCGTATTGTGGGAATAATCCTGTGAATCGTATTGATTCATCTGGAAAATTTTGGGGAGCTGTTGCGGCGATTGTCTTAGTCGCTGTTGGTATTGCTTCAACATTGGGAGGATGCTCAAGAAGTGAAAAACCAAAATCATACTCTTCTCCAGACGAAGCAGCCAAAGCTTTCTCTGAAAGCGTCTATAGTTCTAGTATATATATACGACACGAATACTCAACAGAAATTTATTCTAGAACCAAAAACGGAATAACAACATATAGTTACAATACTCCTCATTCGGGAAACCCACATAATGCAACTGTTGGTAAAAGAAGCCCCAGAGGTACAACTGTTGTTGCCTACGCCCATACGCATCCTAATTCGAATAATTTTTCTACTTCAGATATTCAGGTGGCTAAAAAATTGCAAATAGATGCATATGTAGTCGGACCCAATTTAGAATTACAGTGTTATTCTTTTTCAGAAAACTTAATAACAAATCTAGGGGGTATATCACCAATTGAATTAACAGAAGAGCAAAAAGCATCTCTTGTAACAGAGTTTCGAGTATCATGGGACTCTCATATTGCCGATGGATGTGATTTTGGTTGTGATGGTATGCAATGGCCTACACCATAAGGAGTAGATTACATGAAAAAAAATATAATATTGTTGTTTGTTTTAGTATTAAGTTTAATACTATCAAATTCAGCATGTGTAAAGAGTGAAAAGGAAAATACTATGATTATGTATGAAACAGGTATTTATTATAATAAGAATTGGAATGAAAATGTCGGGACATATACAGAGGATGTTGTATCCGATAAGGACACTGCTCTTTCTATAGCAAAAATTATTTTTAAGGGAATGAGAAAGAGCAAAGATGCAGAGAAATATGTACCAACGTCTGTTTTTTATGATGAACAAGACAAAATATGGATAGTATCATTTAGTAAAGAAACTGAGAAAATTTTAGTAGGTGGGGATTGTAATATAGCTATACAGGCAAAAGATGGAAAAGTAGTAAGAATATGGTTTGGCGAATAACGCAATCAGGGGACGGTTCTATGATTGACAATGCTTAGAAGATGCGATAGGGAAAATCGCAGAACCATCCCCTTATTGTCGACAAATCAGCAGATTGACAGGCGTGAAGACAGGGGACGGTTCTCTGTCTTGAAAAGAATTTAAGCAAAGATACAGAACCGTCTCCTGATTGCTCTCTTGAATAAGACAGGGGACGGTTCTCTGTCTTGCAACAATCAGGAACAATCAGGGGACGGCATGTCTTTCACTTGGACAAAGGGCAGACAGCTTCAAGGCATTACCAAAGACGGCTTAAACGCAAGCTATACTTATGATGAAAACGGCTTGCGGATTTCCAAGACCGTTAACGGCGTCACAACCAAAATCTTCCGCACCAACGGACAAATGGTCGGTATGAATATGTCCGACGGCAAGGATATGACCTTTATTTTGGACGGTGACGGCAACGTCTACGGCGTGCATTACGACCATTATTCCGCAAGCGGTCTGCGTTCGGAAACCTATTACTTTGCGTACAACGCACAGGGCGATGTCATCGGCATTTACGACTTTAGCGGTCGCTTAATGGCAGCCTATGACTATGACGAATGGGGCAACTGCACAGTCAATGTGCTCGCCGCAGACAGCAACGGTCATGCAATCGACAGTCCCGACCACATAGCCCATGTCAATCCGTTCCGTTACCGCGGGTATTTCTACGATGCGGAAACAGGGTTCTATTATCTCAATTCGCGTTATTACGACCCGGGTACGGGGAGATTTGTGAATGGAGACAATTTACTTGGTGCTAATCAAGACATTTTAAGCAATAATATTTTTGCTTATTGCTCCAATAATCCAGTTAACTGTTTTGATGCATCAGGAAATGGTAAAATCTGGAATTGGTTTAAAGAAAATGTTGTGAACCCAATAAAGGAAACAATCGGTGCCGCATTTAATTATAATTCTGAAACGTCTAATGATTTTTTATATGGTTTCTGGTTTAGTATTGAAAACGGTTATGGATACGATAAAACCTTTGATACCGGTAAGCCAATTAATGCATTCGCAGCTGTTAATACGGATAAGGGAATGAATTCCTCTGCGTCTGTTGGTATTGATGCTAATTTTTCTGGATATGGTGCTAGCCTACAATCTGGCACTAGCACTGCGATATCAATACATTTAAAAGAAAATCATATTGAATTAGGGCTTAGTTCATTTGGAAGAAATTATATAAAATATAGTTATATTAACGATTTGGGTGCCGAAGTATATACTACACTTTATATTAATAATTTCGAAATAGACGCCACTGTGCTTGTTGCAATCTATGCTCCAGAAACAATACCAATTATTGTTTCAGCTGGTGCTAAATTAGCCGAACAGGGTGCTTAAAAAAGATTTTCTGGAGGCAAATGAATAATGAATGTTGATTTTAAAATAGAGTGGAAATTTATAATTGTAGAATTAGTAGTACTGTTCTTATGTATAATTTTTATTGATGTATATATGATTGTAAAACATAATTCCACTACTAAAAAATATTATAGCGGTAACTTTAAAGGACTAGTCAAGGAATTAAAAAGGCTTCAGTCTGTAAGTAATATTTTTTCTAAAAACCCCAGAAGCAAAAACAGGGAAATGATTTTTAACACAACTTGTATTTTTTTAGCTTCTATTTCATTGCTGAATGGTGATGAAAATGGATTCATACTGGAACTAAATAAAGTTAAAAATGAAAAAAGATGTGAAATAAAACCATTTATGTTATCGCTGTTTTTCAAATCAAAAAACGACATACAAAACGCAGAGATGTACTATCAAGTATTTAGAAAGTGCGAACACAGTAATAAAAGTATGATTGTTGTTATGGATTATTTATTCGTTAATGAAGATACAATCACAATCGAGGAATTTACAAATGCAGTGAACACTTTTAGAAATCCCGCTATAATTAAACTTCTTAATACAATGCAATCAGGGGACGGCAAGACAGGGGGCAAGACAGGGGACGGTTCTGTGTCCTGAGAAAAATTAGCAAAAGACACAACTCCGTCCCCTGTTCTATAAGTGAGGTGTTATAATGCATTACAATTTTAAAAATCAACAGGCAATTAATGACTTATATTTACACGATTTTATTTTCACGGGATTTTCATATGACTATTATACAAAAAAAGTGATGTTTTCCTGTAGAAAGCTAGAAAAAGCATATGATTTTATATTTCATAATGTGTTGAAAATTAATATGCAGAGTGGTTTTGCTTGGGGCGAGATAGATAGAATTTATGATATAGTATTAGGTGATTGCACAGATGAAATAAAAAGAACGTCGGAAATACATTCAGGTCAAGAAGCTGGAGCAGATACTGCAAATATAAAGCTAAATATTAGTTATATTTCCATTGAATTCCCTATACTATCGGGCGATGTTCTTACAATAGTTTGCGAGAGTATGGATTGTTTTGAATCAGATGTGCGGACATAGCACAGGGGACGGTTCTCTGTCTAAGAAGACAGGGGACGGTTCTCTGTCTTGAAAAGAATTTAAGCAAAGATACACAAGACAGGGGACGGTTCTATGTCCTGAGAAAAATCAGTAAAAGGCACAACTCCGTCCCACATTCTCTTTTCCTATCCTCTTGACCCGATAGGCAAAACGTAAAAGACATAGAACCGTCCCCCGTCCTCTCTTGAAGAAATTGCATGATTATTTTTTATATGTGAAATAAATTCGTTATTTTTTCTGTTTATATCAAATTGTGCATAAATTGTTGCGACTTTTTGAGAGAAAAACAGTATGCTCGGAATGAAAGGAGAAGTAAATATGGAATGGGTAGATAAGATGAATGCCGCACTTAATTATATTGAAGACAATCTGACTGAAAATATTGATTTTGAAGAAGTGGCTCGAAGAGCATGCTGTTCATCCTATAATTTTCAAAGAATGTTTTCATTTATTACAGACACATCCCTTGCTGAATATATACGAAGGAGGCGTATGAGCGTAGCGGCATTGGATTTGCAGAAGTCTGATGCTAAGGTAATAGACGTGGCGATGAAATACGGATATGAGTCCCCGATTTCTTTTTCAAGAGCTTTTTCAAAGGTTCACGGCATTACACCGAAGGACGCGAAAAAATCCGGTGCAACATTGAAAATTTATCCGAAAATCTCTTTTCAGATTTCAATAAAAGGAGAAATACCTATGAATTACAGAATCGAGACCAAACCGGCATTTGATGTTTTCGGTATTGAAACAGTAGCATCATTATCAGGAAATAAGAAATATACAAGCCCTGCACAATTGTGGCAGAAATCACACAGAAATGGTGATTATGAAAAATTATTTGAGGCGTCAGGTGATTTGCCTGATTTTCTGCCGCAGGATTTATGTAAAATTCATGGTGTGGAAAACTATCGAAAAACTTTTGGCAACACATATTCCTATATGCTGTGTGCCTTTGTTTCGGAAAATTCAAAAACCAAGGGGTATAAGATTCGCCATATTCCGTCACAGACCTATGCAATATTCCCTTCGGAAAGGTTTAAATGGGATGAGACTTTCGGCGTTCTTGAAAATCTTCAGAAAAGATTTTATTCTGAATGGCTGCCGACTGCCAAATATGAAAGAATTGACGGACCTAATTTTGAAATTTACGGAGGTGACAGAGAGTACGGTTATATTGAGTTGTGGTATCCTGTTAAATCAACTGAATAATTATTAAGGCAAGACAGGGGACGGTTCTGCGTCCTGAGAAAAATCAGTAAAAGACACAACTCCGTCCCACATTCTCTTTTCCTATCCTCTTGACCCGATAGGCAAAACGTAAAAGACATAGAACCGTCCCCTGTCCTCCCCAAGTTTAAATGGATTATCATTATTAGCGTGTTTGTTATTTTATGATGTTTCAGCTAATTCTACTGTGCCTCAGACTTCAACAAATCCGTGGGAAGTACCACAAAGATATCCAGCATGATAGGAGGGAAGTGCATTGATTTACTTTTTTTTAAGAGTTGTATTATTTTGTATTGTTTTTTTTGGTTTTTTGTTTCTTTTAAAAAAGAATATGAAATTACAACATTCAAAAATCAATATATTATTTTGTATGTTTATAGCGAGCTTAACAGTAATATTATCAATAGTCTATCCGATAGAAAATTATTTTTGTAAAATTCCCACAGCGGATAAAGCGTTTCAATATTGTTCTCAAGGAAAAATAATTTGTCAATTGGATGGAAAGGATTCCTGCGTAGTAGCTTATAAAGATTTTAATTCTGAAATTTCTTTAAAATTTTTAAGAAAAAAAGAGAGTGGATATGGCGTTCAAAGTGGGTTGACGCACAATGTAGTATATAATGGTTCGTGGAATCGATATAGCTTTTATATTTATCGTTGTATGCAGACGAATGATTATTATATTTACGTTTTTGGGTATACCGATGATAGTGAAAATTTTTATGTCACCGACCAATATGGAACCGAGTATTTGAAAGTCGGAGTAAACAGACCGACAGATAATATTGTTGATTATATTGCTTACATTCCAAATTTACAAGAGGATGATTATACAATAAAGATTAATGAAACAGAGGTTAGACTTTTAGGCTAAGCAAAGCAATTAAAGACGGTACTATGTTTGATTGAGTTAATGTAAGGAGTGGGACAAAGGGTCTGCAAAACGAACCCTTGTCCCGCCCTCGCAAAACGGCAATATCCTGTTTGACCATCTCTACGATTACACCGAGGGCGAATTATCAGTGAATGCAAGGCGATTTTGAATAAGTATTTGAGTTAAAGCTAAAATAAAATTCATTTTTACCGAAGTTATAGCAAATAGCATTACGGTTCGTGTCATTTATAAAATCTATTGCACTTAGTGTTTGTATGTATATAAATTTTCGCTCAAAAATAATATATAACAACATAGGTGTAACGAACTCGGTCATTTGGAAATGATTGGCGCGATTGTGTATCAGTTAACGCGGAATCTTTCCATTGAAGAAATTAAAAAAAGCGGATTTGATACGTATTTTGTGGACCATACAACAGGCGTATATCCTGTTGCGGCAAGCGGCGCACCGTTCACCGCGGCGTATTTGCAGTCTAAGGGAGACGTGATTACAGATCTGCACGAGGATTTGGCAGCAGAGCAGAAGGCGCGTACAACGTATGACAATATCTTGCGTTTGGTAGATGACCCCGATGTGCGCGAACCGATTAAATTCCTGCGGGAACGCGAAATTGTACACTATCAGCGGTTTGGTGAGGGCCTACGGTTGGCGACAGATAAGCTGAACGAAAAGAATTTCTATGCATTCAACCCGAGCTTTGATAAAAAGTGTAATTGCAAGCACTGAGTCAATTGCCGAAATGTATCTTTGTGCAATTCGTGTTGTGCAGACAAAAAAGTCCGAGTATTGTCTCGGACTTTTTTCGTTTGCATATTGAACGCTCACTTTAGTTTACCCTGAAAAACGCATATGCATATATTGAATTTAAAAACATACGAAGATTCGCCGAAATAATCCACACTTTCCGTATCTTCCATAAATTTCAAAGAGGTTTTGCAATATTTATAGAGATATGATATATTTTATAGGAAAATCATGTGGATTAAACACAGAGAACCGTCCCTTGTGTTTCCCCGTTCCATATTTCTTCTGTACTGGTAGCAGAGGAGGCAATTACAAAATCATTTTCTAATCCTCTATGCTTACCCATATCTTTTAACACAAATTCAGCCATCGGCGAACGGCAGATGTTGCCGTGACAGACGAAAAGAATCTTAATCATAATTATATGATATTTTATCACTGCGTTGTTGTCAATAAAAATAATGCCATCAGAAAGATTGATAAGTTCAGGCACTTATGATATTATAGTTTTGCAAGGATAAAAACACGTCCCGGTAGGTAGTCCGGGAGTAACACAGTTTTATTTGTGTTATCAGTAACCTGCCTCCTTTGGTTGTCCCTTTCTTGCTTAGTTTCAGAAAAGGAGGGATTTTATGGCTGAGGTAACTTCATCAATAACAGTGTTGTTTGATGAGCCTTTCTGGGTTGCCGTTTATGAAAGACAGTTCGGTAATAAATACGAGGCATGTAAAATCATATTTGGTGCTGAGCCGAAAGATTATGAGGTGTATGCGTATTTGTTGAAGAATTATGACTCATTGAAGTTCAGCCCTGCCGTAAAAGCAAAAAAGTTTGCTGACAAGAATATGAATCCAAAACGAATGCAAAGGCTGGTAAACAAACAGTTAAACAGTATCGGCATAGGAACTAAAGCACAGCAGGCTTTTAAGTTGATGCAGGAGCAATCCAAACAAATGCGCAAAACTACTTCTAAGCAAAAGCGTGAGGAAGAAAAAGAACGCAAGTTTGAATTGAAATCTGCAAAACGCAAGGAAAAGCATAAAGGTCACTAATTTATGCAAGCCAAGGCAATTTAAACGCCTTGGCTTTTTTCTGTGCAAATTGAATTGTCAGTCTTTTTTCAACATGATGAATAGTCGGATAAAAAATATGTTAATTGATATGCAAGTCAAACAAAACGGCACAGTATTCAAAATTGTTTCATCATACGTGTGGACATCAAACAAGTTTCTCCGTTTGTAAAATGAATAATTCGATTTTTAGCATCCACTTCTTTTATGTTACTTTTGTTCACTAAAAATGAACGATGGCAACGGACAAAATTATCATCTAATGAATTTGCCAATTCTTTAATAGTTCCCACAAATTCAATTTGACGATCTTTCGCATGAAGAATGACTTTGTGGATATTACTCGATGTTTCAAAAAAGAAGATATCATCATAATCTACGCTGATTTTTCGTCCGCCGACATCAATCGTATAGACCTTATGTGTTTTGTTGGTCTGGAGCGTGTAGCGTTCCATTGCATTCAAAAGGCATTCTCTGATTTTCACTTTCAGTTCAGCAGGGTTATCTTTTAATACAAAGTCCATTGCCTCAACACGATACTGAAAGGTCATAAAACTTAGTTCGGAATGTGCTGTTATGAAGATGATAAAACCACGAGGGTCAAACAATCTGATTTGCTGTGCCAGCTTCATTCCGTTCATATCGCTGTTCAGGTCAATATCAAGAAAATAAACTCCTGTATTCTGACCATTCTTAACCTTATCGAGTAACTCATAAGGATTCTCTGTGTCCAAAACAAGCTGCATATCCAGCTCTTCTATCAGAACAGTATTCTGAATAATTTGTACGATAGCTTGACGCTGTACATCGTTATCCTCGCACACCAAAATATTCAGCATATATGTCACTCCTTCCCGACAGCAAGTTCCATATGCTGTACAAAACAACCGCCTTGCATTGTTGTTTCCAACAGCACATTGTTATAGGAACCGATGATTTTCTGCGCATTGGAAAGTCCGATTCCCTGATGCCCTGACTTTGTACTAAAACCCTTTTGCTTCAATTTATAAAGTTCCAAACTGTTATTTTGAAAACTATTGCTTATGATAAGGGATACACTATCAGCATTTTGAATGATATTTAACCCTATTTTCGGCTGCTGCGTTTCCAGCGTTGCCTCAATAGCGTTATCTAAAAAGATGCCCAGTATTCTGGCAAGATCTATGGTATCCATCAAAAAACTGTCCACTTTATCAGGAATATCAATTGTAACATCAATACCCGACTCGTGAGCATAAATCATTTTTGCGGAAAGCAGACTTTTGATTTCCAGCACACCGATATTGCTGAGCTGATTCAGCTTATAATCACCTTGGTCAATCAGATTCTTGGTTGGTAAGATTTTGTTTTCAAAAAACGCCTTTAAATCTTCCGTATCACCATTTTCAACATAGCCTGACATAGAGAGCAGAATATTAATATAATCATGCTTAAAAGAACGCATACTGTTATACATAGCTTCCAAATTTTGAGTATAATCCTGTAAATCCTGCAGGGCTTTCTGCTTTGCTTCAGTCTGTATTTTTTCCAGATAAAAACGGCGCATAGCCAGAAGCAGAAAAAGCATAACAAGCAGATATCCCGAAATATGCAAAACATTATTATATATCATTTTGCCGACAGAACCATTTTGTCCCGGAAGCAAATCATCAAACAGAAATATGGTTATCAGGAGCAGTAATACAGCATCAATCAAATACCATGTCTGCCCAAAGCGTAAAACCCCTTTACCTGACAGTAATAACTTTTTTAACAGTTTACCGCAAAGCAAAGTAATAAGATATAACAGCAAAATATGAATTAACTCTACACCAAAGGAAAAATACTGATTATCTGATATATCCGAAGGAATTACCGCAACTAAAATATTTTTAAGCAAAGAAGACATTATGCTGGTAAGCACAAAGCCAATCATACCCATACAAATATTCTGTGAAGCCGTATCTCGGTTGGCAACCAATCCAAAAATACAGATTGCAACTAAAATACCGAACAAACCATATGGCACACAGGAGAAAATCGTTACAGGAATTCCTGTAAGCAATGTCAGCATAAAAAGCATGATAAATGCTTTCAGACTCATACGCTGAGGCCACACATTGCGAATAACCAGAGAAAGTGAAAAATATGATAAGACCATTCCCACATATTGCATGACACAGCCCTCCTCTTAGATTAATTGTGCTAATTATACTATATGTGTTTCTTTGTATCAAGCATCGCTCTGCGGAAATGATGAATAAATGCATATTTTGCAGAGAAAAAACGCACTTATTCACGAAACAAAGCATTTTATGACTGTTTTGAAAAAACTGTTGCTTTTTCCGATATACTATTTTGTGATAAAGATATTTGTTTCGGAAAGGAAGTATAAAATCATGAAAAATTTTTTAAAAGGTGTTGCCACAGTGGCAGTTGTAATGATTGTTAGTCTAATCATCCATATTATCTGCAATAAAAATGGCATTAATTTAGATTCAACAGTAACAGGTACAGTATCAGCAATTTCTGCTTTGCTGATTTATCGCGGATTAACGAGAAAAGAAAAAACAAAAAATGATTGAAAAAAACGAATTAAAAACAGTCAAAAGTGAAATACTTTTGACTGTTTTTAATTTGAGCTATCGGTCTTGATTTTCTACAAGATTGAAGATGTGGTGAGGGCTTACGGTTGGCGACAGATAAGCTGAACGAAAAGAATTTCTATGCATTCAACCCGAG
>ERZ1027171.471-NODE-471-length-17390-cov-9.226594_pt1 | contig 17390 bp, 17 predicted proteins | sample MGYA00519274_ERZ1027171 | MGnify/ENA primary metagenome ERZ1027171 (study PRJEB26926, sample SAMN06164681) | human gut metagenome | biome: ENVO:00009003; feature: ENVO:2100002; material: ENVO:00002003 | host: Homo sapiens | place: USA | collected 2012 ... | reverse complement strand
CACAACAACAAAATCCGAACTTTTTTCCGATAGGAGAAGGGTTCGGATTTTTTGTATTCTTTGGAAAACAGAACGAATCCCTTGCTTCCATCGAAAAACGTCCTAGACCTTATCATAAGAAAGCACGACAGACCACTGTAAGAGTGCCGTAAGGCGGAAAGGACACGAACATGAAGTACGATGCAAGAGCCTGCCATTTCAACATGGACACCGGCTGCGTGGAGTTGCTGCTCCGGGATGGGAGAAAAATCTCTATCGACTGCACCGGGGTTGAGGATGCACTGGATGTGACTATGGCGCAGCAAACCGAATTGGACTACCTCATCTACAATGACCCATTGGGCTATGCCGATTTGATTTTGAATGGGGACCCGAAGGAGTATTTGAAAAACGTAGCTGGGAGCCATGGGTTAGAAGATTAAAAAGATAAAATTTATTAAAAATGAACGCCATATTCCGACTTGGTTTCGGAATGTGGCGTTCATTGCTTTAGTGGTTCAACGGCAGCTTCCTGCACAATCTCCCTTATCCTCATGGCAAGAATGAGAGCCGCAGGTGTGCCCCTCCTCATGGCTGTGATGGCTGCAGTGCGCATTGGGGTCAAAGACAAGATGACCGGCCAGATAGTCAGATACAGCTGTATCTGCATCGCCGGAAATACCGCCGAACAACTGGATGCCAGCCTGTGCAAGAGCGTTCTGTGCACCGGCACCAATACCGCCGCAGAGAACGACATTCACATGGTTCCGAACAAGGAAGCCCACCAGAGCACCATGCCCCTGTCCATTGGTAGAAACGATTCCACTGCTCAAAATCTGGCCGTTTTCTGCATCGTAGATCTTGAATTGTGCAGAGTGACCAAAGTGCTGGAACACCTGACCGTTTTCGTAAGGAACTGCAATTTTCATAACTGTATCTCCTTTTTTGTGATTATCGTTTATCAGAATAGTTGCAAATTTGGATGGCTGCACCATGCTCCATCCGCTGAAAGCCGTGCTTTTCATAGAACGGGACATTCTTTTCGTCCTCTGGCATTCCCTCGATATATAGGTAGTTCTTATATTTTTCTTTGATACGTTCCAGCATCGCTCCGGCAATGCCTTTCCCCTGATAATCAGGATGTACCAGCACATAGTGAATCTGTGCCAGCATTTCGCTGTCATCCAGTGTGCGAATCAGGCCAACCAGCTTGTCACCATCCCAGACGGTCAGCACCGTGGAAGAGTGCATCAGGGCTTTGTAAAGCCGCTGTGGATACTGGCCGGACACCCAACCCACTGAAAGGAATAATTGCTGCACCTGCTCCTGCGAAAAACATTTTTCTTCCGTATACTTTAGCATCAAACTTCTCCATTCTTATCGGTAATCACACCGCTGGCACTGGGACAGCGGTGTGTCAGTTTCTTCTTTATAAAAAATACCAGACCAGTGACAAATGCTTTGCAAAATTGGAACAACGGACTTTCCCTTTTCTGTCAGAAAATATTCTACTCTTGGCGGAATCTCATCATAGGACTGACGGACAATGATGTCGTCTGCGATCAGTTCTTTCAATGTGGTTGCAAGCACGGCATCTGTAATATTTGCCATCTCTTTGCGCAGTTCACTGTACCGCAGCGTTTCTTTTGCGGCAAGAACGCAGATGATGCGAGACTTCCACTTGCCTCCAAACACGCTCAGACCATATTCCAGAGGGCAGCGGATGTCTTTTTCCAGTTTTTTCTGATACATGGTATTCCCTCCCTTGGCTCTTAGTTTAACAGATTGCAGAGCTGTACGGAAGTTACTATGAAATTTATGAGTATAAAAAGCGGACACGGAGGGGAGAATCCGTGCCCGCTAGATGTCATTACAGCTCTTTCTTGTTGTCTGCGCCGGGAGTGGTGACGATGACCTTTTCCGGGGTGATAATGAGCGCGCCCTTTGCAGTAGCACCGCCGTTGAACATCTGTTCGACCATATCGGCATCACGGACTTTGAATTGCCCGGACAGGATTTTCTCCTGCATACCGGGCACCATCTGTTCCATGATCTCTACGCCGCGCATGAACTTCTCAGATCGGACAACGTAAGATTCACTGACGTTGTTCCGCTCTGCAATCTGCTTGCGGACGCTCGCTTCCGCAGAGGCGGGAGGAATTGTGTCAATTTGACACAATTCCTCCTCGTCCGTTTTAAGCAGGGTTTTGGGTGGAACCGCGTCTGCGCAGCGCAGCAATGAAAGCCCCAGTGGGGCTTTCAAGCGGCAGAGCGGTCTGCGATAGCAGATGGAGGGGCGTTGTCCCGACAAGCTCCGTGGAATTTGTGATAGAGAATATCACGGTTTGCTGGATGCGTCAAGACGGTTTCGTGAAATTTATTGAGATAAATCGTCAGAAGCCTGCGCGGTTTTTGTATGGAAGAAGGTTCTGTTTTATGCGGCCGTACCGGTATGCGGTTTCAGGGCGTTTTCTGTATCTGCAACAGCCTGCCGGTAAGCACTGACAGCATCCATGTATTGTTCGACCAGTTGCGGGTAGTCGGCAGCATAGGGCGAAGTTTTCCGCAGCACGGTCTCCACTGCACACATGGCAATTCTGGCAACGTCCAATGTAATCTGATTCGTCATAGCAGTATCCTCCGTTCATTTTTCTGTGTATAGGATACCACATAACACAAAAAAGAGAACGGAAGTTTCCGTTCTCTTTTTTGAAAAATACAGATATTTTATGCGTCCGAAGGTAAATTTTGCACTTTCAAATCGCTCTGCTGCAGCACGATGCGCACGGTGGTGCCGGTTTCATCGCTGTCAAAATCAAAGACAAAATCCTGATACAGCATCGAGAGCCGCTCGTAGATATTCTTCAGCCCGATGCCGTGCCCCTGCGGTTTTGCCGTAAAGGTGCGGATCTCGGAAAGCCGTTCCGGTGCAACGGGCGTGCCGGTATTGTGCACCCGCAAGGTCAGGGTGTCGCCCTCTGCCTGCGCCGATACGGTGATGCGGCACACCTCATCGCTATCCTCTACGCCGTAGTGGATGGCGTTTTCCACCAGCGGCTGCAAGGTGAAATGGGGCAGATACCACTGCTCCAGCTCCCCGGAGGCAGTCAGGGCGAACTCTGCCCGGCTGCGGTAGCGCAGCTGCTGGATGGCGATATAGCTTTCCGCCAGATGCACATCGGCGGCAGCGGTGGAGTTCTGACGCGGGCTCAGCGCGGCGCGCAGGATGTCGCCCAGACTGACGATCATCTTGCAGGCATCCTCCCGATTTCCAGCTTTCACAAGCCAGTTCAGTGTTCCCAATGTGTTGTAGAGGAAATGCGGGTTGATCTGTGCCTGCAGCATCTTGTACCGGGTCTCCTGCAAAAGCAGCTGCTTTTCGTAGTTTTCGTGGATGAGGGTGTCGATCTTGCCCAGCATGGAATCAAATTCCCGCGTCAGGGTGCCGATCTCATCCGCTGCCGGGTCGGCGGGCAGCAGGGCGCGGGCGGCGGCAAAATTGCCCTCCTGCTGGTCCACGGTCTGCATGGCTTCGCTCAGGGTATGGATGGGTTTTGTGACCAGACGTGCCATGTGCAGCAGTACCCATGCAAACAGTAACAGGATGGCACACTCGCCAAAGATCAGGGCGTTGCGGGCGGTGTTGATCTGGCCATAGATTTCGTGGTAGTCGAATACGCTGCACAGTCGCAGCCCGGTCACGGAGCTTGTCAGCCAGCAGATGTAGTATTTTTTGCCCCCGATGGTGCTGATTTGGTAGCCGTGGGTGCTCTCCTCCGGCGGCAGGGCAGCGGCTTTGCCCGCGCCGCTGTGGTAGATGAGCTGTGTGCCGTTATAGAGATACAGCTCCGAGGGCTGGCTGGACAGGCTGTGGATCTCGTTATCCAGCAGCTTGCCCACATCCAACGCCACCACGATGGTGCCCAGTTTTTTCAGGCTCATGTCCTGACTGCGCAGGATACGCCGCCCGCACAGGATGTAGGGGTAGTCTGCACTGTCGGAGGTCTGTATCACAAAGCCGCCGGGGGTGGCGTTCAGCGCCATTTCCAGTGCGGTCTGCCGCCCGGCGCCGGGGTCGGGCATGTCCTGCCCGATGGTCAGGGTGTGACCGTTCAGGTCGGTGTATTGCAGGCTGTTGATCTGGCGGTCCTGATAGATCTTTTCCAGCAGCAGCGGGCGCACGCCGGTAAGCAGATAATAGTAGTTTGCGGTCTGCGGGTCTGCCTGCGCCAAGGCGTTCAGCTGCTCCTGAATGTTGGAGTCCACCGCGATACTGCGGGTCAGGGTGTCGATATCCTGAATATCGTCGTCCACCCGCTGCACAAAAAAGTCCAGCTCCTGCAGGGACTTCTCATAGAACTTTTCCTCAAACACCGAAAGCCCCAGATGCAGCGCGCCGATCATCAGCGCGCCGCTGAGCAGGGTGAGCACCACAAAAATGCCCACAAACTTCCGTGCCAGTGGTAAGTCCAGGAACTGTTTTTTGATGCGGCGGAACATAGGCTCTCCTTACTCGCCCCAGCGCTGCTCCATCAGCCGCCAGAGCGTGTCGTCATCCGGGTGGTTGTCCGTGTTCAAGATCAGCATGATGCGGCGGTCTGCCTCGCTGTCGCCGAACTCCCGCATCCACTCGTAGTAGTGGGGGCCTTCGCCCAGCGTCCGGGCAAAGCTCATCAGATAGCCGCACACCTGTGCGGACTGCTTGATATCAGTTTGACACTCGTTGGCGTAAAAGTCAATCCATTTTCCGTGTTCGCGGCTGCGCATCACGGCATTTGCGGCGGCGTAGGCGTTTTTGGCCCGCCCTGCCTGATAGAAGCAGTGCTGCCAGTCGCCCACAAAACCGGCTTCCAGCGCAGCGCACACCGCTGCACCGCCCTGCGCCCAAAGGGCATACAGCTGCGCCTGCAGAAGCAGCGTATCCTGAAACAGTACCCGCGCCGCGCCGGTCATGGCGGCGGCAGTGGCTTCGCACTGGCGCAGATACTGCCCGTAGCTCTTTTCTGCCTCCCGGAACTTTTCGCCGCACCAGGCCGCCTGCCCGCTCAAAGCGGGGCGGTCGCACAGCCATTGCAGGTCCTCGCAGGGCAGGGTGCGGTCCCGGATGAACTGAGTCATCAGCATCCGGGGCACATGGTTGTAGAACTGGTCACCGGCGTGGTCGTCCGGGTGTTCGCCGTAGAGCACGGCGTGGTCGGCGTAGCCCGCCAGACACTTTGCCACCGCAAGGCCATTGGGCTTACCGTAGTAGTCTTGTGCATAGGCAAGGCGGTGCCCCTCGGGGTCACAGCAGCCGGTCTGCCACAGCTGAGCGATGTAGTCCAGCAGGTAGGCGTGGGGCTTGACGTTGGAGCAGTTGATGAGCCAGTAATCATCCACTCCGCGCGCAAGGGCGTTCATCAGCTCCTCGCAGACGAACTCGGCACTGTTGGGCAGCATGGTGATGTGGCTGGCAGCCTGCAGATCGTAGAAAGAGGCGTGGTAGTACAGGCCGTGTGCGCCGGTGTCGCCCGGCGGCGGCAGGGCGGTCACGCGCGGGTTCGCGTTGCCCTGACGGCGGCTGACCATCTTGCCAAAGCCGTTGTCGGCCCAGATTTTAATAACATCCTCCGGCAGGTCCAGACAACCCTGCTGGTACAGCTCCATGGTCTCGCCGTAGAGATTGGTGCAGCAGATGGCGGCAGGGTCGTTCTGTTTGACCAGATCGTACTGCTCCCGGATCAGGCGGGAGATCAGCGCACCGCGCTTTTCGGGCGTATCATACTGGGGGTCATCGTCCCAAAAAGGCTTGTCGCCCTGTCCCCGGAAGCCGATATTCCAGATGGTGGGCGTGACTTTCTGGGCAGTGATGGCCTCCTGCCACAGGGCGCGGAACTTTTCCGGGTACAGGCTGAACTTCGCTTCAAGCTCCGGGTAAGCCTGCACGAACATTTTTGCACCCAGCGGCTCGGCGTGATGGTGGGTGATGATCAGTCCCATGTCGGCGGCAAGGTCGTGGTAGCGGTGGCCGTTTTCGCCCGTGCCGGGAATGACCAGATTGCCGCCCAAGCGCAGCAGCGTTTCAAACACCATGGCAAAGGAAAGGTCGCTGCGGCGCTCCACCTTCCAGTGGGAGATGAGCGTTTCGTCATTGACGAACCAGCCGCGATACCGCACCCGGGCGGGCTTGCTCTCGTAGGTAAAGTTCTGCGGCACGGTCACGCTGTCCGTTTTGATAAACTTCTGGTCGTTCCAGAACCAGAAGGGCTGCACGCCCAGAAAGCGCTTGCTGATCTCGAACAGGCCGTACACAAAGCCCAGCGTGTCGGCGGCAGTCAGCAGAAGCTCGTTGTTCTGCACCTGCAGGCAGAAGCATTCCGGGAGAAGGTCGCTGTCCTTGGTAAGACGGATGGCATCGCCGGGAGCATCCGTTTCGGTGAGCACGGCCTTCATATCCCGGCACAGGGCACAGACGGCATGTTGGATGGGTTTGGATGGGTCAGAGACAAGAATCTGACTGTTGCGGTTGAGAGTCATAAGAGTACCTCTCTTTTGAAAAAAGGAAAACCCTCTCAGTCTCGCTTGCGCTCGCCAGCTCCCCCGAAGGGGGAGCTTTGGCACAGCATTTCGGTTGCGTCAAAACCTCGCCCTTCGGGAGAGGTGGCAATGCGAAGCATTGACGGAGAGGGTTCTATTCTTGAATTTTAACCCTTGATACCGTCGGTGGCGATGCCCTCAACGATATACTTCTGGAACGCGATGAACACGATGATGACCGGCAGCAGCGACAGCACCGACATGGCGAACAGACCGCCGTAGTTGTTGTAGCTGTTGGGGTCGGTGTAGAGCTTCAGTGCCAGCGGGATGGTGTAGTTCTTGGGGCTGGACACGAAGATCAGCGGCTGGAAGAAGTCCTGCCAGATCCAGTAGAAAGCGAAGATGGCTGCCGTGACGATGGCAGGCTTCACGATGGGGATCATGATCTTGAACAGGATGCCGGGCTTGGAGCAGCCGTCCAGCATGGCAGCCTCGTCCAGATCACGCGGGATGCCGCGCATATACTGGGCAATGAGGAAGATAAAGAAGCCGTAGCCGAACACCCACGGCAGGGTCATGGATACCAGCGTATCGGAAAGACCCAGCTTTTTCAGGATGATGTACTGGGGCACCACCATGACCTGAGAAGGGATCATCATGGTCATGACGATGCAGCCGAACCAGAAGTTTGCGCCCTTGAATTTCAGGCGGGAAACGGCGTAGGCTGCCAGCAGGGAGCAGAAGATGGTACCTACCACCGACACACCGGTAACGATGACAGTGTTCAGGGTGAAGCGCCAGAACGGGATACCGGCAATGCCCTGCCAGCCGGAAGCGTAGTTGGTGACCACATCCCACTTTTCCGGGATGAGGGACCATGCATTGTGGAACATGGTGTCGTTGGATTTGAAGGAGCTCATCAGCAGCCACAGCAGCGGATACACCATGATGAAGCCCAGCAGGCAGGAGAAAATATGGAAGAATACCGATTGTACTTTGGAACTTTTCTGACCAACCATTTTTGACCCTCCTTAACCTTCGTAGTGGACCCAGGCCTTCTGGCTCTTGAACAGGATGGCGGTCATGATGCCGATGAGGGCGACCAGGATCCAGGCCAGTGCGCAGGAGTAGCCCATGTGGAAGTTTGCAAATGCCGAGCGGTACAAGTACAGCACATAGGTCAGGGTGCTGTTCATGGGGCCGCCGTTGGTGATAACGTAGCTCTCGGTAAAGACCCGGAAGCCGGTGATGATCTGCTGGATGAGGTTGAAGAAGATGGTGGGGGTGAGCATGGGCATGGTGATCTTCCAGAACTGCTGGAATTTGGATGCACCGTCCAGCGAAGCGGACTCGTACAGGGAGACGGGGATCTGCTTCAGGCCGGAGAGGAACACCAGCATACAGGAGCCGAACTGCCACACGCCCATCAGCACGATGACCAGCAGGGCGGTCTTGGGGTTGCCCAGCAGGGAGTATTTCTGCTCAATGCCCAGAGCGGACAGCAGGCTCATGAACACACCCTTGTTGCCGAACACCTGCTTCCACACCACGGAGACGGCGATGGAGCCGCCCACGATGGAGGGAATGTAGTACAGTACCCGGTAGAAAGCCATACCCATGTGCTTTTTGTTCAGCAGGGTGGCCACGAACAGGGCAAAGGCGAGGCGCAGCGGCACCATGATAAAGACGTAGAGGAAGGTGACCGCCAGAGCCTTGCGGAACATCGCATCTGCGGTAAAGATGGTGATGTAGTTTTTCAGACCCACCCAGTTGGGGGCGGACAGCAGGTTGTAATCCGTAAAGGAATAGTAGATGGACATGGCAGCCGGGATGACATACATAAAGATGAAGCCGAACAGCCACGGAGCCAGCAGCAGGTAGCCGACTTTGGTATCATCGCCGAAATTATGTTTTTTCAGCGTAGCAGCTTTTGCGTTGGACACAGCGGGACCTCCTTTTTATAGATCCAATTTCCTCTTAAACCTCGCCCTTCGGGAGAGGTGGCAGTGCGTCAGCACTGACGGAGAGGGTTTACTTTCCCAAAAAACGGGAGGGGTCTGGGATGACCCCTCCCGCACAGATCAATTAGTTGTTGGAAGCCAGAATGCTGTTGGCAGTGTCAAAGAAGGTCTGAGCAGCCTCAGCGGGAGTAGCCTGACCGTAGAACACGCTGTAAGCGATGTCCTTGAACTGGGTGTTGACCTCGGAGATGCCGGAGGGGTCCGGAGCGGGGGTGCTGCCGCAGTAATCGGCTGCATCGGAAACAAAGTCGAACATCTCGACCTGCTTCTCAGTCAGAGCACCGGCGCTGGTCAGGTGGTCACGGGCGTTGCTTGCAGAGGGAGTTCCGCGCTCGCCCAGCATGATGTCGTTGGCCTCGTCGCTGTTCAGGAACCAGCTGATGAAAGCAGCAGCCTCTGCCTGCACCTTGGAGGTGGCAGAAACAGAGAAGAACATACCGGGCTTGTACCACAGCGCCTTCTCGCCGGCCTTCTTCACCGGGGGAACCAGCAGCTCCAGCGTATCGTTGCCGGCGTTGGCGCCGATAGTGGCAAAGTTGTTCCAGGACTGGTGGAAAGCAGCGTCACCGGTGATGACCGGGCTTGCATCGTTGCCCAGCGTAGCGATCTGCTCGTACTCGTCGGGGTTGGGGGCTGCGCCTGCGTCGATCAGGTCCTTCCACAGCTGGAAGTAATCGGTCAGGATCTGCACATCGTCAAAGCCGAGGCTCTTGTTGTCCTCTGCGAACAGAGAAACGCCGTACTCGCGCACCCAGTAGTTCAGCAGGTTGGTATCGATGAAGGCAGAGCCGCCGAAGCCGTACTTGCCGGTCTTTTCCTTCACGGTCTTGCAGATGGAAACGAAGTCGTCCCAAGTCCAGCCGTTCTTGGGAGCCTCAACACCGGCCGCTTCCAGCACGGCGGGGTTGTAGATGAAGGACACCAGAGAGGTGGACAGGGGGATGCCCACCATCTTGCCGTCGATGGTACCGGCATCTGCCAGTGCGTCATCTACATTGGAGATGTCCAGCGTGCCATCGGAGGCAAAGGAGGACAGGTCTGCCAGAGAGCCGTTCTTTGCGTAGGTGGAAATGTACATATAGTCCATCTGGACGATATCGGCCATGCCGCCGGTAGCGGTGTCGGTAGCCAGCTTCTCAAAGTAGCCGTCCCAGCCGGAGGGGGTGGTCTCGAAGTGGACGTGGGGGTTCAGCTCGGTGTACTTGTCCAGCACCTTCTGGGTCAGGTCGTGACGGGTCTGGCCGCCCCACCAGGTCATGCGGATGGTCACATCGCCGTTTGCGGCAGATGCGCTGCCGGATGCAGCAGCGGAAGAAGCAGCGGTGGAACTGGAAGCGCCGCCGCAGGCAGCAAGAGCACCGGCCATGCCGGCAGCACCGGCGACCTTCAGAAAGCTTCTACGAGAGATCTTCATAAGAATTTCCTCCATTTTTCCTTCGTGTTTTTGTGATGTGGAGCCGTCGCTCTCGGTTTGTGCGCACCCTTTTTCTGACTTTATTGTATCGCTTTTTTTCAAAAACAAAATGGAAAATGCCGGTCTTTCTCTTGGAAAAAACCGACATTTGAGGTTTGAAAACTCCTTCCGTCATCGCTGGCGCGATGCCACCTCCCTCATCGAGGGAGGCAAAAAGGCCCCTCTGTGAGGGGGCTGTCACCGTAGGTGACTGGGGGAGTTAACACTTGTTTCTATATTCCGTGGGTGTTACGCCGCAGATCTTACGGAACACCTTGGAAAAATACTGTCCGTCCAGCGGGTAGCCCACCAGCTCTGCCAAGCGGCTGATCTTCATGTCCGGCTGAAATTCCAAAAGTCGCTGCGCCTGCGTGATGCGGGCGTGCTCCAGATAAGCCGAAAACCGCTCGCCGGTCATCTGGGAGAAGATGCGCCGCAAATGATCCTCGCTCATGAACAGCCGCTGCTGCGCGATGGTCTGCAAACTGAAATCCGGGTCGGAGAGGCTTTCGTAGATCGCCAGAAAGATCTCGCGGCTGCGGACATCCGGCTGCGGCAGGCTCCACGCGGCGGTCAGGGCATCCGCCCAAGCCGCCAGTGCATCCTCCGGCGGGGTCTTGCCCTCAAACAGCAGCTTCCACGCCAGCTCGCACAGCTGCGTCCGCTGCCGGGGACGGTAGTTTTTGGCCTCCATCCGGGCAAAGGCGAGTGCCAGCTCCCGAAGCAGCTCCTCGTAGCTGCCCGCCTGCTGCAGGGCGCGGATATCAAAAATTTCATTGACGGTTTCGGGCAGGGCAGCGTTCTGGCTGGGGCGCAGCAGGGCGGTCTCGTTCTCGTCCGGGTTTAGCTGCAAAAGCTCCTGCACCTGCTGGAACAGGGTGGCAAGCTCTTCCAGTGTGCCGGTGCGGCTGGCAGCCGAGAGCATATTCACGGTCTCGAAACGCTTGAACTCCTTTTTCAGCACCTGCACGGCGCTTTCCAGGCTGGGCTCTGCGGCAGCGTCTGCCAGCACCAGCACATCCCGGTCGATGCCGGTGGTCATCAGCAGGGTACCGTCCGGCAAAAGGTCCCCCAGCATATTGCCGATGACATACCGTTCCAGCGAGTCGAACCCGCACTTGAGCCGGAAATCCAGCAGCAAAACGCTGCGCTCCTCGCCGCCCAGCTCGTCCAGCAGCTGCCGGGTGCCGCTGCCCTGCGGCAGCGCACGTCCCTGCAAAAGATCCCGGAACAGCTGCTCCCGGGCGTAGGGCTTCAGCAGCCGGGCTTCCGCTTCTACCTTTTCAGAGCGGGCGTTCTGGGCACGGGTCTCTTCCAGTTCCGCAATTGCCTTGTTCAGCACCGGAATCATCTTGCCCTCATCGCAGGGCTTGAGGATATAGTGCCGCACGCCAAGCTCCATGGCCTGACTGGTAAACTCGTAGTCGCCGTAGCCGGACAGCACCACAAAGGTCATATCCGGGTACTGCTCCTTTGCTTTGCGGATCATCTCAATGCCGTTCATCACCGGCATCTTGATATCCACAATGGCAAGGTCGGGCTTATACTTTGCAATTTTTTCCAGACCCTCGGCACCGTTGCGCGCTGTGCCAACCACCTTCATTTTATAGGTATCCCATGGGATGAACTGCGCCATACCCTCGCGCTCGATCTCCTCATCGTCCACGATCAACAGCGTATGCACACGAATTCCTCCTTCTCGTTCTCCTTTACACTTAGAATAATATACCTTATTTTAATTTTCAAGTCTCAACCTCAAAATGTCGCCCTGCTTCAAGAAGAATGCCGGATTTGTACAGGCGGAAAATAAAAAAATGTGCTATTCTATAGCCACAGGAACTCCGCAGCGTGCAGCTCCCGTCAGACCCAACTGCCACTGAGTTCTGGCCGGAGTGCGGAACCTTCCTCCCAAGACTTTTTTGCTTGGTTTTCTCCTTCTTCATCATTTTCATCATTTTTACAGCACAAAAGCAGCCGCTGGTGAATGTCGGCTGCTTTTGTGCTATACTGGAAACAAAAACCACAGGAGGCATTTTGTATGGCATTGTGGATCAACGATGGGCTGCATGAGGCGGCAGAGGATATCCATTCCTTTTTGCTGGTGGGGCAGTCCAACATGGCGGGACGTGGCGATCTGACCGACCAAAACGCCATCACGGCTCCGGACTGCTTCATGTTGCGCATGGGGCGCTGGCAGCCCATGAGTGAGCCTATTAACGTAGACCGCGCGGTGGCAGAGGGTGCAGTTCCCCGCAGCGGCGCAAACCTTGCCGCAAGCTTTGCTGCGCAGCTGCAAAAGGAGATCGGGGCAAGGATTGGGCTTATTCCCTGCGCAGACGGCGGCACCCGCATCAGCCAGTGGCAGCCGGGCGAGGTGCTGTTCGACCACGCCGTTTTTCAGGCAAAGTTGGCTGCGCGGACTTCTGCGCTGACGGCGATTCTCTGGCATCAGGGCGAGAGCGACTGCCTTGCCCCGGAGCAGCTGGAAGCCTATCCGGAACAGTTCTTGCGCACTATGCGGGCGTTCCGCGCAGAGCTGGGGGATCTGCCCATTGTGGTGGGGGAGCTGGGCTACCCGGAACATGGTTTCCATGGCACCCCGGCGGAACGGTTGAAAGAATTCAACCGCCGTCTGCCCGCGTTGGCCGCCCAGCTGCCAAACTGCGCGGTGGTCTCCGCCGCAGGGCTTACCGCCCGCCCGGACGGCCTGCACTTTACCACCGAGAGCCTGCGGACGCTGGGCTTGCGGTATCTGGACGCTTATAAAAGTTTAGAATAAATGCCGGATTTCTTCAGGAAAGCAGTCGCTTTTCTGCAACCGCTTTTGGGGTTTCTATGCTACAATAGAGCCATAGAGAGGTGAACGAAAATGCTGTTTGGTCGGGAATATATGCCGGAGGGCGCGGGTGTTGACCCGGATGCGCCCCGCAAAAAGGGCGCAGCACGGCTGTGGGAGATCCTGAGCCGGGATCTGGACGGCATTTTCCTGTCCGGGGTACTGGCAATGTTGGCCTGCGCCCCGGCGGCAATTCTGGCAGGTGTTACCCTCTGGCTGGGCAGCCTGCCCCTATGCCTGCTGGCGGCAGCTGCCGCCGGGTGGCTGGTGGGCCCGGCGTTGACCTGCCTGTACGATACCATCCTGCATGCCTTGCGGGATGAGCCGGGCTTCTGGTGGCACACCTATAAGCGGGTGTGGAAGCAGAACTTCAAAAGCAGCCTTGTGCCCGGCGCAGTGTTCACCCTGCTGTGGGCGCTGGTGGCCTACGCCGCCTTTGTGCTGCCCCAGATGACAACGGTACCGGCGGGCTTTGCGCTGGTGCTGGTGTTGGACATGGTACTGCTGCTGACACTGGGCAGTTACTACTGGATGCAGAACGCTCTGTTCGATGCCCCGGTCAGCAAAAAGCTTTCCAACTGCGTGCGGATGCTGCTGGGCTTTCTGCCCCGCACCGCTCTTTCGGCGGTGTTCCAGCTGGGCTACTGGCTGCTGATGGCAGTTGTTATTCCGCGCTGTGCCTTTATCTTCCTGCTCACTGGGTTGTGGGTGCCCAATCTGCTGGCGACGCTGGCAGTGTATGCCCCCGTTGAAAAAAGCCTGCATCTGGAAGAACAGATCCGGGCCAAGCGGGAGAGCGATTGAGACATTTTCTACTCCTTCATCATAAAACAGCATATCTCCATTCTGCAAAAAACGGCTGCCTTTCCTTCGCTTAGGGCGGCCGTTTTTTGCATAGAGCTCATTTGAAAATTTGAGGAGGTACCCGATATGCCTTTGCGCGAACCAATCACCCCGGCGCTTCATCTGGAAGATGTCTTTGTGAAGCGGGGCTTTGCCCCGGACTTTTCCAGTGCCACTGTCACCTTTGATTGCAAGGTCAGCGGCGCGGGCACCATCTCCGTGGTATTCAACGGACAGGAGCAGTCCGCCGAAGTGGGCGAGCCTGCGGAGTACGACAGCGGCGTGGTATTCGGCAAAGGCGAAGCTGATCCGGACGTGGAAGAGGACGTGCAGCAGGACGTTTCCTTTACCTTTGCGGTGGAGCACCCCGCCCTGTGGAGCGCCGAGCAGCCGAACCTGTACGAGGCAGAAATTGCCCTGCTGCGCGAGGGTACTCTCGTGGAGCGCACCGGGCTGAAAGTCGGTCTGCGCAAGTTTGAACTGAAAGACCGCCAGATGCTTTTGAACGGCAAACGTATCGTGTTCAAAGGCGTCAACCGCCACGAGTGGAGTTGCAAAACAGGCCGCACGGTCAGCAGGGAAGAGATGCTGTGGGATGTGACCATGGCGCAGAGGTCGGAGTTGGATTACCTCATCTACAATGACCCGCTGGGCTATGCGGACTTGATTCTGAATGGTGACCCGAAGGAATATTTGAAAAACGTAACCGGAAGCCATGGGCTAGAAGATTAAGGGCAAAACAAAAACAGGGTGCGCCCACCTGCTGGGTATTCGTAAAACAGTTTTCGAGAAATGACACGGCAACTGCCTGTCAGGATTGGTTACGAGTACCCGGCTAGGCCGAGGAAGCACCAAGTCCCATGTCCGCACCGTCAAGGTGTTGGGCATGGGGCTTTTGCATTTCAGGAATGTGTACGCCTCTGGCAAGGTGTAACACACTAGACTTTGTACCAAAGTCGTGTGCCAAGGGTGCTGCGCCCCTTTGGAATCCCTGCTCACATCGCCTGTGGGCGATGTGGATTCGCCGCACAGAAGAGCTCCACAAAAGTGCACCCCGGCTGTTTGCGGCGAGGAAAAGGCACTTCTGCGGAAGTGTAATAACCCATTATGACACTTTCATCCCCACGGCCTACAAAGTGTAGTGGGCTCTCCGAGGGGAAACGGCTGTATAGAGTGCGTTTCGGACAAATCGCTGCGTACGTGCGTACGGAAGGTTGTACGCACATACGCAGTAAAACGGCCAAATTCTCGTATATATGGGTGGTCATTTGACCACGAGTGTGGTATACTTCACTTGGAAAACCAATTAAGGCAGATATAATGCACAGAGATGTGCTTTATATAATAAAAGCAGGATAAAAACGCAACGCATTTCTTTCTGAGAGATGCCAGAGCTGGTAGGTAGCCCAGCCGTCTACACCGCATGGTGTAGGTAAGTAACCTTCCCCTCCGGGTTGTCCGTTCCTGTAAGGATTTATTTCAGGAGGGTTTCGTTATGGACATTGATTCTACAAAGCTGACTGTATTTTTTGAGGCTCCATTCTGGATTGGAGTATTTGAACGTATTGAGAGAAGAAAGCTTTCAGTGTGTAAAGTCGTGTTTGGTGCAGAACCAAAGGACTATGAAGTCTGGGAGTATCTGCTCAAGAATTACAGTCGGCTGCGCTTCAGTCCATCTGTTGAGACAGTTGTAAAGAAAGAGTCTGTGAACCCAAAGCGATTGCAACGGAAAATCCGAAAGGAAACAGTTGCCACAGGAATCAGTACAAAGTCACAGCAGGCGTTGCAAATGCAGCGAGAAGAAAACAAGCTGGTGCGAAAAGCACTTAGCCGTAAACAACTCGAAGCAGAAAAGCAACGTCAGTTTGAACTGAAACAGCAGAAGCGAAAGGAAAAGCATCGGGGCAGATAATGCCCCTTTGCTTTTATCTGGCAGGGTTTGGGGCAGGCACGCCCCAACAAGAAGCTGTCCTAAAGGGGACTGGAAATTTTCAAGAATTGAAAATTTGTGGCCACGGGACGATTCTTGCCCTCTACCGCTGCGCTCAAAATCGTTTCCGGGTAATTGTTTCCGAATTGTTAAGGCGCAAAAAATAAGTAGAGGTGGTGCTGCTCATGTAAGGGAGTCACCGTTTGCTCCGAACGAAGTTCCTGCCTCTGTTTGTGCAGCGGCGTTGTCCGGCTCGCTCACGGAAGGTGTGAGGTCATGGCACGGTATCACGTTCAGACGGCTTATGCAAGATTCAAGGTACAATATGAAGAAAGCTGAGCGCAGTGCGGACACTACGTTCTGCTTCTTTCAAGCGCAAGAATAACACTTTACAGTTGTACAGTCAACAACAAAAAACAAATTTTGGAAGATTGAACAACTACATAAGATTTTATTTGTGAAAAAGAAAAATACCGCCCATGCAGCGCAGCGATGGATTTTGTCGGGTGAATCGGCGGCAAAATGAATCGGGTGTGTTGCGGGGCGGTAAATTCTTCGTGGACTTTTCCTCACGGAAGTGGTGGGTCTCACGGTGATAACCAACCACTTTCTGTGGCTGTGTTCAAAATGAACACGACCACATCTTGTGGATGGTTTCAAACCAATCCACAAAATCAGTGAGATTTGTGACAGAAAATATCATGTTTCGCAAGGTGCGTCAAGATGATTTTGAAAAATTTATGACGGTAAAGCATAAGAAGTCTTACTATTTGGCTCAAATTGAAGTCTACTTGACTTTTTTATTGAAGAGATGTCCGTTTTATGCTGCTGCATCTGTAACAGCCTGACGATAAGCACTTGCAGCGTTGTTATTTTATTCAACTGGCTGGGGGATAGTCCTCTGCATCGGGCGAAGTATTCCTCAGTACGGTTTCCACCGCGCACAGAGCAATCTTGGCAAGATTCAGCGTGGTATGGGGATTCATGGCGGTATGCCTCCGTCTATTTTTCTGTGTATAGAATACCACATAAACAAAAAGAGAACGGACGGTCGTTTCTGTTTACGAATTGAGCGCCTGCCACAACGCATCTGAAGCATCAAACACTGCCACGCTGTACCCGGCAAAGCGGCTCTGGATATCAACAGTCTGGCTGCCATCGGCGGCAGTGTTGTAGCTGCCCAGTTCCAGCCCGGAAAGGGCGGGCTGGCTGCGCCACGGGATAAGCTTTGTCTGCCATTCCGCGCCCAGCTTTTCGCTCAGTGCCCCATAGGCCTGTTCGAAGCCCTCCGGGTCATCCAAGATCCAGATTTTGCTCTTGCCGTTGGCAAGGTCGGTGTTCATCTGGGTGGCACCGGCCATCTGACCGTTCATGTCGGTCAGGGCGGCATCGGCGCTCCATGTGTAGTTGTTCACCTGCACCACCACAGTCCCGTCGCCGTTGGCGTCCTCCGCATAGTCTGCCAGCGCAGTCTGCAGGCGCTGCACGGCCTCGTCCGGCAGGGCCTCCGCCGTGACTACCGCCACGGTGTAGTCCGGGTCTACGGTAGTCAGCAGGCCGTGCGCCACATACGCTACGCCCACAATGACCATTGCCGCCACCGCCACGATGCCCCAGTTGTAATACCACCAGTTGGCGCGGGAGCGCTTTTTCTGCTCCTGTGCGGTCAGGGGCTTATCCGGCGCTGCCGGGCGCGGGATGCTGCGCACCTCTACGCCGTATTCCTGCCGCAAAACCGGGAACAGGGTCTGCATCGCTGCCAGCCCCGGCAGCCAGAAGCCGAACAGCACCGCCCAGAACACGCTGACCGGG
>ERZ1027171.470-NODE-470-length-17415-cov-6.343894_pt1 | contig 17415 bp, 13 predicted proteins | sample MGYA00519274_ERZ1027171 | MGnify/ENA primary metagenome ERZ1027171 (study PRJEB26926, sample SAMN06164681) | human gut metagenome | biome: ENVO:00009003; feature: ENVO:2100002; material: ENVO:00002003 | host: Homo sapiens | place: USA | collected 2012 ... | reverse complement strand
CCCGAGAACGGACAGCCGCGAGGGCTGTCCCTACGGTATGTCAAATGACCCACTGACCGTAGGGGCGTGCATTGCGCGCCCGCGGACGGACGGGGACGTCCGTCCCTACTGTTCTGTGTGAGATTCTTCGCTGCGCTCAGAATGACAGAATGACAGGATTACGGAATTTATAATGTCAACTGCTCACCTGCATCCTCAGCAGAAAGCAGTGCACCTGCGGCAGGAAGCGAACGGGTACGGTAACGCGCAGGCTTTTTGAACTCACCATCTTTGTATGCACGCACGCTTGCGACTCTGTAACCTTTTTTCAGGGTCATCACCGATACGCCCTGCGTATCTTTTGTGGTTTTCGGCGTAATTGCACCTGTGTTCAACAGCAAAATCCGTCCTGCGGTAGACTGCACAACCAATTCACAGTCTTCGGTGATTTGGTATATCGCCGCCAACGGGAATTTGTCGCAGTACGCTTTAATCAGCTTTTTGCGGTTGGTTTTCGTTTCATAGGCGGACAAGTCTACCTTTGCCATTTTGCCGTTTTCAAAGAAGAACAGCATATAGCCCTTATAATCGGTTGTTACTGCCATATAGACGGCGGATTCACCTGCATCCATATGCAGTTTAGAGGCAACAAAGTCGCCTAAAACGCTTGCTTTGGTATCGTCAAAGTCCGCCGCCTTCGCCTTATAAACCTGACAGCGGTCGGTAAAGAACAGCAAATCGGTGCTGTTGGTCGCTTCAAACGTCTGTGTAATGCTGTCTCCCTCTTTGAGCTTTTGTTCGCCGCTCATGCGTAGAGACTGCGGGGTGATTTTTTTGAAATATCCCTCTTTGGTGAAGAATAAATGCACGGGATAATCAGGGATTTCCTCGATTTCCGCATCCTCTTCCTCGACAGCGGCATAAATAATTTCGGTACGGCGGGGCTTGTTGTATTTCTCAACCACCGTTTCCAATTCTTTTACGATAATCTTTTTGATGCGCGCCTTGCTCGAAAGAATATCCTCCATATCCGCAATATTTTTGCGCAGGTCTTCAATATCCTTTGTGCGCTTGAGGATATATTCGCGGTTCAAATGGCGCAACTTGATTTCCGCAACGTATTCCGCCTGAATTTTGTCAATGCCGAAGCCAATCATCAAATTCGGCACAACCTCGGATTCCTCTTCGGTGGAACGGATAATCCGAATCGCCTTGTCAATATCGAGAAGAATCTTCTGTAAGCCCTCTAACAGGTGCAAGCGGTCCTTCGCCTTGGTCAAATCGAAAAAGACACGGCGGCTGACGCATTCCATACGGAATGCAATCCATTCCAAAAGCAAATCGCGCACGCCCAAAACACGCGGCACGCCCGCAATCAGCACATTAAAGTTGCAGGCAAAGGAATCTTCCAGCGGCGTGGATTTAAACAGCTTGCGCATCAGCTTTTCGGGGTCTGTGCCGCGTTTCAAATCTACGGTGATTTTCAAGCCCTTTTTATCGGTTTCATCACGGACGTCGGCAATTTCACGCGCCGCGCCGCTTTTCACCTTTTCAATGATTTTATCAATAATCGCCTCGGCGGTTGTGGTTGGGGGGATTTCCGTAATATCAATACAGTTGTTTGATTTATCGTACGTATATTTTGAGCGCACCTTAAAACTGCCGCGCCCTGTGCGGAAGATGTCGCGCATCTGCGCATCGTTATAGACAATCTGCCCGCCGCCGATAAAATCGGGCGCTTTGACCGCCTCGTTGATGTCGTAATCGGGATTTTTAATTAACCCCACCGTTGCGTCGCAAATCTCCTTTAAATTAAACGAGCAAATCGACGATGCCATACCGACGGCGATACCTGTATTCGCATTGACGAGTACGGACGGAAAAGTCACGGGGAAGAGCGTCGGTTCTTTCATGGTGTTGTCGTAGTTGTCCACAAAATCGACGGTATCCTTGTCAATATCGGCAAACAGCTCGGCGGCAATCGGCTCTAACTTTGCTTCGGTATAACGGGAAGCCGCATACTGCATATTCCGCGAATACGCCTTGCCGAAGTTGCCTTTTGACAGGACATACGGATATAAAAGCGCCTCGTTGCCGCGCGACAGACGCACCATGGTTTCATAAATCGTCGCGTCACCGTGCGGATTCAACTGCATGGTGCGCCCGACGATGTTTGCGGATTTTATGGTGGAACCGTTTAACAGCCCCATTTTATACATGGTGTAGAGTAATTTTCTGTGCGAGGGTTTAAAGCCGTCAATTTCGGGAATCGCACGCGACATGATGACGCTCATCGCGTACGGCATATAGTTGGTTTCGAGCGTTTCCGTTATAAATTGCTCGACCACTTCGCCCGCGCCTAAAATATGTGCGTTCGGCTGTAATTCTTCCTCATGGGTTTCTTTTTTCTTCGGTTTTCTGGGCATTTTTTACGACTCCCATTCTACAGTAGATAAAGTGTGAAAATTGTGCAAATTTGTTGTTCCGCGTGTATTTGTCATTCTGAGCGAAGCGAAGAATCTCACACGGCACAAACCGAATGTAACGCAAATCCCGTAGGGACAGCCCTTGCGGCTGTCCGTTTTGAAGAATCGCACGTAACACTGGGTAGATTTGATAAACGTGTAGGGAACAACCGATGACGTGTTCCGTAAAATTTCATCAGATTCCACGGGTCGTCGAGGACGCCGACCCCTACGCGGTTTGTTCTGATTTGTCATTCTGAGCGTAGCGAAGAATCTCACACGGCACAATGTAAATTTGATTCTTGCGTAGGGAACAACCTCTGTGTTGTTCCGTGAAATTTCATCAGACTTCGCGGGGCGCTGAGTTACGGCTTCGCCATTACCCTTTTGTCGCTTCGCGACATTTCCCCTATTGGGGGAATTTACATCGCCCCCTACGGGGTATGCGCATCACGACACGTCCGTCAAATCGAGGTACAGATACCCGTTTTCGGCAATGTGGTCTTTGCGTCCCTGCAAATTGTCGCCTAACAGCAAATCAAATTTATCGGCAACCGCTTCGGGGGAGTAGTCAGGCTCAACCTTAATCAAACGGCGGGTTTTCGGGTTCATCGTGGTCAGCCACATCATATCCGCCTCGTTTTCGCCGAGTCCCTTAGAACGCTGAATCGTGAACTTTCGGTCGCCGATTTCCGCAAGTGCTTCTTGCTTTTCTTTTTCGGTGTAGCAGAACCATGTTTCGTCTTTTGTGTTGATTTCATACAGCGGGGATTCGGCGATATACACCTTGCCCTCGCGGATGAGCGTTGGCATCAGGCGGTAAATCATGGTCAAAATCAGCGTACGAATCTGGAAACCGTCTACGTCGGCGTCGGTACAAATAATGACCTTGCTCCAACGCAGATTGTCGAGATTAAAGGACGAAAGCTCTTTGCTCGCCTTGCCTGTCACTTCCACGCCGCAGCCGAGCACCTTAATCAAATCCGTAATAATTTCGCTTTTGAAGATTTTGTTATATTCCGCCTTTAAGCAGTTGAGGATTTTACCGCGCACAGGGATAATCGCCTGGAATGCAGAATCCCGCGCCTGCTTACAAGCGCCGAGCGCCGAATCGCCCTCTACAATGAAAATCTCGCGTTCGTTTACATCTTTGGAACGGCAGTCCACAAATTTTTCCACGCGGTTGGAGAGGTCGTTGCCGCTTTGCAGTGTCTTTTTGATATTCAGTCTTGTGGTTTCCGCCTTGATGCGCGAACGCATATTGATAAGCACTTGGTTCGCGACCTTTTCGCCGTCCAGCGGATTTTCCAAGAAATAGACCTCTAACTGATGGCGGAAAAACTCCGTCATTGCCTCTTGAATAAATTTATTGGTAATCGCTTTTTTGGTCTGATTTTCGTAAGAGGTTTGTGTGGAGAAAGAGGACACAACCAACACCAAGCAATCCTCAATATCCTGAAAATTCACCTTGCTGTCGGTCTTTAAGTATTTTCCGTTTGCCTTTAAATACGCGTCAATCTGCGAAACAAACGCACTGCGCACCGCCTTTTCGGGCGCGCCGCCGTGCTCTAAAAAGCTGGAATTGTGATAATATTCTTTCAACTGTTTTTTATTGGAAAAACAGAGCGCCGCGTTGATTTTCACCTTGTATTCGGGCTTGTCTGCACGGTCGCGTCCCTTGCGCTCCGTCTGCCAAAACTGTACGTCGGAAAGGGTCTCCGCTTCGCCGACAAACTCTTTCACATAGTCTGTGATGCCGTTTTCATAAATGTATTCGTAAGTGTCAAAGGTATTGGCGGTGATTTGGTCTTTCAGAATAAACCGCACGCCCTCGTTGACAACGGACTGGCGGCGAATCGTTTCCTGATAGTATTCCAGCGGAATATCAATATCGGTGAACACCTTTAAATCGGGTTTCCAGCGAATCCGCGAGCCTGTATCCTTTTTGCTGTAAGGCTCGCGCTGTAATTCCCCGTCGGGGTTGCCCTCTTTAAAGCGCATCACATAGCGCGTACCGTTTTTGTGGATTTCCGCTTCCATATATTCCGAGGCATACTGCGTGGAGCAAAGACCCAAGCCGTTGAGGCCCAAAGAATACTCGTAACTGCCGCCGTCGTTGGTATTGTACTTGCCGCCCGCGTACATCTCGCAGAAAACCAGCTCCCAGTTATACCGCTGTTCGTTTTCATTGAAATCCATCGGGATACCGCGTCCGAAGTCCTGCACCTCGATGGATTTGTCTAAGTACCGCGTCACAATAATTTTGTCGCCGTGTCCTTCGCGTGCTTCGTCGATAGAGTTTGAGAGAATCTCAAACACCGCGTGCTGACAGCCGTCAATGCCGTCCGAGCCGAAAATGACGGCAGGACGTTTGCGGACACGGTCCGCGCCCTTTAATTGGGATATGCTTTCTTCGGTATACGCCGCTTTTTTCGCCATTGCTTACCTGCATCCTTTTTTAGAATTTCAAAACTGCAAAAATTTACCGCTATATATTTTACACGATATATAGCGGTTTCGTCAAGACGATTCGATTTATTTTGTGTTTAAGGGGGGATTGTATCGAATACTTACGGTATATCCGACAGGTACTGTGCAGGTTTACTGTTTTGTACTGCGGCACTCGCCCGACATCGGGCAGTTCGTGCATCCGCATCCGCAGGCGGATTGGCCTTTCTTTTTGTTTTTTCGCATAGAAAGCACAATCAAAAGTACAACTGCTGTGAGCACTAGGGAAATCAAAACCGTTGCAAGGTTATTTTCAAAAAACAGAAGCATTTCATTCATCTCCTAATTTCTTTTAAAGGGGATTTGCCTTTTTCGGGGCGCGCAAGCATAAAGAGGAAAAAAGCGACAATCCCGAAAGCGGCAATCGAACCGAGCACATTGCCTGCGCCCGTAAAGAGCAGACCGAGCTGATAGATGACCAAGCTTACCGCATAGGCAAACAGACATTGATAGCCGATTGCAAACGCCGTCCATTTGCCGTTGTGCATTTCGCGGCGGATAGCGCCCATTGCCGCAAAACACGGCGCGCACAGCAGGTTGAATACCAAGAAAGCGTATGCCGCGAGCGGAGAGAAGACCGTGCGCATATTTTCCCAAATTTGCCAGCCGTTTTCCGCAACCTCGTCAAAGCCGCCGAACAGTACGCCGAATGTGCCGACAACATTTTCTTTGGCAATCAATCCTGTAACGGTCGCCACGGCGCTCTGCCAGTTGCCGAAGCCCAAGGGCGTGAAAATCCATGCAATTGCACTGCCGATTGCCGCGAGAACGGAATTGTTAATATCCTCGACCATACCGAACGAACCGTTTTCCGTGCCGAAGCTCTGCAAGAACCACAGGATGATTGAGGAAAGCAAAATAACTGTACCCGCTTTTTTGATAAACGACCATGCACGTTCCCACATGGAACGCAGGACATTGCCGACTGTCGGCAAATGGTAGGCGGGCAGTTCCATCACGAACGGTGCGGGGTCGCCCGAAAACAGCTTTGTCTTTTTGAGCATAATACCCGAAAGAATAATGGCGGCAATGCCGATAAAGTAAGCGCTCGGTGCGACCCACCACGCGCCGCCGAACAGCGCACCCGCAATCAGTGCGATGATGGGCAGTTTTGCGCCGCAGGGAATGAAGGTGGTCGTCATAATCGTCATACGGCGGTCGCGTTCATTTTCAATGGTGCGCGAAGCCATAATGCCCGGTACGCCGCAGCCCGTGCCGATTAGCATAGGGATAAAGGATTTTCCCGAAAGTCCGAATTTGCGGAAAATGCGGTCCATCACAAACGCGACACGCGCCATATATCCGCAGGATTCTAAGAAAGCCAAGAAAAGGAACAGCACAAGCATTTGCGGCACAAAGCCGAGCACCGAACCCACACCGCCGACAATGCCGTCTAAAATCAGGCTTTGCAGCCATTCGGCACAGTGGATTTTTTCTAAACCGTTGCCGATGAGAACGGGTATGCCCGGTACCCAAATGCCGAAGTTCTCGGGTGCGGGTTCTGCCTCTTGGGCGGCTTCTGTATACACGGAAAGGTTTACGGGAATTTGTTCTGTAACGTTGCCGTCTTCGTCATACAAATATGCGGTTGCGGTTAATTCGGCGGCTTCCGCAGGGTCGAGTTCCGCTTCCTCTGCCGCTGCTTCAAACGCCTCGATAATCGCGGCAGGTGTTTCGTAATTTTCAACCGCTTCTGTATAAGCGCTGCCGCCCGTCAAGTGCCAGCCGTCGCCGAACACGCCGTCGTTTGCCCAATTGGTCGCCCAGTCGCCGACTGTGGAAACCGACACAAAATAAACAATAAACATCACAACTGCGAAAATCGGCAGTGCCAAAATACGGTTGGTGACTACGCGGTCGATTTTATCCGAAACGGTCATTTGCCCCGCGCGCTTCTTTTTGTAACAGCCTTTGAGAATCGAGGCGATGTATATGTAGCGCTCGTTGGTGATAATGCTTTGGGCATCGTCATCCAGCTCTTTTTCCGCATCGGCAATGTCTTCTTCGATATGCGCAAGCAGATTTTTGTCTAAATGCAGGCGGGCGAGTACCTTTTCGTCACGCTCAAAAATTTTCACGGCATACCATCTTTGCTGTTCGGCAGGCATATCGTGTACCGCGGCCTCCTCAATGTGTGCGAGCGCATGTTCTACTGCGCCCGAAAAGCTGTGCTGGGGGACGGTTGCCGCACCTTTTGCCGCTTCGATTGCAGCCTCGGCGGCTTCCTGTACGCCCGTGCCCTTTAAGGCGGATATTTCCACGACCTTACAACCGAGCGCTTTGGACAGCTCCGCGATATGGATTTTGTCGCCGTTTTTTCGGACAACATCTATCATATTCACGGCAACGACCACGGGAATGCCCAATTCCGTCAGCTGTGTCGTCAAATAGAGGTTGCGCTCCAGATTTGTGCCGTCCACGATATTTAAAATCGCGTCGGGGCGTTCTTCCAAAAGATAATTTCTTGCAACCACTTCTTCTAAGGTGTAAGGGGAGAGCGAGTAAATGCCCGGTAAATCGGCAATGCGGACGTCGTTGTGTTTTTTGAGCTTGCCCTCTTTTTTCTCTACGGTTACACCGGGCCAGTTGCCGACAAATTGATTGGAGCCTGTCAGGGCATTGAACAAGGTGGTTTTACCGCTGTTCGGGTTGCCTGCAAGCGCAATGCGTATTTCCATTTCTTTCTTCCTTTCGCGTTGTATTTGATTTTTAGTTAGCTGTTGCTAACTTATAGTGAAAAATAAAAAAGACAGATTACAGATTTTCCACTTCAATCATTTCCGCATCTGCCTTGCGAAGCGACAGCTCATAGCCGCGCACCGTGACTTCCACAGGGTCGCCGAGCGGCGCGATTTTGCGTATGTGTACCTCGGTACCCTTCGTGATGCCCATATCCATAATACGGCGTTTGACCGCGCCCTCGCCGTGCAGCTTTACGACCTTGCACGTTTCGCCGACGGGCACTGTTTTAAGTGTGTTCATAGATTTTGCTCCTTTATATAAAAATTTTATTTGCCATTTCACGGCTGACCGCAATACGGGATTCTTTCACATTGACAATCAAATTGCCGTCGTTCACAGAAATTACCGTGACATTGCCGCCGACAACAAAGCCGAGATTTTCCAAATGCTTTTTCAGCGCGGCATTTCCGCCGACGCGGCGGATGATATTTTCTTCACCGCTGTTTGCAAGCACTAAAGGCATCATTGAAACAACATCCTTTCTGTCTTTCACAGTCGGTTAGCAAAAGCTAACTTGCTCTCAAAAGTAAAGTTAGCGTCCGCTAACTGATAATAGAATACGCTGTTTTTTTCAGTCTGTCAATATATTTTAACGCAATTTTCCATTTTCGTCGGTTTGCGCAAAATAGAAGTTAGCACAAGCTAACCAAGAGGGAATATTGTACAAATTTGTAAGAAAGCGAACTTTGTGCAGAATAAATTTTTAAATCCGATTGCAGGGGAAAACCTGTTTCACGTGCCGTTGCTTTGTGCAAGAATTTATGCTATACTGTATTTGAAATTTGGAGGTGTTGGCGGTGCATTTACAGGAATCAGGGGAAATGTATCTCGAAACCATTTTAATTTTATCCAAAGAAAAGCCGTCTGTGCGCGCGGTCGATGTCGGAGAATATATGCATTTCAGCAAGCCGAGTGTCAGTCGCGCAGTCGGGCTGTTAAAAAACGGCGGATTTCTTACGGTGGATGCGGACGGACACATCCGCCTTACGGATACAGGACGGGAAATTGCCGAGAAGATTTATACACGCCACACGGTATTGACAGAGCTTTTGATTGCTTTGGAGGTACCGCCCGAAATTGCGGCGGCGGATGCGTGTAAAATCGAGCACGACATCAGTGATGAAACGTTTGCGGCGCTGTGTCGGCACCGAAGCAAATATAATGCTTAACCATAGCACATACGTCCAAACACGATTTTCGCGGCAGTATTTCCGTCTCTGCTTTGTTAAAATCCTCGTCAATCCGAAAGGATTGACTGCTGTTTTGCCGCGCAAAAACAAAAATCCATCCGCAACTTCTGCGTTTTCGGTGCTTCGCGGTTTAAAATAGGGTATTTTAAACCATATCGGGTTCGACTCCCCTTAGCTTAACGGTAAAGCAACAGCCTTTCAGGGTTTATCTGAAAGGCTGTTGCTTTACGGAACCGCGGGATTTTTGCCGTTTGTCCAAAAATTCTCCAAAGCGGTATTAAATTGTCGGGGAACATCCATATTTACGCAGTGCCCTGCGTTTTCAAAGATAATCAATTGACTGTCCGATTCACTTTTATGCCACAGCTCCGCGGCAGTCAATTCCGCCGGAATATCGTGTGCTCCGCAGCCAATCAGCAACGGGTATTTACGCGGATGAGACTGCGGTACATTTATCAGCTTGCTTAACGACGCAAGATACATAAATGATTTTTTCGGGAATTGCATATTCATGGCATAAAACTGTTCCTGTGCCTGCGCGGTGTAAGCGGAGATTTTTTGATTCGCTTTTGCAAACCAAGGGATAGAAATAATAGCTTTCAGCATCATCCGCATTTGCGCCGAACTGTTTTCTTTTTGCATTTGTTTCGGGAAATTATGTATATCATAACCGCCGAAGCAGGCGAGGGTTTGCACGGATTCGGGATAACAGTCTGCAAAATTCTGCGCCAGCACAGCGCCCAGCGAAACACCGACCGTATGTGCTTTTTGAATTTTCTCTTTTTCGAGGATTTCGTGTATCCATACAGACATTTGACTGATACTGTCGCCTTTTTTCGCATCTGTGGATTTTCCGTGCCCGATAATATCTAAGGTTAAAATATTGTATTTATCTTGCAGACCCTCCCAATTTGTCTGAAACATATTGTGATTTGCAAAAGCGGCGTGCAAAAACAGCACCCACTCTTTGTGTTCTTTGCCGCTGATGTAGTACACAATCGGGGAATTTTCCAATCGGCATTCTTTCATATTCCGCCCACGACCTTTTTCGTTTCGTTTTATTTTTTTATTATATAAAATAGTCAGAGTAAAAGCAATCCTTTTTAGATGTCAAAGCAGATATGCATATGTGCTGTTCTGACACTTGACATTGCAATGGAAAAAAGTTACAATTTTTTTTGAGGAAAACCTCTATAAATAATGCAAGATGTATAAGGAGGGCGATTTTATGAAAAAAAGTATAGCTTGGCTGCTTACCGCAGTTATGGTGCTGGGTGTGTTGGCGAGCGGCGGGATAACTGTATTTGCCGCGGAAGCACTGCCCGAGAACTGTTGTTTGGTCGGCGATTTTGACGGCAACGGTAAAATTACCGCCGTGGACGCGCGCTGGGCATTACAGGCGGCATCGGGCGTGCGGACTTACCGAACCGCAGATTTGCAGGTGCTTGACTGTAACGCGGACGGCAGATTAACCGCGACAGATGCGCGCTGGATTTTGCAGACCGCGTCCGGTGCACGCGGGACTGTGCTCGTAAATACGGTAACGGGGGAACGGGAAACGCTCGGCACGCCGACTTATACGAAAGCACAGGCGGCGGAATTACTGCGGACGTATACAAAACAAGCGGCGGCAGGGAATTACACCGTGCAAGGAAACTGTAATATTACAAAAGATGTGGATATAGGCGGCGCAACAGAGGTATTAAACAGAGTTATTCAAGGTGTTGACCCATCGGCTGATGTGAATTCGGTTGTCGGTGCTTTTCTCGGTGTCGGCGAACAGCGCTATACGGTGCGTGCGGGTGACAAATCGCCTGTCGGACGCTATGATTTGCGGGCGTTTACCGTGACCGAAGCCGATATTGCCGACTACCGTCAGGAGGGCAATGTTTTATACATTCGGTTACATGACTGCAAGAATCCGCAGAAAAACGGGTCGCAGACCCTTTCCAAGGTGACCGCGGCTTTTCCGACTGCGTCTGAGGTACGCAAGGAAATGCAAACGCAGATAGGAACGGCAGTCACTGTAAGCGATATGACAAGTCAGGTTTCGGATATTTTGCTGACGGTTACACTGTCCGCCGATGGCGTAGAATCCATTCGTCTGCATTTTGTGAATGACCTGTCCCTCGGCTTAATGGTTGCAATCGTTTCTGTACGCGGCACAGGGCAGACAACAACAGACATTCTCTATTCTGATTTTGTGAACGGATAAGAAAAAGGATGATTTTTTGCGTATTACAGTAAATATTTTGTATACAGGACAAAACGGGAGCGCAAGGGCATTCGCAGAGGAAATGGTGTCCTCGGGATTGGGGGAAAAAATCCGCGCCGAAGCGGGGAACGAGCGCTATGCATACTTTTTCCCGATGGAAGACAGCGAATCCGTTTTGCTCATTGACCGCCGGAAAAACCAAGAGGCGATTGACGCGCACCACAAATCCGAAATGATGTCGGAAATCGCCGCCTTGCGTAAAAAGTACGGTTTAAAAATGAAAGTGGAACGGTATACGGAACTTTAAAAAATGAATTTTGCTCCCCTTGTCAGGGGAGCAAAATCTACTTTTTCGACACTCTCACAGGACGGTTCACCGAACCGTCCTGTTTTGTTTCTGTGAAAAGAATTACAAAATAATGCAAATTAACCCGTTACAGCCCTCGTTGATGACGCGCTCCAAGGTTTCCTGCAATTTCATACGCGCATCGGTCGGCATGTGGAACAGCTTATTGCGCAGGCCCTCGTTGACAAGCTCATTTAAGGATTTACCGAAAATATTGGAATCCCAAATCTTTGTCGGGTCTTCTTCAAATTCCTTGAGCAAATATTTCACCAATTCCTCGGACTGACTTTCACTGCCGACGATGGGTGCTACCTCGGTTTGAATGTTAGCTTTGAGCATGTGGATGGACGGCGCCGAGGCGGAAAGCTTAACGCCGTACCGCCCGCCCTGCTTGACAATTTCGGGTTCGTCAAGCGTCAGCTCGTCAATGGAAGGCATTACAATGCCGTAGCCTGTGGCTTCGACTTCATCAAGGGCGCATTTCAGCTTTTCGTATTCTTTCTTCATGGCGGCAAGGGCGCACATCTGCGTTACAAGACTTTGCTCACCGTCAATTTCCAAGCCTGTTTTTTCCGCCAGAACCTGATAGAACAAATCGCCGTTCATCGTGACGGAAATCCACGCCGTGCCTTGCCCCAGCTGCATGGCGCTGACTTTCGCGTCCGTAATGTATTCACAGCCTTTCAGTTCTTCCGTCAGAATTGCTACGTCGCGGACGAGATTCATTTTCTCCGAAGCGGCGCTGACTGCCGCATAGGCGGCGGTACGCAGTTTATGTTCGGCGGGCAGAGACACAAGCCAAGAGGGGAAGTCTACCGCAATTTCCCGAATCGGGAATTCAAACAGCACCTGTGTGAGAATCTCTTTAATGTCACTTTCCGTAAGCTCCAGGCAGTTCACAGGCAGTACGGGGACTTCGTATTGCGCACACAGCTGTTCCGCGAGCCGCCCGGCACTGTCCGACTGCGGATAGGTGCAGTTGAGCAGTACCACAAACGGTTTGTCAAGTGCCTTTAATTCGCGGATGACACGCGCTTCCGCTTCCTCATATTCTTCGCGCGGAATGTCGGAAATACTGCCGTCCGTGGTTACCACCAAACCGATGGTGGAATGCTCCGTAATGACTTTTTGCGTGCCGATTTCGGCGGCGGTGTCAAACGGAATTTCATGGTCGAACCACGGGGTGTTGACCATGCGCGGTTTGTCGCCCTCAATATAGCCGAGCGAGCTCGGCACGATGTAGCCGACGCAGTCTATCATGCGTACGGAAAAAGATGCGTTGTCGGGCAAACGCACTTCCACGGCATTTTCGGGAATGAATTTCGGTTCGGTGGTCATGATGGTGCGCCCCGCCGAGGACTGCGGCATCTCGTCTACCGCGCGGTCATGCATAGCGCCCTCTTCAATGTTCGGGAGCACGAGCGTATCCATAAAGCGTTTGATAAAGGTGGATTTTCCCGTGCGTACGGGACCGACGACGCCGACGTATATATCGCCCTGTGTGCGTTCGGCAATGTCATTGTAAATGCTTCGTTTTTCCATTTTGATGTTCCTCCTCAAACTCTCGGAATCAGCAGTTTGCATTTGGTTTCTACGGCGTCACCCGTCAGCTTATTTTCCGCAGTGATGGCTTCGGCAGTGGTGTTATACCGCCGTGCAATCTCCCAAACGCTTTCGCCTTCCTGTGCGAAATAAATGGTCAAGGCGGCATGCTTTTGCCGTTTTCGGTTTTCCTCATCAATTTGAATGTCGGAAAGCACCTGTACGGTCTCTGATGAGAATACCACACCGCTGATGTCCAGCTCTACGCGGGCGTCCACTTTATCTTCCGCGCCCAGCAGGAAGCTTACACCGCTGACGGTGATGTGCGGTTCGCAGGAAAGAGGCTCGCCCGACGCCGCCACCGCGCGCGTATAGGTGAAATCAAAGCTTCTGTCTGTAAAGCCCCACTGGTTTTCGCGGTCACGGTATAAAAGACCGATTTGCACCGTACCGTTCACCGTCAGTGTGCTGTCTGCAACCGCGGCGGTATACTGAAGCTCCTGACAGGTCATATCTACAATCTGTCCGATGCCGCTGCCCGCGGTGTCGGGTGTGCCGCGGCAAAGATAAGTGTCGGAAAAACGGTCACAAATGCTTCTGAGTTCCACATTCCGTTTTTGTATGCCGATTTCATACTGCGTGGAGTATGCATCTGTAATGACGTCGGATTCACATTCGGTATACAGAGAAAGCTGTGCGCACAGACAGACGCTTGTATCCAAAAGCCGCAGTGCGCCTGTGGCGTCGGTTTTCGCGGCAATCTCCAAAGCGGAAACCGTCAGCGCCGCATCCGCAGTGCAGTCCTCTTCGGCGCCGTCAATTTCAATGATTTGGCTGATGGGCATGGAGTGTTCCATGCTTTGAATGTCGTTATCCTCATTGTCGGCAATGTACAGCGTGCGCACAATCAGTTCGCCTTTTACGAGCGCCTTGCCTGCCACCAGCTTTACATCTTCAATCAGCGCGGCGGCATCGCACTTCACGATTTGCGCAATGGACGGCTTTGCATTGCCGAGTTCCAGTGTTTCATGCATGGAAAACAGCTTTTCGGTACAGCCCGAAAGATTGCTGTATGCAATCTTTTTTTTGCGCATTTGAATACCGCCGCCCGTGCAGTCGCAAATCAGCGGTGCGCTTTCGCGGCAGTACATGGAAAAAGCAATCGAAATACTGCCGTGAATGTCTATACGCCGCGGAGACTGTACGCGGCAGTTGACATATCCTGTTTTGGCGCGTGCACTGACACAGGCGTTTTCCGTTGCCTTGCATTCCGTATATTTGGAAAACGGAATGTTCTGTTCAAAACAGCGCACGCAGTTTTCCTCGCTCAGATACAAAATGCGCAAAAGCGCCGAGCCTTCCGCGGTAATGCGGTCCGCAGAGCCCTGTACACTTGTTATGCGCGGTGTAAGCGTGCATTTCAGCACGCGCACCACATCGGGGAAATATTCGGGCAGGGTGATGTCGCTGTCTACGGGCTGTTCAGCCGCGCCTTCAAAAAGCATGCGCCGACAGCTCAGTGCGTTTGTATTTTTGCAAAAGTCCATTTCAACCGCTCCTCGCTTGTATATATGTTTCTACACATAACTATGCAACTCCTGTCCGCAGTATGCGCAAAAAAGAGGCTGTAAAAAAGCTTTTGCTTTTTTACAGCCTCTGAACAGAAAATAAGTATAGATGTAAAACCGGAATTTACAGACCGAATTCCACCGTTTTTGCCTCACCTGCGGCAAACTGCACCGTTTGCGTTTCGCCTGTGACCGCACAGGAAACGATCAGGGTTTGGTCAATTTCCGACAAAACAGTCACGGATGCGGTTTTTGCGGCAGTATCCCACGAAAGACTTTGCACGACCGCGCGGGTACGGGTGCGAAGCCCCTTGATTTCACCGCTTGCAAAGCCGCTGTCGGGGAGGGCGGGCAGAATTTCAATTTTGCCCGTGTTTGAATATAAAAGACTTTCGTGTATAATGCCGAGATACCCAATCGCAAAGTCCGTGCAGTAACAGCTGTGGCGGTCATAGTCGTGGTTGGTCATCAGAGAATCGTAGTGAATTGTATGATTCATCAAGGTTTTCAGTGCCCGTGTGACACTCGCGCTGTCCTTTAAACGTGCGGCAATCAGCGCACGGTGTACAAGCGCGTGGCTTGCCTCGTTTTCGCTGGTGCGGTTGGCAATCGCCTGTATACATGCGTCGCGGAGCACGGTATCCGTTTGTGTTTCATCGAGCGGCCATACGCCGTACAGATGGCTTAAATGGCGATGTTCGTTGTTTTCCTCAAATTGATTGCACGCCCATTCCTTCAGTGCGCCTGTTTCGTCGTACAGATACGGCGGAAGCTTTTGCAAAAGCGATTCCCACACAGCGGTGTCAGCTTCGGGCGCGGCTTTCTTCTGTATATCCAAAAGCATTTCGAGGTTGCTTCTGCATGCCGCAATGTCAATCGCTGTGTTTGCGGCAGACGGACTCGGGTAATTCGACGGATTGTTTTCGGGGGAGTAGCTCGGCAGGATGCAATAGGTTTCGCCGTCCGCGAGTGCTGTTTTGCCCGCTTCATAACGGATATTGCCGTCCTTGTCCGTGTAATATTCGGGTGTGAGCAGCTGTGCCCAGTAATTGGCGGCTTTGGTCAAAAGCGGCAGGAGAATATCTTCAGAAAGCGTCAGACTGCCGCGCTCTCTAATTGCCGCAATTTGCGCATCGGTTAAATTGTCCGCTGTGACGGAAAGTACAGAGCGAAGCGCCTCTAAATCAAATTCCTCGCTTAAGGGGATTTCCATATCGCCGTAGCTCAAATAAGATTCATACAGCGGCAGGAGCATCCAGGAAGTGCCTGCGTTCCAATAGCGGAACGGATACGGATAGCAGGTTTCGGTAATGACCGCCTTGTCTCCGTCCGTATTCACGGGTGCTTGCAAGGCGTCCGCAAAGCCGTGGGTGGCAAGCGCATTTTCTTCCCAGTCGGGCATTTGCCGAAGCAAAAAGTATACATATCCTGTCACGGAATACGGCATATTGCTTGTATTTAAGGAAGAAGTTTGCAAATTCACGTTGGCGTCCATCGTGTATTTACTTCCCCAGCCCGCATTCCATTCACCGGTCCACATACCGTACAGACGGCTGGTGGACGCGCCCGAACAGCACAGGTAGGCGTAACGCCCCGAATAATACGCGCGCTGTATCAAATCGCTGTGCATCGTGTTTTTGCCGCGTTGCGACAGGAGAAGCTGTTCATTGGATTTATCGCTTTCGCCGTTTCCGAGTGTCAGCGAAACCGCGTTAAACTGCGGTGTGTGGAGCGCCGTGTGCGCCGCAAGCGCGGCGCTGTAATCAAACTGCCCGTTCTTTGTGTATTTTTTGGCGGCGGCAATGGCTTTTTCACGCAAATTACCGATGAGCGCATACGTATTTTGCCCTTTGAAATCGGTAAGCGCACCCATAGCGTCCGTGCGGTCGGAAACGGTAATCAGATAAACCGCATCGCTGTTTTCAATCTGAATCTGCGGATTGTCCGTGCCGACAAACTGTGCGTCCGTTACCGCATCGCCCGCAGTGCGGGTCGCCGTACCGCCCTCTTGCATGACATATGTATATGTCGCGTAGCCGCCGTTTCGAAGTTCGCTGTTTTCATAATCGGGGTAGTGTGCCACGAGTGCCAATGCATCGGCATTTTCGGTGGCAAGCTTTTTATATTGCAAATCGACTTCATTGCCTTTGCCGTAATTGGCGAGGGCGGAAAGATTATCGTAGGAAAGGGTCAGATTCACCTTATTGCCGCTGTCGGACGCACCGATTTTCGTCACGGTTACACCGTCTGCACGCGAAGTAAAGGTCAGGCGTTCCCATGTACCGTTTTTGTCGGTATAGCGAACACCGACTTCGGCGGTTTCATAGTTTGTGTAGCGCACATAATCTCTTGTAAACGCTTTTTTCTGCGCAATGCGCAGTGCGCCGCCGGGGTGATAGGTGTATACATCGTCATAGCTTGCGTTATCTACAATATCTTCACCCTTGACGATGGCTTGCTTTACCGTTTCCAATTCATTTGCCGTATCGGGGCAGGTGCGCGCATTTTTGTTCGGCAGAATAAAATGCATATTCTGAAAAATCAGCGAGTCGCTGTACGGTGCGCCCGAGGTGATGACCCCTTGCAGGCCGTTGCCCGAAACCATGCCCTCGCGCCATGCACTTGTCTTATTATTTGTTTCGGAAAGCGCTTTGTAGGTGGTGGCATAGGAGATTTTTTCGGATTTGTCAAACAGCGTTTCCACCGTGCCGCGCTTCACGCCGCACGCGCTAAGCGGTGCGAGCAAACAGGCGCAAAGCAAAATGCAAACGACTTTGCGAAGCTTTTTCATAAAATCATCCTTTTTGTTATGGTTAACCATAGCACACACGTACGAACACGATTTTCGCGGCAGTATTTC
>ERZ1027171.464-NODE-464-length-17606-cov-19.211156_pt1 | contig 17606 bp, 16 predicted proteins | sample MGYA00519274_ERZ1027171 | MGnify/ENA primary metagenome ERZ1027171 (study PRJEB26926, sample SAMN06164681) | human gut metagenome | biome: ENVO:00009003; feature: ENVO:2100002; material: ENVO:00002003 | host: Homo sapiens | place: USA | collected 2012 ... | reverse complement strand
AAATTTTCTTTTCAGGAGTCTTTGCAAACAAAAAATAAAAGCCGAAGAATAACATTAACGGCAGTGCGGTACAAAGTGAAAAACTGTATATAGATGGTTCCATTGTTATGCTTATTTAGTTTTGATACAAATTTTGATAAATTTCCGAATTATAAGCCAGTCGGGATAAAAAACAGAAATGAATATCACTGAGTGCTCGCTGCTTGAGTTAAAATGTCAAGACCGACTCACCTAAGATCTTGCATCAAATTGCTCTAAGTCACACGTTTCTTATTGAAATCAAATAATGAGAATGAAGTATTTATTTTTTTCATTACAATTCTTTATAAGGATTATATTCAGGAACCCTAATGAGTTCTTTTATATCAACTTCCAGACATTGAGCTATCTGTATTAATGCTTCTAAAGGTGGTTGACAAGCATTGGTACACCATTTGGAAATGGTTGCTTGGTCTCTACCAAGTTTCTCTGCAAGCCATTTGTTCGTTTTCCCCTTTTCTGCAAGCATAACTTTTATACGATTAAGATTTTTCTCAGCCATTGCGTATATTATTATTGTTTTCGGTTGCAAATATACTCATTCTTCTCCAAATATCGTTTGTTAAATCCGAAAATCATTATAAAAAGCGGAAAATAATTTGTCTAATTAGAAATTCCGTTGGTTTTTGCATGATTTACAGTGACTCTTCCCCTCTTTATCTTGCATATCTCTATATTCTGTTAAAATGAAAACAGATGTGCCTACTTATAATTTTTGGAGTTGATTTATAAATACCAAAATCGGAAAATTATCGTTGTTTTCTGTGTTAATTTTTGTTTTCTCATGCTTTCATTTTGGGGTTTCTTGATTTTGTTGTTTCCATTTTGTTTCTTTCTCCATTTCGCTTACACGATATATATTGAATATCAGCACATTACAAACAATCAGTAAGATTTCAAGAAAAAGATCATGATGATTGTAGGAGCATGTATCTTCCTCGTAGCAGCAGCACAGGCATTGCCATTGTTCTTCGGTGTGACCAACTAACGAGTGAGAGTTATTCCGTGCATATTCAGTAAGTGAGAAACGACGTGAAGAATGGCAAGAGAAGAGCAGGAAATCCGCTACCCCGATTACCCACTGTTCAAGGGACTCCAGAAGCCCCTTGAATTCATGGGAATACAAGGGCGGTATATCTATTGGGCAGCAGCCACGGCAGGAGGAGCCATCATCGGCTTCATTGCCGCCTACTGTCTGATGGGTATTATTGCAGGACTGATAGTGTTGGTCGTGGCAATCACTACGGGTGCAGGTCTCATCATGTTCAAGCAACGGAAGGGACTACATACCAAGAAGAACGGCCAAGGAGTGTTTATCTATGCCTACAGCAAGCGCATATAAAAATGTGAAACAAAAAAGTATCGACATGACCAAGATGTGGATGACAAGTAGAAAGTGAACGACTGGTAGGCTCATTCTCCCCCAAGGGTGTGGGCCTACCTTTATTTGTTTCAGCGAAAGTATCGCATCTTTGACATAAAAGAATGGTTATGAGCATGAAAGCAAAGAACATTATCATTATGGCATTGGCTGGCATATTGCTGACCGCATGCAAGGACAAGACCTACAAGCCACCCACATTGGATGCCATGAGGAGTGCTGACAAGGCAAGAGCTGCTTGGGCGAGAGAGGCAGAAGAACATCCTGCGACCGTGGAAACACAAACAAGCAGGATGGATTCCACTGCAAAGGATAGTGTATCAACCCTTTATAGCGAAGAAAGCTACAATACCTCTTATCAAGAGAATGACAACGAATCATCCAGTATGGGAGAAAATCATCAATCATCCGAAGAAACAGAAGAATAAACGAATATGGTACTATATGTAATCTTATTTTTCGTGGCAATCTGCATTGGCATGGCCATATCGGTCTATGCCTTTGGTACTGGTGGCAAGCGGAAGAAAATCTTTCAGGACATCTACTTCTCCGTGGAAGACACGGATGGTATCGGTGTGCTCTATACCAAGACTGGAGAATATTCTGCCATTCTGAGAATGGAGAACCCTGTGCAGAAGTATTCTGCCAATATAGACAGCTATTATGAGTTCACCAACCTGTTTGCTGCCATCGCACAGACTCTGGGTGAAAGCTATGCCCTACACAAGCAGGACATCTTTACCAGAAAGCAGTTTGAGGATGAGAGTGGCAAGGGGCATGAGTTTCTATCAGAATCCTACTTCCGCTATTTCAACGGAAGAGAATATACAGACAGCATGACCTATCTGACCATTACGCAGGAGAACAAGAAGAGTCGTCTGATGTCTTTCGACAACAAGAAGTGGCGAGATTTCTTAGTGAAAATCAGAAAGGTGCAAGACCAGCTGAAGGATGCTGGTATCAAATCAGAGTTCTTAAACAAACAAGAGGCAAGTCTGTATGTTGACCGTTTCTTTGCCATGAACTTCCGGGACAAGATGTTGAGCATGACAGGATTCAAGGTGGATGACGAGATGATAGGTATGGGTGACAGACGCTGTAAGGTATATAGTCTTGTGGATGTGGATTGCGCCAACTTGCCGACACAGATACGTCCATTCACCAATATCGAGGTGAACAACACAAGTATGCCTGTGGACTTGGTGGCATTGGTGGACAGCATTCCAAGTGTGGAGAGTGTGGTGTATAACCAAATCATCTTTGTGCCGAATCAGAAGCGTGAGCTTGCCCTGCTCGACAAAAAGAAGAACCGCCATGCCAGTATGCCAAACCCAAGCAACTTGATAGCCGTGGAGGACATCAAGCGAGTGCAGGAGGTGATAGCGAGAGAAAACAAGCAGCTGGTATATACCCACTATAATCTGATAGTGACGGTGAAGCCCGACACGGATATACAGAAGTGCACCAACCATCTGGAGAATGCCTTTGGCAGGATGGGCATCCATATCTCGAAACGAGCCTATAACCAGTTGGAACTGTTCGTCAACTCATTCCCCGGCAACTGCTATGGGATGAATGCCGACTACGACAGATTTATGACTTTGGGCGATGCCGCCACCTGTCTGATGTACAAGGAAAAGATAGTACATAGCGAAGACACACCCTTCAAGGTCTATTACACCGACCGCCAAGGAGTGCCAGTAGCCATCGACATATCAGGAAAAGAGGGTCGAAACAAACTGACCGACAACAGCAACTTCTTCGTACTAGGTCCTTCGGGAAGCGGCAAGAGTTTTTATGTAAACTCCATGGTGCGCCAAGCCCATGAGCAGGACACCGACATCGTGTTGGTAGATACAGGAAACTCGTATGAGGGACTGTGTGAATACTTTGGAGGCAAATACATATCCTACACAGAAGAACATCCTATCACGATGAACCCTTTCAAAATCAAGCGAGAGGAATGGAACATCGAGAAGTTGGGATTCCTGAAGAACCTGGTGATGCTGATATGGAAAGGAAGTCAAGGCACAGTGAGCAAGACCGAGAACAGGTTGATAGAGCAAGTCATCAACGAGTATTACGATGCCTATTTCACCACCAAGAGAGTGAGCAACCTCTGTTTCAACACTTTCTATGAGTTCAGTACTGAGCGACTGCCGAAGATATGCGAGGAGAACGGTCTGCATGGCATAGACCTGTCATCCTACAATTATCTGTTGAAGGACTTCTATAAAGGAGGCAGCCACGATGTGACGCTGAATGAGAATATGGACAGCAGTCTGTTTGATGAGACCTTCATCGTCTTCGAAATCGACAGTATCAAGGATGATCCACTGCTTTTTCCACTGGTGACGCTCATCATCATGGACGTGTTCCTGCAGAAGATGCGCATCAAAAAGAACCGAAAGATGCTCATCATTGAGGAGGCATGGAAGGCCATCGCCTCGCCCATGATGGCGGAATACATAAAATATCTGTATAAGACCGCCAGAAAATTCTGGGCAAGCGTGGGTGTGGTGACACAGGAGATACAGGACATCATCGGCAGTGAGATAGTGAAGGAGGCCATCATTAACAACTCGGATGTGGTGATGCTGCTCGACCAGAGCAAGTTCAAGGAACGATTCGACACCATCAAGGCTATACTCGGTTTGACCGATGTGGACTGCAAGAAAATCTTCACCATCAACCGTTTGGAGAATAAGGAAGGACGCAGCTTCTTCCGTGAGGTCTTTATCAGGCGAGGACAGACCAGCAATGTGTATGGTGTGGAAGAACCGCATGAGTGCTATATGACCTACACCACGGAACGAGTGGAGAAGGAAGCGTTAAAGCTATACAAGCGAGAGTTGAAATGTAATCATCAGCAGGCCATTGAAGCCTATTGCAGGGATTGGGATGCAAGTGGTATCAGCAAGAGCCTCGCTTTTGCTCAAAAGGTAAATCAGGCAGGAAAAGTACTGAATTTAGGGAACAAAAATAAAAAGTAATCAAAGATGAAACGACTTCTATCCATCATGATGCTGATCGTCTGTGTGTTGGTAAAGGCTGACGCACAGTACTACAGCGTGAACTATGACAAGCAGACGGTGGCTGCTATGGCTGCTGCATACGGAACGGAAGCCGTGGCAGAGGCATACTATAACGAGCAGGTGCAGAACATCTTGAAGCATTATAATGCAGCAGAAGTGGCAAGTGCCGGCATCTTCGCCTCAAAATTCTTGGAACGCAAGGCAATGACGGATTTGGGCATCTGGAACAGTAGCACAGAGAACTACTATTACCGCCGTATCTACAACATGGTGTCGGGCAAAATCATGCCGAAGATATGGACGGTGGCAGGAATGATGCTGAAAAGTCCACAGACTGCCCTGTATTGGGGAACCTATCTGATGAAGATATGTGATGACACCAAGAACCTGTGCATGCAGTTTGAGAGTGTGGTAACAAACAGCACCCTCACATTCTCGGACATCGCCTTTCTACACATCAATCAGGAGATAGCAGCCATCTTGAAACTTTCAGAGATTGGTAACGTGGATTGGAAGAAGATGTTGGACGATTTGTCGAAGGTGCCAGGCAATTTTACAGTGGACAATCTGAAATCCGACATCGACAATCTGTATAAGGCAGGAGCCAACCTTGCAGGAGCAGGAATGAACAATATCGGCAATGCCCTGTTGCAGAGCAGCCAGTTCAACGACCTCTTCCAAGGCAAACTCAGTGCAGCCATCGATATTGTGGATAACTATTCCTCGCTGTTCAAAAGCCTCGATAAGAGCGTAGGCAACACACTCTTGGGCATGATTGGAGGCAAGGACAACGTTGCAGGACTTTTCTCTCTTGCCAACTATAACCTAACCTCTTGGATGACCGACTATCTGGATGAGACGGCAGGAAACTACTACACGCAAAGATGGTATATCGCCCGACGAGACCAAGGACGAGAGAAATTGTGCGACTATGTACCGCCCACCGATGACAACAGCATCTTGAAAGGCGACCACTGGTACAGAATCAACACCAAGGATGCCAACTTCTATCCCAACAATAGCCAAAAGGAAGCCATCCTGCAAAACTCGGAGAATCATGCAGGATGGTCAAGGACAAGGGTACAGCAGCTCAACAACCAGAATGACGGCTTTACTTATAGCATCAGCTATTGGTTGAACAGCTACATCATCAGCAGCAAAAAGAAAGGACAGAAACAGAAGGCATACGCCTACGAGATACAGGTGGACAAGAGTTGGAACAGAACAGAAGAAGTGTATGAGGCAGTCTTCGACTCCTACTCGATGGACTTGAACACCTTCAAGGTACAACTGCAAGCCCGGTTGAGCGAATGGAATGACAACGAGGAAGGCTATACCTATTATATAGGCAGTGATGCACGCAACTACTATCAGGCAACCGATGCCGCCAAACTGAAGGGATGCGAGAGCGTGACCATTAGTGTGACATGCAGCGACGGTGTGCAGTTGGGGCAAGGCACCACACAATACAAATGCAAGAGTTGTGGAGGTTCGCTGAATGACCACAGCAAGAAATGCGCCATGACAACATCGGTGACAGAAAACACCCTCGACCTCTCGGACTTGTATAAACAAGAGCAGGAAGCCAATGCCAAGATAGCCTCTCTGCAATCTCAAATCAGTCAGTTGGAAGCCGAGAACAAGTCACTTGTCAAGCAAATCGCCAATGCAAGTGTGGAAGATGCAGCCAAGTATCGGGAGCAATACAACAAGAACAAGGCTTCCATCGAACAACTGAACAAAGAACTTGCCACATGGCAACAGAAACAAAGGGAAATAGAGGAAGCCAAGGCAGAGGCAGGAAAAGACAATGAGGTGGCAACCGATGACTACTATCGCATACCTGCTATCATGAGCGACTGCAAGAGTGCCTATAACTTGACTTGGCAAGGGGAAGGAACATGGAGCGGCTATACTTACATCAGAAAAGCCACTATGCCCAACATCAACGGCATCATCACTTTCAAGGCAACATTGAAGATCGCCCGAAAACCAAAATACTTCTTGGGCATCAAGATACACAGAGCTATTCTGCAGATCAGTTGGGAGCTGACATCGGAATACACCAACACCTCGGTAGTGGATGTGATAACGCTTGACCCAAGCAAGACCGAGCAGGAAAAGGCGGACGAAGTGAACAAGCGCATCTCGGAAATCGCACAGGAATATCCATCGTGCAAGATAACCACCGAATATGCTAAGAGCGCACCTGCCGATGACAATAACACCGATGATACCTTTCATCTGCTATGGTCGAGCGATAGGTTAGAGATAGCCAGAGAGGTGGACAGCAGAATCACCAAGATATACGCAGACTTGGTATCGTTGGAGAAGATGATGCACTACAAGCGCAACATCATCGACGTGCTGATGGACATCGCTCCACATATCAATGCTGACGAAGGACGACGGTTGACACTGGTGGAGAAATGCAAGAAACGTTGGTTAAGGAAAGCTGCTGACACCAAACACTCAGATGATTATCACGGCAAGTTTAATGATGAAGACAATGAAAATGAGAAATAGAAAAGAATACAAGGCTGATGCAGCGGAGAGGGTTGCAGGGTCAGTGAGCAAGAAGCGACGAATGGATATTGTGAGAACATTGCTGATAGCAATCTTGCTCCTCGCCCTCCCCTCTAAAATATTCGCCCAATGGGGATTTGATGTTGCCAGCGTAGAAGCCTACATCAATGACCACAAGAAACAGCGGAGTCTGTTGCTTGCACGAAGCACGTTGGAATACAGCAATAAACTATTGCACGGTTACAGTAAGGACGAGACCAAGGCATACAAGGAACTGAACGTTGACCTTGACAAGTACACCAGGGCATTTGATGTGATAGATGTGCTATATCAAAGTTTACGAACCAGTCTGAACGTGTACTCCACCTACGAGGGTGTGAGCGACAGAATATCGGACTATAAGAAGCTGTTGGATGACTACAACAAAAAAGTCATCAAACGAAAGCGCATCTCGCTTGCCGATACCATACTGATAGGCATCAACCGACGAGCCATAGAGAATATCGCAAATGAAGGCGAATACCTCTACAAAAGCGTGAGCGACTTGGTGCTGTATGCCACAGGAGCGGCAGCGTGTTCCACGGCAGACCTTCTTGTGGTATTGGAAAGCATCAACACCTCGCTTGACAATATAGAGAAGCATCTGAACAAAAGCTACTTTGAGTCGTGGCGATATATCCAAGTGCGCATCGGCTATTGGAAAGAAAAGGTTTACCGAACCAAAAGCAAGCAGCAAATACTGGAAGATGCCTTCGGTCGGTGGCGAGTGGCAGGTAAACTCGGATATTGAGAGAACGAAGAATTTATAATCCCATATATAATAATGTATAGGCATGGCTAGAAAGAAAACAAAAGTAGGAACCATCATGTTGATGTTGGGAGTCGCTATCAGCGGCAATGCCCAAAGTGGTGTAACATACAATCATGACAGTTCGAAAAAGAACCAGATAACGGTGATGGAAATCGGTAGTGGTAGTCTGTCACCAGAATTGTACTATCAGTTACTGCACAGCAGTTACAAGAAATCGGCTGCGAGTAAGAACAAACTCGGTTTTCGTACCACGGCAGGAATCGGAGCTTACAATCAAGTGGAATATGCCGAAGCCATCGACTCTGCCCTGACCAAAAGAGCAGAGATTGAGGCGTTGAATATGGCAGACCGTCAGATTGACCTCGCCTGGAAAGTGGAAGGAAGCAAAATTAACAGCAAGATGAATGCCTTCAAGAGCAACATCGACCGCATCCTGCCTGTAGGCGGATCCATCGGTGACAAGCAACGCTGGACAGAATACTATCATGTCTATGAGACAGCCATCAAAGCCACCAAGGATGCCTATATGCCCAATGCCAAGCGTAAGAAGATGTACCTACAGATTTATGCAGATGTGGCAAAACAGAACGAGACACTTGTGAAGCAACTGGTGCAGATGTCGAATGCCAGCAAGACCAAGGAATTGTTGACAGCAAACGGCAACTACCAGACCGCCAACAAACGAAGTATCATCAGCAGTGCATCCAGCAAATGGCGAGAGGCAGGAATGGCAGTGAGAAACAACACATCTTCTGGCAGTAATAACGGCTCGAATGAGGATGACTATGATTTGAAAATAAACAGATAAGGAGTTATGGCAGACAACAGCAGCATATTATCCGACTTCGGCATCAACATCTTGGAAGAAGAGATTGATGACGTGATTTTCCAGACCAACGAGTTTCTGTGCGACGCTACTTTCACAGGCTCGAATGGGCCTTTTTGGTGGGTCGTTCAAATGTGTATGGCACTCGCAGCCCTCTTCTCTATCGTGGTGGCAGCGAACATGGCCTACAAGATGATGGTGAAGCATGAGCCACTGGATGTGATGAAACTATTCAAGCCATTGGTGATAAGCATCATCCTCTGTTGGTGGTACCCACCAGCCGATACTGGTATGACAAATAGTGGTAGCAGTTGGTGCGTATTGGACTTCCTGAGTTACATTCCAAACTCCATCGGAAGTTATACCCATGACCTTTATGAGGCGGAAGCCACACAGATAGAGGACAAGTTTACGGAAGTTCAGCAGCTTATCTATACCAGAGACACGATGTACACCAACGTACAAGCTCAGGCAGACATTGCCCATAAGGGAACAACAGACCCGAATCTGGTGGAATCGACCATGGAGCAGACAGGTGTGGATGAAGTGACCAATATGGAAAAGGACGCAGCCAAGCTGTGGTTTACCTCACTGACTGCAGGAGCCGTAGTGAACATCGACAAGATAGTAATGCTGATAGCATTGATCGTCTTCCGTATCGGTTGGTGGAGCACCATCTATTGTCAACAGATACTGTTGGGAATGCTGACGATATTCGGACCGATACAATGGGCGTTCTCGCTACTGCCGAAATGGGAAAGCAGTTGGGCGAAGTGGCTGACAAGGTATCTGACCGTGCATTTCTATGGAGCCATGCTCTACTTCGTCGGATTTTACGTACTGCTACTTTTTGACATCGTGCTCTGCATACAGGTGGAGAACCTGACGGCAATCACCGCCAATGAGCAGACGATGGCTGCATATTTGCAAAACTCGTTCTTCTCGGCAGGGTATCTGATGGCAGCAAGTATCGTGGCTTTGAAGTGTCTGAACTTGGTTCCAGACCTTGCGGCATGGATGATACCAGAGGGCGATACAGCCTTCTCTACCAGAAACTTCGGTGAGGGTGTGGCACAACAAGCCAAAATGTCGGCACAGGGAACACTTGCCCATGTTATTCATTAAAGGTAAAAAGGTAAAAGAGTAAAAAGGTAAAAAACAATATAGCAATGGTAATCAAGAATTTAGAGAATAAGGTAAAGTTGGTGACTATCATCTGTAGCCTGTTTCTGATAGGGTGCGTGCTGATAAGCATCAGTAGCATCTGGACGGCAAAGAACATGGTAGTGGATGCACAGAACAAAATCTATGTGTTGGATGGCAACGTGCCAATCCTGGTGCAGCGCACGACTATGGATGAGACACTGGATGTGGAAGCAAAGAGTCATATCGAGATGTTCCATCATTATTTCTTCACATTGGCACCAGATGACAAGTACATCAAATACACGATGGAGAAAGCCATGTATTTGGTGGATGAAACAGGACTGGCGCAGTACAATACACTGAAGGAGAAGGGCTTCTACTCCAACATCATGGGAACGAGTGCCGTGTTCAGCATCTTCTGTGACAGCATCAAGTTTGACAAGGAGAAGATGGAGTTTACCTACTATGGCAGACAGCGCATCGAGCGCAGAACCAATGTGCTGACCCGTGAACTGGTGACGGCAGGACAACTGAAACGAGTGCCGAGAACCGACAACAACCCACATGGATTGCTGATAATAAACTGGAGAACCTTGCTCAACAAGGACATCGACCAGAAGACAAAGTCGAACTATTAAAGGTAAAAGGGTAAAAAAGTAAAACAAGAAGTAAAAAGAAATAACGATGAACACAAAAGGATTTAAGCAGATGCTCATTGGGGAGAAGATGCCCGACAAGGATGACCCCAAATACAAGGAACGCTATGAGCGAGACGTGAAAGCCGGAAGGAAGTTTGCCAAGATGTGCAGAATCGACAAGGCGGCAGCCAAGGTACAGAGGTTTGCCGACTTGCACAAGACCCTATTCCTGGTCATCGTGTTCGGATTTGTGGGTGTGAGTTTCAGTTTCAACATCTATCGCATGGCAAGGGCTTATCACTATCAGGGAGAGCGACGCACCGCCACGGAGAGACAGGACTCGCTGATAAAGGCTCGCCATCAGAATATGGGGAATGCAAAGAACATAGTAAGGACCAATGAGGATGCACGCCATCCTCATAAAGACAAATAACGATGAAGCTGACAGAAAGAATCAATTTCAGACAACCCAAGTACATGCTACCTGCGATTGTCTATCTTCCACTGCTCGGTGCATCCTACTTTATCTTCGACCTCTTTGATACCAAGGTGGCGGAGAAAAAGGATGCCAATATGCAGACCACGGAATATCTGAATCCGAACCTGCCACAAGCTCATATCAAGGGCGGTGACGGTATTGGAGGCAAGTATGAGAACATGTTGAACGCCTACGGCAAGATAGAAGACCATAGTGCCGTGGAGAATATAGACCGAGACAATGAGCAAGAAAAAGAAGAATACCAAAGCAAGTATTCGGATGCAGAACTGCAACAGTTGGATGCCGAAGCCAAGAGGCAAGCAGAAATGGAAAAACAGAGAGAAGTGCAAGAAGCCCATGAGCGACAAAGAGAGAACGAGGCGTTGGCGGAACTGAACAAGGCACTTGCCGAAGCAAGGCTGAAGGGACAGCAAGCCACGCAACAGAACTCATCGTCTTCAGCAACAGCATCCGATGAAACAACAGCTACAGTCAAGGGCGGTATCAACATTGAAGGCAAAATCAAAGTGAATGAGAATGCCCGAAAGGAAACGGACGAGAATGATAAGCCAAGTGAGGTAGTGAAAAAGGTGAAGACATCATCGGATTACTTCAATACATTGGCGGTGAATGAGAAAGAGCCGACACTCATCAAGGCCATCATTGACGAAAATGTGAAAGCCGTGGATGGAAGCCGTGTTCGCTTGCGACTGCTTGATGATGTGGAAATCGATGAAATGGTGGTGAAGAAAGGCGCATACCTGTATGCCACCATGAGCGGTTTCAGTTCGCAACGAGTGAAAGGAACAGTGAAAAGCGTGCTGGTGGATGATGAAATAGTGAAAATCAACCTGTCGCTCTATGATACAGACGGCATGGAAGGCCTATATGTGCCAAGCAGCCAGTTTAGAGAGACCACCAAGGATGTGGCAAGCGGAGCCGTGACAGGGAATGTGGATATGAATACCACCAATACTGGCAGCAGTTTTTCACAATGGGGCATGCAGACCATGCAGAATGCCTATCAGAAAACAAGCAATGCCATAGGTAAGGCAATCAATAAGAATAAAGTGAAACTGAAATATGGCACCTTTGTGTACTTGATAAACAGCAAAGAGACCAAGAGTAAGTAAACGACAACATCCAAAGAATACGAATATGAATATCAAGAAGACCATTGGTACACTGATGATGTGTGCAATAAGTGCCACTCCGATGATGGCACAACAGACCAGTGCGGAGAGCTATCAGCCCTGCACATACCAGGAGATGGAGCAGCTGACCGTGAACGAGCAAGTGACTACTGTCATAACGGCAAGTGAACCCATCCGCTTTGTGGACATATCCACCGACAAGATAGCAGGAGACCAACCCATCAACAATACTGTGCGTCTGAAACCAAAAGAGGGACTGCATGAAGATGGCGAAGTGCTTGCCATCGTGACCATTGTGACAGAACGATACCGCACACAATATGCGCTACTCTATACCACCAGACTGCAAGAGGCAGTGACGGATAAGGAGATACAACAGATAGAGAAGAATGCCTATAACAATCCTGCGGTCACATTGTCCTCTACGGACATGGCTCGATATGCTCGTCAGATTTGGAGTTCGGAAGCTCATGTGAACAATGTGAAGACCAAAACTCATAAAATGGTGATGAGACTGAACAACATCTATTCGTCGGGCGACTATTTCTTCTTGGACTTCTCAGTGGAGAACAAGACAGACATACCGTTTGACATAGACCAAATACGATTGAAGCTGACGGACAAGAAGACCACAAAGGCAACCAACTCACAGATGGTAGAGTTGCATCCAGTCTTCACGTTGGAACAGACCAAGCGTTTCCGCTATGGCTACCGCAATGTGATAGTCATTCGGAAGATGACATTCCCGAATGACAAGCAATTAACCATCGAAATGACGGAGAACCAAATAAGCGGTCGCACCATCTCATTGAAAGTGAACTATAGCGATGTGCTGTCAGCCGACTCATTCAATCCGATTTTTCTAAAATAGCAATCATATCCAATGGAAGAAAGCAAGGAGCTACAAGGATTTTACAAGATATTCAGAGCGGTCATCTACATATCCGTGTTGATGGAGTTCTTTGTGTATGCCATAGACCCAAGGGCGATAGACGGCTTTGGCGGTGTGGTGTGCGACCTGCACGACCGCATCAAGCTGTGGTTCATCTACCATGACGGCAACCTGGCGTATAGCAAGGTGGTGACGTTCTTGTTGGTGTGCATCACCTGTGTAGGCACGAGAAACAAGAAACACTTGGAATTTGATGCCCGAAGGCAGGTGCTGTACCCCTTGGTGAGTGGCGTGCTGCTGTTGGTATTGTCCGTGTGGCTCTTTGGCTATATGATGGACACTCGTCTCTATACCCTAAGATTGAACACCATTCTCTATATGGTGGCAACCATCATCGGAACAGTACTGGTGCATGTAGCCTTGGATAATATATCGAAGTTTCTGAAGGAAGGACTGATGAAAGACCGTTTTAATTTTGAGAACGAGAGTTTCGAGCAGTGCCAGAAGGAGGAATACAACAAATACAGCGTGAATATCCCTATGCGCTACTACTATAAGGGCAAATTCCGCAAGGGATGGGTGAATATCGTGAACCCTTTCCGAGGTACATGGGTTGTGGGTACTCCTGGTAGCGGTAAGACATTCTCCATCATCGAGCCGTTCATCCGTCAGCACAGTGCAAAAGGCTTTGCCATGGTCGTTTACGACTACAAGTTCCCAACCTTGGCAACCAAACTGTACTACCACTACAAGAAGAACCAACAGCTGGGCAAACTGCCAGAAGGCTGCAAGTTCAATATCATCAACTTTGTGGATGTGGAATACTCCAAGCGAGTAAACCCGATACAGCAGAAGTACATCAATAACTTGGCAGCAGCGAGTGAGACCGCAGAGACACTGCTTGAATCCCTGCAAAAAGGCAAGAAAGAAGGCGGTGGCGGCAGCGACCAGTTCTTCCAGACATCAGCCGTCAACTTCCTCGCCGCCTGTATCTACTTCTTTATCAACTATGGCAAAGAGCCATACGACAAGGATGGCAAGATGCTGATAGCAGAGAAAGTACTTGATCCGAAGACCATGCAGATGAAGCCGACCGGAAAGGTATTTAACCATGCAGGAGAAGAAGTGGAACCAGCCTATTGGTTAGGCAAGTATAGCGATATGCCCCATATTCTGAGTTTCCTGAATGAGAGTTACCAGACCATCTTCAATGTGCTGGAGACCGATAATGAGGTAGCACCATTGTTGGGACCGTTCCAGACCGCCTTGAAGAATAAGGCGATGGAGCAATTGGAGGGTATGATTGGTACATTGCGTGTCTATACCTCTCGCCTCGCCACCAAAGAAAGCTATTGGATATTCCACAAGGACGGCGATGACTTCGACCTGAAGGTCAGTGACCCGAAGAACCCAAGCTATCTGCTGATAGCCAATGACCCAGAGATGGAGAGCATCATCGGCGCATTGAACGCCCTAATCCTCAACCGACTGGTGACACGAGTGAACACAGGACAAGGCAAGAACATCCCAGTGAGCATCATTGTGGACGAGTTGCCTACACTCTACTTCCACAAGATAGATAGACTGATAGGTACAGCCCGAAGCAACAAGGTGAGCGTCGCCTTGGGATTCCAAGAGTTGCCCCAGTTGGAAGCAGACTATGGAAAGGTGGGTATGCAGAAGATCATCACCACCGTAGGCAATGTGGTGAGCGGTTCGGCACGAAGCAAGGAAACGCTGGAATGGCTGTCGTCCGATATCTTTGGAAAGGTGGTACAGCTGAAGAAAGGTGTGACCATCGACAGAGATAAGACGAGCATCAATCTGAATGAGAATATGGACAGTCTTGTGCCAGCCTCCAAGATTTCTGATATGCCGACAGGATGGATCTGCGGACAGACAGCAAGAGACTTTGTGGCTACCAAGACCGGCATGAATGGCAGTATGAACATACAGGAGAGCGACGAGTTCAAGACCAGCAAGTTCTATTGCAAGACCGACTTCAATATGGCAGACATCAAGAAGGAGGAAAGCGAGTATATGCCACTGCCAAAGTTCTACACCTTCAAGAGCCGTGACGAGCGTGAGCGCATCCTCTATAAGAACTTCGTGCAAGTTGGTGAGGACGTGAAAGCCATGATAGCGGAGATATTCAACAAGAAGAACGCCAAGTGACAAGCCAATGACACCCCCAAAAGCAAAACAAGAACAACATCCATGACGAAAAAAACAAGAACATACATCATCCTGACACTCTTGTTACTGTGCCAGAGCATCATGGCGCAGAACAAGACACCCACCAACGACAGCCCAAACCAAGCCGACTTGGGCATTTTCGCTTTGCCTCCCTTTGAGCGAGCCGTGCGCTGTATCAAGTATTATGAGGGATGGCACGACATCAAACGCAACTATCCCTATATCGGATGGGGACATCGGATATTGCCGCACGAGAAGTTCAAGAAGAACCTCACTTATCAGCAAGCCGATTCCTTGTTGCGCTCAGACCTCACCAAGTTATGTGCCATGTTCCGCAAGTATGGTAAGGACTCATTGCTTCTTGCAGTACTTGCCTACAATGTCGGACCCTATAAGATATTAGGGAACAAAAGATTTCCCAAGAGCCGCCTCCAGCAAAAGATTGAGCGAGGAATGCGTGACATTGAGAAAGACTACCTTGATTTTTGTAGATGGAGAGGCAAGTACATACCGTCCATCAGAAGGCGGAGAATGACGGAACTTCAACTTTTATACATCCCATAAAAAAGCAATAGCACTTTATCGGTCATTGAAGTAGTACTTCATTGCTTGTCGAAGTTATACTTCATCGGTACTTGAAGTATATTAGCCTAACAGCATACAAAAATCGCATAAAACAGGTATTTGTTTATGTAAAAATTCTGAGATATTAAAGAATTTAGGCTTAAATAGTCTTAAATTTGCATGTCTGTATTGATATTTCCTGTCATTTCTTGTCATTTCTCGATAAATTTTCGTATTTTTGCACTCGGATTGTATAGCCAGACCGCAGTTGTCGCTGTAAGACGAGTTCTTTCATGATAACCGAGTCGGCAGCCTACGCCGTGCTGAGTGTAGTGAAGTCAACCATGACATATCTATACGAAAGCGGGCTTTGGGTGGGAAGACAATCCAGACATAATGGAAGGCGTTTATCGACGCTGTGTTTAAGACTTCCTGTAATCTAGCAAATTAACAGTTAATCATAGTCTTGAATATGGTCAACGGTAGATGTCCCGGGTGTGATTATTTCAATCCCGTGGAGACCTTGTAAGCATAGATTGTACCCTTTCGGGCGCAATCAAATGTATTATATAGGTCTCTTTACACGGACATGATTTTCATATCGGCGTGGGCTCTGACGTTGTCTGTTCAACTATGATAGGCAATTGCTAGAGCCTCAGGAAGTGGAATGGACAACAGGACGATTCCACGCTTTTTTTTGTCGCAATTTAACGGATTTCTGTCTAGAAAAAAGTTAGCACCGATATGAAAGTCGATGAATGGACATCAGAAGATGTACACACCTCAGGAGGTGGTGAATTTCCTCCTTGCGCTGGACTTACCTCCAACGCCCTCCCCGAAGCTCAAAGCACTGTGTCTGCTGAGAGTTCACAAACAGGGGTGTCCACCAGAAGTGTCCATATATTAAGTAAGTCTAAAGTACAAAATGAGGAAGAAATTCCTCATTGGTATGCTTTACGTACCACATACGGTAGAGAGAAAAAAGCATACGACTACATGACAGCCAAAGGTATCACGGCTTTCTATCCTACTACAGATACTGTAAAACTTATAAAAGGTAAGCGCAAAGTTGTTACCGAGTCACGTTTACCAAACATCTTCTTCGCCTATGGTACCGAAGAACAACTCAAATCTTTCGTTTACGACAACGTAAACCTCCCATTCCTTCGTTTTTATTATCGCCACATCCATATTGGGCATAGAATTGATAAAACTCCATTAATAGTTCCCAACTATCAGATGGAAAGTCTAAAAATTATCTGTGCAGCCGATGCGGACAATACCATCGTGTCATTAGGTGAAGTGCCTAAGTTCGAGAAAGGACAGTTGGTAAAGGTTATTGATGGTGCGTTTAAGGGAGTGATTGGCAGAGTCGCAAGATGGCAGGGACAGCAAAGAGTTGGAGTGGTTGTGGACGAATTGGTAACTGTAGTTACAGCGTATATACCGAGTGCATTTTTAATGTCTATTTAAATTCTTCGATTCCAATGGAATTACTAGTAAAAATAAATAAAAAGTTAGAGCAACGTAGAGCTATTTTGAATACAGTCATTCAAAATGTTGGAATTCAAAATAAAATATTAAAATCTGCACAAATCTTAGCTGAATGTCTAAAACTCGGAGGAAAAATAATCACAGCTGGAAATGGTGGTTCAGCTTCTCAATCAGAACATTTTTCGTCAGAAATGATGGGGCGTTTAAAAAATAGCAGAACACCTTTTCCCTCATTATCGTTGAGTTCCAATGCATCTCTATTAACTTGTATAGGAAATGATTTTGGATTTGAAAGAATTTTCTCTCGGCAAATAGAAGGCATTGGTACAACGAAAGATGTGTTTCTTGCTTTTACAACATCATGTAAATCAAACCCGTTGGCGGAATTAATTTAAGTTGATAAATATGAGTAAAAAGTTGCACATA
>ERZ1027171.456-NODE-456-length-17773-cov-5.999210_pt1 | contig 17773 bp, 8 predicted proteins | sample MGYA00519274_ERZ1027171 | MGnify/ENA primary metagenome ERZ1027171 (study PRJEB26926, sample SAMN06164681) | human gut metagenome | biome: ENVO:00009003; feature: ENVO:2100002; material: ENVO:00002003 | host: Homo sapiens | place: USA | collected 2012 ... | reverse complement strand
TTCAGCAATTCCGCGCGCACGTTGTCCGCAATAAATTCTTTTTTGGACGCGGTAATGCCTGTTTCGGGGTCGCGTGCGGATTCCGTTTCTTTCGTGATAAGCACAAATTCGCCGCCGTTGTATTCTAAGCGGTTGCCCTCGGAATCAATACCGCTGAAATAAATCAGATCCGAACCGAAATAGACTTCTACAGAGCTTTCGTTATACAAAACGGTGCGCATAGACTGCGCGTCATGTACAAACGTTATATTGCCGAGTGCATCGTATCCGTAAATGAATCGGTCTGTTTTACCGCCGTCATAGCTGATGCCGACAATACGGTTGTTTTCGTCATAACGGTAATGCACCGTGCCGCCGTTGCCGTAGCACACGCTTTCCAATCGGCTGTGGTTTGCGCCTGTACCGTAGGTGTATTTTGCGACATAACCGTCTGCAAGAGGTCCCAGCGCCGCGTTCAGTTCGTTGGCGTACAAACGGTCCACGTTGTTCCATTGGTCATAGTCGATATAGTAAGCAAAGTCGTTGTGCTGAATGGTGACCACTCTGTCGTTGAGATAGGCATAGTTTGTCACCATAGCTTTTGGCTGAACCAGCCCGAGCGCCTCTTTCTGCAAACCCGAAACAGGCGTTTTGACCTGTGTCAGCGCACCCATGGCGTTGTAGCTGTATTCCGTAGAATTGCCGCGCGCATCTGTCTCTTGGGTGAGCATACCGTTGGATTCGTTGTAGGTATATTGTACGGTTGCACCGTTTTCATCGGTTGTGGAAGTCATATAGTTGCCGCTTGCCGAGAACGTGCGTTTTGTGAGCATGGTGAGCAGTTGGTCGGCGCTGTATCCTGCAATCGAGAGAGACAGCAGATTGCCGAATTCATCATAGGTGATGTCAAACAGCTTTTTGCACTGCGGACATTCGCAGACTTCTTCGCTTTCGCAGCGGCAGGTGCAGGCGAAACGCGTACAGCTTTCGCAAACACAGCCTTTGCATTCGGGGCAGTTACAGCTTTCGGCGTCTGCACAGTCGCAGGGACAGCCATCGCCGTATCGGCAGGTTTCACCGCATACGCAAAAGACAGGGGCAGGGGGTGTTTCCGTTTCACCGCCGCTTGGCTGTTCTTCTTCCTCTGTAAAGGTCGGAAGCGTGTCTAAAGACAGGCAAGGCTTCGCAACAGATACTGCCGCAAAGTGCTTTGTGTATGTAAATGCGAAGGTGACTTCTGTACAGTCCCCTTTCAGTATAACAGAGTGTGAGATAAATTGCCACCCCGAAATAAAATCCTGTATGGATTTCTTTTCGGTTTCTGTTTTGGTTACGGTTTGTCCGTCTTCCTCGGTCGTGTAGGTGTAGGTCAAAGTGACGCCCGCAAAGCGGTCACCGAGGAAATTGGTCTCGTTCGGCATAAGCTGTGCCAATAAGCAGTCTGTTTCGTTAGAGACGGTATCTGCCTTCATCCAGCCGCCGAAGTTTACAAGGTCACCCGCTTTGCCGTTCAGCGGTACAGTTTGCGACAGGGTGTAGTCGGCATCGACAGCGGCTGGGTAAGACGCTGTTATACAAGGTAAAGTGTTTACAGTTTGTGTGCTTAAGGTATAATCGGACGCACCTGACCAATCCGACAGCATTTGTGTGCTCTGTGCGGAGAAATCACTGTTTGCCAAAAGGTTATATGCACCGAATCCGCTGCCGCGTTCCAGCTGAAGACTGTCAATATAAAACGTCCCGCTGCTGCCTGCAAAGCCTACGAAAACCCAGACGGATTTTGTGTTTTCGGGTGCGGTCAGCGTAATGCTGTACCGTGCATATTCCGCAGAAACCGCCGCAACGGTACGCACGGCAACCGCCAATTCCGTTTCTCCGATTTCATCCGTCGCCGTTGCAGTCATGGTGAGGCGGTCCGTTGCCGCATAGCCGTTCGGCGCTTTGATATATGCTGAGAAGGTGTAGACGCCGCCTTCGGGAACAGCGACATTCTGCGAAATGCCCGCATAAGAATCCGAAGTATCCGATATTTTCACGGCATGTGTACCCGAATGTGCATCGGAGTCTGTTAAAGTGACGGCGGTATTCCCCGCGTCCTGTTCCCAGTCCGTCAGACCGTTTTCAAAGCTCTGATTCTGCAGCAGATTTGCGCCGACTGTGCGCTGTATGCCCGACTCTGCCTCTGTGTAATTGCCGCGGGCATCCGTAACCAACATCGTTTTGCCGTATTTATCAAACTGCACGGTTTCATAAGCGCCGCTTTCATCGCTGAAGGTAACCTGTTTCGGACCGTCTGCGGTAATTGTGATAGAGTTTCCCTTTTGAAAGCCTGTAAGCTTGCTGATATCCTGTGCAAATTCCGTAACACCGCATATTCTGCCGAAATTGTCATAAGTATATGCCAATTTGTACATGTTTCGGCTGTTGGCGGCTGTTAAACGGTTTTGTTCGTTGTATTCATAGTATGCCGCGCCGCCGTCAGGAAACCCGACTTGAGTCAAATTGCCGTTGTCGTCATATGTATAGGTCATTTTCAGCGCAGATGCGGAACCGCCCGCCTTGATTTCTGTTCCGTCGGGCGTATAACAGCGAATGTTTTTCAGCCGTCCGCTGTTTGTATCGTAGACAAAATCGTATTTTCTGCCTGTACCGTCGGTGATAGAATCAATGGCATAAATATTGCCTGTATCTTCAGCCTCGGCTGTGACTGCATAGGAAATATTTACGGACTGCGCCGGGTATTTTTCTTTGTAAATTTTAATCAGACGACCGAGTGTATCAAACTGTTCCACCGTACCGTTCGGCGTTTGCAAACGCAAATATTCTATACCGTTGGTTACGCAGTTTTCGGGGATTGCCTCAAACCCTGTCAGCGCGTAGCCTTTGCCGTCCGCATCCGTTACGGTCAGTGTTCCGTCCTCGGCTTCGGTAATATCAAAATGCACAATACTGCCGTTCTCATCTGCATAGCTAATCGCAGCGGATTCCAAACTAAGCAACTCATTTATATACAGAAAACGGTTGTAGTTTGTCAGCCAGCCGTTGCCGTAAACTGCGGGGCACGGGGCAGAACCGTCTTCGGCGTCGGCGAACAAGCGCAGATATTTATCTATTTTCAGGAAGATTGCAGGATTGTACAGAAAAGATATACCGACAGGCATAACATTGCCGCTGATGGAAATGTCATCGCGTTTTACTGTCAGCCGCTGTGAAAAATCGTTGATATAAGATGTGCCTGCGCGGTCGATATCCTGTGTGTGATAATCAAAGTTATTGTTGCAGCCTGACGATTCCACAAAATCCATGGTTATAAAAGAGTTTCCGATTTTGGAACCGCGGGAAAAGAAAATCCCGGAAGCAGGTTTTGTATTATCATACGCATAAACTGCAAATCCGTTGTTTTCTTTTTCGCCCGCGAGCCAGCTGTTGAACAGCTTTGTAATATTGAAATGCACTGCCTGCAGGTCATTAAAGCTATCGTTGATATAATAATCTGTGGGTTCGGCGGCGCGCATGGGCTTGGTGTTGTAAGTGACTTCCTGCAAATCCAAAGCCTGTGTAATTTCATATGCCGCCAAATTTGTACCGCCGCCTGCGAATACAAATTGTACATCAATCGGGGTAATATCTTCGGTCAAAACTTTAATTTTGTCTAAATGCAGCTGTACATAGGTTTCCGCATAAGGCTGAGCGGGGATAACATCGCCGTTTTCATTGACGGTAAGCCCGTTTGCCACTATATTCAAACTGCTGTTACAGAAATTTTCATCGGGGGATTCACTGGTTACGGCGGCTTGTGTAAACCAGTCTTCTTCTAAAACCACCATCGGGTCAAGCACTACGGGATATTGGCGCTTTGCATGTTTCAGCCATGCCTGCTCCGGACGGTAAGTTAAAATATATTCGCCGTTCAGCTCTGTAAGAGAAACCTCGATTGCATCCGATACGGTATTGTTTGCATCCTTCATAAACGGTGCGGGCAGATAGAAAGCTTCCTGTCCGTCGGGGGAAAGGAATTGTACACTTCCGTCGGACGAGAGCTGTGCAGAAAGGACGGCGTCTGCCTGTAACCGAAAAGTATATTCCGCTCTTACCCCGTCAGGGCTATCGATGATAATGTTTTCTTTGACGGATTTAGAGTGGATACTGTATTCCAGCGCCGTCTGCGGAAAAACATCGGCATATACGGCAGTTTCACTTTGTACTTTTAAAGTATCGGGTATATCGGAATCCGCAAAATCCGATGCAGTGTTGGAAGTCAGCACAGCGTCGCTCTGCTGAATATTTTCTACTGTAAAGGAAAGCGTGTACCCATTGTTTTCCATTGTAATCCCGTCCAGATGGGAAAGTGTCTGCGGAAATGTAACTTGCAACGGATTGTCCGTATTGGTATAGACTGCTTTACCGTCCGATTCCTGCGGACAAAGTGTGTTGTCAATATCCGTCCATACACCGTTCTTCTTTTGGTGTAACGGCACAGAAGAAATGTATGCCGTGCAGGTATTGTCACTCTTTTTATATACTTTGGTGTATTCGTCCCGTTTGTCGGGCAGCTCGTACAGCAGGGAAATCGGTTCATTTGCTTCGGGTGTTTCCGATACTTCTGTATCTGCTGTCATCTGTTGTGCAGATATGTGTGCCGCTGCCTGTAAAGGCATCATTTGCAACACAAAAAGCAACACTAAAATTACGGATATAATCTTATTGCCCTGTTTCTTCAGACTTTTCATTTTTGTGTCCCCCGTTTTAATTTGTATTATGTTAAAATACCGCTCCTCGTAATAAATAGTAACATATTCTTTTTAGTAAATCAAACATTTTTGTGGTATTTGATGAAAAACAAGGGGAATCATAATTATATTGAGATTTTAGACAAACAAAAGTGATAGTGTTATGTATTTTATCGGCTTTTGTCTGTTTGAGGCGATACAAAATCAGCATTGGATTGTAAGCTGTTACAGTAAAACAGGTGCTCCTTTCGAAGCACCTGTTTGGATTTGTAAAAGGTTTTTACCATCTCCTATACATGTATAGTTCCCGTTGCATCGTAAGCTTTTAAGTATCGGCAGTTTTCGTCATGCACGGCAAAAGCTTTTAATGTATTTAAGTCAATATCCAGAAGATCGGCAAGTACTACAACGGTGCGAATACCTGACTCCACCAATCCGTATTCGATATTGTGGATATGCCGTATATCCACATCTGCTTTTTCTGCAAGTTGTGCCTGTGACCAAGCTTTTCCGACACGCTTTTCATACACAAATTTGCCGAATTCGGTTTGAATCATCATAAAATTCCTCCTTTAGAGAAATTTTACGTTGTTATAAATTATCTCCAATGAAATTTAGTTCATATTTACGAATCGGTCAAAAAAACAATTCAAATAAAATGATTTATGGAAATTTTGACGATATGTTTTGTGTGCATGAAGGCGTGTTTCAAAACAAGAGGGGAATTACCAGGAAATTTCTTTTTCAAATACCTGTTCGCCGTTGTGATTCCAAGCGGTTAAACGGTAAGCTTCTTTTGAAAGTGTCAGCTTGCTGGCAATATACTGTCCGTCTCTGAATCCGCCGTCGGTATAAATGTTAAAACCGTTTTCCTGTTCAAATTTACAAATGTGATAATGGCCGCTGATGATTTCCGTGGCACCGAGTTTTTGCAGCTGTGCCTGCGCATGTTCGCGTAAATCTTCTTCTATGCAAATATCGCTGTCGTGTACCAAGGTGATGCTTTTTTTCTCGGTTTTTTCTAATTTTTCCAGCCATTCCACCATTTCGGCGCGGTATGCTCCGTAATTTACCATACCGCCGTATTCGGGGTGACTGTCTTTTTTATCTTCTCCACTGTCCAAGAGCAGGAAACGGTACTCCCCGTAATCTGCCGTATAAAAGAAGCTGTCCATTCCGAGATATGCAGGCAATGCCGCCGCATACGGCCCGCGTGTTTCATGGTTTCCGCGCACATATAAAACAGGCATTACGCCGCGCGATACTTTGCCGCCGAAGGCGACAATATATTCTGCAATATCTTTTTCCGTCTCTAATCCGGGGACTGCGTCACCGAGCAGAATCACACCGCCGTAATCGCCGGCGTATGCGATGGCGTCATAGGCTTTTTGCAAATGCATATGCCAGTCGGAAACGGTAAGGTAAGTTTGTGTCTCGCCGTTTGGAACGGTAAACGTGTAGTCTTTGGAAAGCAAGGATTTTCCGCTTCTGCCGCCGTAACTGCGTTCCTCAAGGATGCGTGTAGACCCGACGCGGTATGTATTGCCGCTTAGGTGCGCTTTGGGGATTCGTACCGTGTGTATTCTGCTGTTTTTGAGACGTCCTGCGGCTTCGTCAAATGCTTTGTAGCTTTTACCTTGATATGTGTATTCTACAAATCCCGTTCCTGTATCATTGGCGGCGAATACAACAGAATAGTCTTTGCCGTTGTCAATTACCATGGGGTCTGCAAGAAATTTATAGGGATGGCAGGGGAACAGTGTAAAGACGGCGCTTGCGGCAAGTATACAGGTTAACCCCAAAGCGATTCCGCGCTTGACAGCAGACTTTTGAATCAGCGGCAATCCCCAAACGAGCAGCAATATGCAAAGCAGTGCGGCAAAGGACGGCAGAGAAGCGGAAATTGCTGTCAGCAGTCTTTTGCGCATTTCAAAGTCCGAAAAAATCATTGTGAAAGCAACATACAGGAAAAAGACGCCCATAAAAAGAAATCCGATTTTTGCAGACACCTGAAACGGCTTTTGCGTGTACACGGGTACACTGTTTTTTTGTACCCGATATGCCTGCAACAAAAACAGCGAGAACAGAATTGCGGCAGTCAGTATATTTCCGCCGAACAGCATTGCCGAAAAGCCGTGAAAAACCGTGTTGTCAATGTATACCGCGTTGATTCTGAATACATAAATGAAATACGACGTACATGCGGCAAGCAGTGCCCCTGTAAACAGATATTTTGCAGGTATCGGACGGGAAGCTCGTTTGGCTCTTTTCATAGTGCATCCTTCTATCAAAGTTGTTTTAAAAGCTGTTCGCGTGCTTTATAATCGGGCAGTACAGCCGCAACCACGGTGTAAAAGGCGGGGGAGTGATTTTTCTCTTGAATATGTGCGAGTTCATGCACAACAACATAGTCAACGGCTTCGGGCGGGTACAGCATCAGCCGCCATGAAAAACACAGGCTGTTTTTGCCGCTGCATGAACCGAAACGCGTCTTGGCGGAGGTGATTTTAATGCCTGTCGGCTGTACGTGCATGATTTTTGCGAAATGTGCAACACGCTCGGGAATTTCCGCCGCGGCGCGTGCGCGTAATTCGGCGATATATGCATCTGTAAGTGCATTTTCTGTTTCCGTACGTTTTTGCAGTCTTGCTTTTGTTTTTGCAATCCATGCGGCATGTGCATGCACAAAACGGTCAATTTCGGCATGCGGCATTCCTTTGGGGGCTTTAACCAGAACAGATAAATCTTCTGTAATTTTTAAGGAAAGCGTTTTGCGTTTTTCATATAACAGTATATATTCCATGACAACGCTCCTTTTCTGTTTTCAGTTTAACAGGAATAACCTTTTTTGGCAATTCTTTTCTGTAATTTTTTATGAGAATTTGCAATTGCGGAAAATCTGAAAAAGGACTTGCAAAAATTGGGGGAATAGGCTAAAATATTTACCATAAGTTAAATGTATAAAGGAGAATTTCGGTTATGGATCAAAATTGGCTGAACAATAAAACCGTCATTGTCACAGGTGCTTCCAGCGGTATGGGCAAGGGCATTACGGAAAAATTGATTAAGGAACACGGCTGTACGGTACTCGGCGTTGCGAGAAGCCAGCAGAAAATGGAAGCGTTGGTTGCGGAACTCGGCGAATATGCGGACAAGTTCTCTTACCAGCTGTTCGATGTTTCCGACCGTGCAAATTGGGACAATTATCTTGCATATTTGCAGGAAAATAATATTCAGCCCGATGTGCTGATTAACAATGCGGGCATTTTGCCGAAGTTTGACAAATTCCAGCACTATTCGATTGAAGAGATTGAAAAGGCAATGAATATTAACTTCTATTCAGCTGTTTATTCCATGCACGCGCTTCTGCCGCTGCTTTTGAAATCTTCTTCTCCCGCAATCATCAATATCGATTCCTCTGCGGCACTGATGTCTTTGGCGGGTACTTCCGTGTATTCTGCGAGCAAGGCGGCACTGAAGTCTTTAACGGAATCCATGCGTGAAGAACTGCGCGGCAAGTGTTATGTCGGTATCGTTTGCCCCGGCTTTACAAAGACGGATATCTTCCGCAACCAGGGGTCTTCCGATGAAAAAGCACAGAAGATGCTCAACATGGTCAGCACTTCCTGCGACAGAATGGTCAATTTGATTATGAACGGCATTTCCAAACAGCACAGCCTGATGGTGTTCGGTATGGACGCGGCGTTTATGAACTACTTCGGCAGATTGCTTCCCGTACAGGGCGGCAGACTGTTCAGCGCGGTTATGAAGATGTCTAAGCTTCCGCTGTTTGACGGTATTTTTAAAGAAGACTGATTTTAAATTCGTATTCTCGGGAAACATATGTATTAAAAAAGGCATCCTGACTTCGGGATGCCTTTTTTGCGTATATTATTATTTTTGTGTGTGCTCTGAAAGTTTCCCCATATCCCGCAAGGTCTTTTCAATGCCGTTTGCCAACGCTTCGGCATATGCATCCAGATTTTCATCAAACAATTTGTTGTCCGTGTTACTCGTGATGAATCCAATCTCTGCAAGACAGCTCGGCATGTCGGTGTGGGCATTGACATAATAGTTTCCGTCCGCATTTTTTGCATAGCCTGTTTTTATCCCGCGTGCTTTGGAAATTTCTGTGTCCGCAAGGGCGTTCAGCATGTTTTCCGCCAATGCCCAGTCGGTATCGGTCGGCGTGTTCTGAATCCACATTTCCACGCCGTTCCCGCTTTCGGCACTGTTGCGGTGGAGCGCCACAAACAGGGTGCATTTCTTTTTATTTGCCACACGGCATCGCTCGTCAAGACTTAGAAAGGTGTCATCTTCACGCGTCATATATACCTTTACGCCTTTTGCTTCCAGCTTTTCCCGCACCGAAAGCGCAAGGCGCAGGTTGTCGTCTTTTTCCAAACGTTCGCCGTGTACCGCGCCGCTGTCGTGTGCGCCGTGCCCCGCGTCGAGGCAAACCGATATTTCGGGCTGAACGCTTTGCATCCAAACGAGTGCGACTGTGCCGCCAATCAGTACTGCCGCTGTAAAAAAGCATAGAAAAAGGCACAGTATTTTCTTTTTATGTATTCGCATGATAATCACCGAAATCAATGTAACACATTTTTTCGCTGTCCGTCAACCGAACAGTAAAAATGTAAGAATAATTTAATTTATGAGAAAAATATCATTCGTATGCCGATGCAATTTTGTTGTCAATCCGGCGGCAATATGCTACAATGGAAACAATTACACGGTATAGGTGATTGTATGTCGAAAAAACGTATACTGCCGTTTCCGCCGATGGGCTGGAACAGCTGGGACTGCTACGGTGCGGCGGTGAACGAGGAACAACTGCTCGGTAATGCCGCATATATGGCAAAGCATTTAAAAAAATACGGTTGGGAATACATTGTCTGTGATATTCAGTGGTCTGAGCCGAATGCCAACGGTAACGATTATACGCCCTTTACAGAGCTTTGTATGGACGAATTTTCCCGTCTGATACCCGCCGAAAATCGCTTCCCGTCCTCGTCGGGCGGCAGAGGCTTCCGTCCGATTGCCGATAAAATCCACGCTATGGGTTTAAAATTCGGGATTCACATTATGCGCGGGATTCCGCGTCAGGCTGTCCATCGCAACACGAAGCTTTGGGGAACGGATAAAACCGCCCGCGAAATTGCGCAAAGCTATTCCGTCTGCCCTTGGAATACCGATATGTACGGTGTTGACTCACAAAAAGACGGCGCACAGGCGTATTACGATTCGCTGTTTTCTTTGTACGCCGAATGGGGTGTGGATTTTGTGAAGGTAGACGATATTGCCAACACGGAATTCCTGCCCGATAATCCGTATTCCGCCCGTGCGGAAATCGAAATGATTCGTAAGGCTTTGAACAACTGCGGGCGGGATATGGTCTTGAGTCTTTCTCCCGGTCCTGCGCCCATAAGTGCGGCACAGCATCTTTCCGACCATGCCGATATGTGGCGTATGACGGGGGATTTTTGGGACCGCTGGGACAAGCTGTACGCCATGTTTGAACGCTGTGAAGCGTGGTATCCTTATGTCGGCAGGGGCGGTTATCCCGACTGCGATATGCTCCCGCTCGGGCGGCTGTGCAAAAACGCACCGTGCTGCGGCGACCAAAACCGCTATACCAATTTTACCTTAGACGAGCAGAAAACCATGCTGACACTGTGGTCGGTTTTCCGTTCCCCCTTGATGCTCGGCGGGGAGCTTCGCGAAAACGATGCGCAGACAAACGCGCTTCTGCAAAATGAAGAGGTGATTTATGTCAATCAGCACGGTAAAAATCCGCATCCCGTGCCGATTGCGGATGTGAATTTCCGTTTATGGACTTCGCAGGGCGAAAACGGCGAAACCTTTTTTGCTGTGTTCAATATATCCGATGAAACGCATACGGTCAAATTGCACACTGAAGTCGAAGGCTTGGCAGACAGCACCTGTATCCGCGATTTATGGGCACAGGCGGATATACAGAAAAGCGCAGGCGCATTTGGCTGTACATTGCCTGCACATGCATCGGGGCTGTATCAGATAAAATAACGGAAAGTAAGGAGTAATAAGCATGCTTCGTTTTATTCTCGGCAGAAACGGGAGCGGAAAAACCGAATATGTTCGGCAAATGCTGTCGGAACGTCTCTGCGCAGGGGAAACGGGCTTGATTTTGGTTGTGCCCGAGCAGTTTTCTTTTGAGACGGAACGTGAAATGCTGAAACGCGTCGGCGCAAAAAACATGCTGCATTTAGAGATTTTAAGCTTTACGCGATTGGCGCATACCGTGCTGTCGGCGGCGGGTAAGCTGTCCAAACCGCAAATCACCGACGGCATGCGCGCCGTGCTCATGAGTCTTTCTTTGGAAGCTCTGGAGGACAAGCTCGAAATCTATCAAAAATATAAAAACCGTGCCGCACTGCTTGGCAGTTTGGTTACCTTTTCTACGGAACTGAAGCAGTGCGCCGTATCGCCCGAGGCATTGACGTCGGCGGGGGAGGCACTCCCGAACGGCATTCTCAAAGAAAAGCTGACGGAGCTTTCTCTTATCACACAAATGTACAATGCCGCTGTTGCCGTGCGCTTTTCGGACGATACCGACCTTTTAACTTTGCTTACGGAAGAAATTTTTGCTTCCGATTATTTTGACGGGAAAACCGTAGTGTTTGATACCTTTGCGGGTTTCACGAAACAGGAACGCAATGTCATTGCCGCACTGTTGCCGCGCTGTAAGGACGTCTATATCACCTTGTGTACCGAAGCCGTGAAAAATGTACAGAATGCCTGTGTGTTTGACAATATAGACGATGAATATACGAAACTCAAGGCGGTTGCGGCAAAAGCGAACGTGCCTGTGGCAAACCCGATTGTTTTGCATGCACCGAAAGGGCAAAAGCCCGAATCTCTCGCGTTTTTAGAAGAAAATTTATACAACTGTCGCAAGCCGAAATTTACGGGTACACAAACCGAAATTAAGCTGACAAGCGCTTCTAACCGCACGGAGGAATGCGATTTGACCGCCCGCGCGATTCGCCGATTACTGCGCACCGAAGGGTACCGTGCCTCTGAAATCGCCGTGCTGCAGCGGCGCAAAAACACCTACGACAGCGCGCTTGCCGCAGTGTTTCACAAATATGAAATCCCGTTTTTTGAGGATAAACGCCGTCCCGTTGCCACACAGCCTTTGATGCTGTTTATGTCCTCACTTTTAGATATTCTGGCCGACGGTATCACAACGGAATCCCTGTTGCGCTGTTTGAAAACAGGGCTGTTCGGTCTTAGTGACGAGGAGACCGCCGAGCTTGAAAATTATGTTACCGTGTGGGGCATTGACCGTACCGCGTGGCGAACGGATTTTACGGAGAATCCGAACGGCCTCGGCACGGCTATGCAAACGCGCGATGAACAAAAGCTCGAAATGCTGAACGGTCTGCGCCGCCGTGCCGCGGAACCGATGCTTGCTCTGCGCAAGGTGTTTTCGGAGCAGAGCGGTACACAAAAATCAGAGTCTTTATATCATTTTTTACGCCGTAGCGGTGTGGATACCGCCCTGCGCACACTCGCAGAGAATTTAGCCTCTGCGGGGTACACGGAAGCCGCCGCACAGCAGGACGCCGTCTGGGAATCTTTAATGGGGATTTTGGACGACCTCTCGGGCGCTGTGGCTGAACGCACGGTTTCTGCCGCGCGGTATCGCGAACTGTTTTCCGTTTTATTGGAAAATACCGACCTCGGGCAGATTCCCGAAGGCTTGGATACCGTGTGCTTCGGCACAGCGGACCGTGTGCGTATCGCACCGCCGCGCGCGGTTTTTTTGCTCGGCATGAACGACGGCGTGTTTCCCGAAAATCCGCCGACGGACGGGGTGCTGAATGATACAGACCGAAAAGCCTTGCATACTTTGGGTCTTGAACTGACCGAGACCGCCGAGGTCAAGGCAGTCGACGAACGCTTTTTCGTCTATTATGCCCTGACCCTTGCGCGGGAACGCGTGTGCCTTTCATGGGCAATGTCCGATTATAAAGGCGGTGCGATGGCAGAATCACCCGTCGTTTCGGAAATACGCGCCATGTTTCCCGAAATTGCAGTAGAAGATTCCAACACACTCTCCGCCGAATCCCGTGTGGAAAGCGCCGACTCCGCATTTGAAGCGCTGGCATCGGTTTACGGGGAAAACACCGTGCTTTCTGAGACCTTGAAATCTTATTTCTCCCAGAAATCGGATTACTGCGCACGGCTTGCCGCATTGGAACAGGCGGTAAACGGCGGGGAAACCGCGTTCCGAAATCCCGAAACCGCAAAACGCCTGTTCGGCGAAAATATTTTACTGTCCGCTTCAAAAACCGAAGCGTATTACAAATGTCCGTTTTCCTATTTCTGCAAATTCGGACTGCGCCTGAAACCTCTAAAAAAAGCCGAATTGGATGTCGCGCAAAGCGGTACGGTAATTCACTACTGTTTGGAAATGCTGCTGTCTGAAAATGACCGCGATACGCTTGCGCAGATGTCCGACAATACCCTGCGGGAAAAAATCGCAGAGGTTACAGCAAGATATATACAGGAAAACATGGGCGGTGCAGAGGGGAAAGACGCGCGTTTTTCCTATCTTTTGGAGCGTTTGCAGGTGTCCGTATTCGATGTGCTCAAACGACTGATTTCGGAGTTTTCCGTCAGCGCGTTTGTACCCGTCGCCTTTGAACTGTCTGTTGCCCCCGACGGCGAGATTGCCCCTTACCGTTTGCCGCTTCCCGACGGGGGCAGTGTGCGCATTATCGGCTCTGTGGACCGTGTGGACACGATGCAGAAGGACGGCAAAACCTATCTGCGTGTCATCGACTATAAATCAGGCGGCAAGGCGTTCAATCTTTCCGAGGTGTTTTCGGGGCTCAACATGCAAATGCTTATCTATTTATATGCCATTTGCGAAAACGGTACGGAGCGGTTCGGTGAAATCGTACCTGCGGGTGTGCTGTATCTGCCCGCAAAATCGATAGAGGATAAACTGCCGCGCAATGCACAGCCGCAGGATATTTCCGAAGCAAGACTTCGCAACAGCCGTATGCACGGTGTTGTGCTTGACAATACAGATGCCATTCTCGGGATGGATTCTACCGTTTCGGGGAACTTCATACCGGTTACGGCAGGCAAAAACGGTGCGTTTACAGGCAACCTGTTAACCGCGCAGGAGTTTTCCGCACTGAAAGAAAAAGTGGACGGCAATCTAACCGATTTAGGTACGCTTTTGCACGGGGGCGTGATTCCCGTTTTGCCCGCACACAGCGGCAATCAAAACATGGCATGCACATACTGCGATTATGCCGCCGTATGCGGATATGAAAACGGGGACGCAACGCGTCAAATCGTCAACTTGGGGCGGTTTGACGCCGTGAAAAAGCAACTGCAAACAGAGAAAGGGGGGCAGGACGAATGAGCGCACGGACTTGGACCGCCGAACAGAAACAGGCGATAGAAGCGCGCGGCGGGGCAGTATTGGTTTCCGCGGCGGCAGGCTCAGGCAAAACCGCCGTTTTGGTAGAGCGTGTGATTCGCATGGTGTGCGACAAAGAAAATCCTGTGTCCTTGGGCCGTTTGCTGGTGGTTACATTTACGAAAGCGGCGGCGGCGGAAATGCGGGAGCGTATCGGCGCGGCTTTGGGAAACCGTTTGGCGGAAGACCCTGAAAACGCCTATCTTTTGCGTCAGCAGATGCTGTTGCCCTCGGCGCAGATTTGCACCATGGACAGCTTTTGCAATACGCTCGTCAAGCAATATTTTCACGAATTGGATATTGCGCCCGATTTCCGTCTTGCAGACGACAGCGAACACCGAGCACTGGAAGAAGAGGTGCTGTCCGCCTGCGTGGAAGACCTTTATATACAGCGCGGAGAAGCTTTTTCCCGTCTTTCCGATTTGTTTGTGCTCGGTTCGTCCGACCGTGCGTTAAAGGATACAATTTTGGAATTGTACGGTTATGCACAGGCATATCCCTTCCCCGAACGCTGGCTTTCGGAAATTGCGCCAATGTATTCCCCAACGGTTTCGGTTTCGGAAACCGTTTTCGGGAAAAAAATATTGGAGACCGCAGAAGTGCGTGTGCAGGACAATCTCCGCGTTTTGCGAAAGGCGTTAGACCTGCTCGGTGCGGAACCGCCGTTGCTTGCGGCATACGAACCCGCCATAGCTTCCGACATCGCCTGCAATGAAACGCTTCTTGCCGCCGTTCAGGCAAAACGGTGGGATGCATCTATCGCTTGCGCAGAAAGTTATGTGCCCGCACGTCTGAAAGCCGCGCCGCGCGAATACAGCGACAGCGACGTAAAAGCCAATGTCACGGCAATGCGCAATAAAGCAAAAAAGACTTTGCAGGAGATTTCCGCGTTGTTTCCCGCAACGGAAGTACAGCACCGTGCCGATATGGAATATTTACAGCCTGTGATTGACTTGCTTTGCAATACCGTTTCAGAATTTTCGGCGCGTTTGTTTGCAGAGAAAAAAGCACAAAATCTATATGATTTTAATGACATAGCGCATTTGGCACTGCGTCTGCTGGTCACATGCGATGCAAGCGGCGCGGTGCACCGCACCGCGGTTGCCGAAGAATTACGCGGCCGCTACGATGAAATTTTGTTGGATGAGTATCAGGATACTAACGAAGCGCAGGACATGCTGTTTTCCGCTGTTTCCGACAATGAAGCGAATTTGTTTACGGTTGGGGATGTGAAGCAAAGCATTTACGGCTTCCGTATGGCAATGCCTGAAATCTTTTTACGGCGGCGCGCGGCGTATTTTGATTATGACGGCACGCATTTTCCTGCGCGTATTACCTTAGACCGTAATTTCCGTTCCCGAAAAAACGTAGCGGACGGTATCAATTATATATTCGGGCAGTTAATGACGCCGCAGTTCGGCGGTGTGGATTACCGTGCAACGGAACGCTTAAATCCCGCCGCGCCCTACAATGCGGCAGAAGATACCGCGGTGGAACTGCATATACTGCCGTCCGACAGTACAGAGGGGAGCCGTGCGTTTGAATGCCGTCATATTGCCGAAGTGATTCGGCAGGCGGTGGACTTTAAAATGCCGATTACCGCGAAAAACGGCGAAAAACGCCCTGTGCGTTACGGCGATTTTTGTATTTTGATGCGTTCTTCCACAGGCGGAGAGGAATACCGCGCCGCACTGGAAGCAGTCGGAATCCCTGCTTTTTATCAGAAAAAGGGCGGCTTTTTCGCCATGCGCGAAATTGAAGTAATGACCTCGCTTTTGGAAATTCTCAATAACCCGCTTTTGGACGTACCGCTTTGCGCCTGTCTGCTTTCTCCGATTTGGGGCTTTACGCCTGACGAACTGGCGGAAATTCAAATGGGGTCTCACGAGGAAACGCTGTTTCGTAAACTGCGCGTACACGGTTCCGAAAAATGCCGTGCGTTCTTATCGGATTACAGTGAATTACGCCGTTTGAGTACCGTGCAAACGCCTGCGGAGCTTCTCAGAACGGTTTACGAAAAAACAGCTTATCCCGCAATAGCGGGGTCTATGGCGGGCGGTGAAAACCGAAAGCTCAACCTGTTGCTTTTGCAGACTTTTGCCGAGGAATATACCGAAGCCGGTAAAAACAGTCTTTCGGGATTTTTACGGTATCTTGCCAAGTTGCGCGAAAATGCGTCCAATGTCGAAGCGGCGTCGGGGGTTTCGGAATATGCCGATGTAGTGCGGATTATGACGGTACACAAGAGCAAAGGCTTGGAATTTCCCGTTGTGATTCTTGCAAAATGCGGTACTCCGTTTAACCGACGCGACCAAATGAAAAAAATGCTCATTCACCCCGAAATGAAGCTCGGATTGCGCATTTATGACGGCGAAAACCGCCGTACCTTTGATTCCGTACCGTATGTTGCCGCAAAACTTGCCATCGGCGAAGCGGCGCAGGCAGAGGAACTGCGCGTTCTGTACGTTGCACTGACGCGTGCGCGCGAAAAACTGATTTTGGTCGGCGGCGGGAATGCACAGCGCAAAACAGAATCTATTATACAAACTGCCGCGCAGGCGGTTTTGGGAGAAACAAATGTACCGCCGATGTTCACACAAAAAGCGCAAAGCTGTCTCGACTGGCTGATTGCGGCGTGTATGCATCACCCGCAGGCGGAGACGCTTCGGGAGTCGGCAGGTATTGGTTTACGGCAGTCCACAGTCGGCGGTTTTTCTTTAAAGGTGGTGTTCCCGAATACAGAACCTGTTGCCGTTTCGGAGCCTGCGGCGGCTGTGCAGGCTCTGCCGAATGCACAACTGCTTTCGGAAATCGAATCTAGGGTACAGTACCGCTATGACCGTTTACCGCTGTCCGCATGTCCGTCAAAAGTATCCGCTTCTGCGCTGAACGGTTCGGATACGGCGTTGGCGTTTTTTGCCTCGGCGCGTCCCGCATTTTTAGGAAAGGGCGGTTTAACACCCGCCATGCGCGGTACACTGACACACCGTTTTGCGGAAATCTGTGATTTTCAGTTTGCCGCAGAGAATTTAGAAGCAGAAATCGAACGTCTTACCGCCGAACATCAGTTCACCGCAGAAGAGGCGGAGGCACTGGACCGCGAAAAGCTGAATGCTTTTTTCCGTTCTCCGCTGTTTTTCCGCATGCGGCATGCCGATGCGGTATACCGCGAGCAGAAATTCACAGTGTTTTTTCCTGCAAACACTGTACAGCAGGGACTGGACGCACAGTTTGCAGACGAGAAGGTTCTGGTGCAGGGGATTATCGACTGCGCATTTCTCGAAAACGGCAGACTGACTGTTGTAGACTACAAGACGGACCGTGTCCGTACAGAGGCGGAGCTTTCCGAACGTTACAAAAATCAGCTTGCCGTATACAAACACGCCGCCGAAGAAATTTTCGGTATACCCGTTTCGGAAACGCTTTTATATTCGTTTTGTTTGCAAAAAGAGATTTCAGTAAATATTTCAGCGTTTTGAAAAAATGTATGTGCTAAAATGATATGACCCAATAAAAAAGAGAAGTAACTTCAAAAAATGGTATAATGAAATCACCACAAAGCCATTAACCAAAGAAAGAA
>ERZ1027171.407-NODE-407-length-18888-cov-9.698349_pt1 | contig 18888 bp, 17 predicted proteins | sample MGYA00519274_ERZ1027171 | MGnify/ENA primary metagenome ERZ1027171 (study PRJEB26926, sample SAMN06164681) | human gut metagenome | biome: ENVO:00009003; feature: ENVO:2100002; material: ENVO:00002003 | host: Homo sapiens | place: USA | collected 2012 ... | reverse complement strand
GGGACCCCTGTGACCCAGTTCCAGACCGGGGAACTGACCATCGGCGACTACACCTTCAAGGCGCAGTACATCCCCTTTGACGTCCGCCGCGAGGTATGCGGTGCCTATCATTTGATCAAAGCGGACAGCTACCGGGGCAATTACTTCTTCAGTTTCTACAACGAGGACGATGAAGAGCAGTCTGCCAAGATCTTCGAGTATGCCATCAAGGACGACCGGCTGACCCCGGTGGCAGAGTACAACATTGACGGCAGCGACGCCCTCAGCATCGACCGCAATGGCATCCTGTATGCCCTGGAAACCTTTGATGTCTACTGCTACGATCTGAACAGCAGTGACCCGGAGGAGCCCGGCGACGCACTGGACTACTGGGGCCGCTGCTATTCCTCCAAGGACCGGGATCTGACCGTGCTCTACCGGACCAACTCCGCGCCGGTGCTGGTGCAGGACGGCGAGTACACCGAGCTGACGCTGGAGGGTGATAACGAGATCGGCCCCTTCTACAGCATGTCCTCCCTGAACCTCAGCGGGGACGAGCTGCTGACGGTGGGCGAGCTGGAATCCAACGGCGATGATTACTTTGCTGCCTTTGATCTGGACGGCAATGAGCTGGCCCGCAGCTCGCAGCCGGTGGGCAGCTTTAACGCCGTGATGATGAAGCGCCCCAACGGCTATCTGCTGGACACGGGCTATATGTGGGAGCTGTACGCGCCGGACGGCACTTTTTTGGAAAAATCCTTTCCCGTGGGCGAGCGTGAGACCCTGTGCCAGCTGTGCGGCGACTTCTGCACCTTTGACGTTTTCCTGCCGCTGGAAGAAAACGCTTTCCTGGCAGTGGGCCACCACGGCAAAGCCACCGAGCCGGACGAACCGGTGGTGTTCCGCATCACTACGGATTTCTGAGCCGACCGCTTCGGCGGGAAGACCAACACAAAAACAGCTGGGCCGGGGAAGAGCCCCCGGCCCCCTTTGGAACAACAGGAGGAAACGCTATGGCAGGAATGCTGGAATACAAGTGCCCCTGCTGCGATGGCGCCATCAAATTTGACAGTGCCACCCAGAAGATGAAATGCCCCTACTGCGACACCGAGTTTGAGGTGGATACGCTCAAGGGCTACGACGAGGAGCTGAAGGACGAAAAGCCCAGCGAGATGGAGTGGACCACCCCCGGCGGCAGCTGGGCAGAAGGGGAGACCGCCGGTCTGCACACTTACAGCTGCAAGAGCTGCGGCGGCGAGATCGTGGGCGACGACACCATGGCCGCGTCCGCCTGCCCCTTCTGCGGCAACCCCATCGTTCTCACCGGACAGTTTGCCGGGGCGCTGCGGCCCGACCTCATCATCCCCTTCAAGCTGGACAAAAAGGCCGCCAAGGCCAAATTGCAGGAGCACCTCAAGGGCAAGACCCTGCTGCCCCGGGTGTTCCGCAGCCAGAACCACATCGACGAGGTCAAGGGCGTGTATGTGCCCTTCTGGCTCTTTGACAGCGATGCCGATGCCCAGCTGCGCTTTACCGCCACCCGGACCCGCAGCTGGTCGGACAGCAAATACGACTATACCGAGACCAATTACTACTCCGTCCGGCGGGACGGCACTTTGGGCTTTGACGCGGTGCCGGTGGACGGCTCCTCCAAGATCGAGGACGACCTGATGGAGTCCATCGAGCCCTTTGCCATGCAGGACGCCATCCCCTTCCAGACCGCCTATCTGGCGGGCTATGTGACGGACAAATATGATGTGACCGCCGAGGACAGCATCGAGCGGGCCAACAAGCGCATCCGCCGCTCCACCGAGGAGACGTTCCAGCAGACCGTTACCGGCTACGATTCGGTCAAGGTGGAAAGCAGCAGCATCCAGCTCCACGGCGGCAAGGCAAAGTACGCTCTGTTCCCGGTCTGGCTGCTGAGCACCAGCTGGCGGGGTGAAAACTATCTGTTTGCCATGAACGGTCAGACCGGCAAATTCGTGGGTGACCTGCCCGTGGACAAGGGCGCTGCCCGCAAGTGGATGCTGGGCCTTACGGCTGCCCTTTCCGCCGCGTCCTACGGCGTGATGTGGCTGCTGTGGCTGGCACGGATCCTGTAAAGGAGGGACGAACGATGAAAAAGACTTCCAAACGCCTGCGCTCCCTCTTTGCAACGCTGGCAGCACTGATGCTTGCGGCGGCACTGGCTGTTCCGGCCTTTGCGGTGGAGGGCGGCTTTGCCGACCTGTACTACCGCGTGTTCGACGACGCTGAGGTGCTGACCGAGGACGAGGACAACGAGCTGGAGGACGCACTGGAAGAGCTGAGCCTGCGCCAGAGCTTCGATGTGACCATTGCCACCATCGAGTCGATGGAAAGCGTTGGTGCCGACAGCATGGAGCAGTTTGCCGATGATCTGTATGACTACTGCCAGTACGGCTACGGCCCCGATATGGACGGCGTGCTGCTACTGGTGAGCGTAGGCGACCGCAAATGGCACATCTCCACCTGCGGCTACGGCATCACCGCCTTTACGGATGCCGGCATCCAGTACCTTGGCGAGCAGATGACCCCCTTCATGGCCGATGGAGACTACGCCGGTGCCTTCCGCACCTTTGTCCAATGGTCGGATACTTACATCGATGCTGCCCGGGCGGGCCACCCCTACGATGTGAATAACCTGCCCCGGGAGCCGCTTTCCCCCATGTACCTGGTGCTGGCGCTGGGCATCGGCCTTGTGCTGGCATGGGTCGTCGTCAGCGTAATGAAAAGCCAGCTGCGCAGCGTGGCGTTCCAGGAGAATGCCGCCAGCTATGTGCGGGAGGGCAGCATGAATCTGACCAACAGCCGGGAGCTGTTCCTGTACCGGGACGTGCACCGCACCGAGCGGCCGAAGGAGTCCAGCTCCAGCGATTCCGGCGGCAGCTCCACCCACACCTCTTCCAGCGGCACCACCCACGGCGGTGGAGGCGGCTCGTTCTGAAAGGAGTATGTTTATGAACCCTTATCTTTCGGAAAAAGCCCGGGGCGAGATCCCCCGTTTCCTCAAATGGCTGCGGAATGCAGGGCTTGCTTTCTGCGTGTTCTGCTCGGTCGGCGGGCTGTATACCCTCTGTCTGGACCTGCAGGCCAAGGACACCTCCCACGTGGGAGGCTATGTGTTCTGGATCGTGGTGGGCGCTGTGCCCCTTGTTCTGTTCGCACGCAACGAAAAACGCCGCTACCATGCAAGAACCATCGCCCGCAAGGTGGAGAGCTACTCCGGGCCGGAAGTGCCTTTGCGGTGGCTGTACAACAGCGTTGGTATGGATGCAAAGGACCTTGCATGGTATTTTGAAAACGGCTATTTCGCAAACCTCAGTCTGGACTTGGACCAAAAGGTGGTCCGCAAACGGACCGTGCCCCGCTACGACCCGAACCGGGGCTGAACCCTTACAGCTGAAACAGAAAGGAGTATTCTCATGGGACTTTTTGATAAGATGAAACAGGCCGCTGCCACCGCCGGTGGAAACCAGACCGTCACCTTTACCTTTCAGGCTCTGCCGGAAAGCCTTGCCCAGATGCAGGAGCTGCCGGAGGCCAGCCTGGACACCCCCTTCAAGGCCGCAGCACTCACCGTCTGCGCGCTGTGCGCCTACGGTGCCGACAAGGCCATCGGGCAGGAGATGCTCAACTGGCTGCGCGGCCCCCGCCCGCTGAACGGGCAGGACATCTCCTTTTTGAACGACCGCTTCCGGGACGGCAAGAGCTACATCCCCTTCTCCTACTTTGTGGGCGCGTCGCCGGAAAACGGCTATACCCCCCGCCAGCCCTTCACCCTTCTGGTGGGCAGCAACCACACCTCCTATGTGGAGGATGGCTATTGCAAGCTCTTCATCCCCTGCGGCGGTGCCGATGACCCCCGGCCCATCAAGCTGCGCCGCAAGGGCAACGGACAGTGGTTTTTGTGGGAGCAGTACCTGATGACCGGTATCCGCATCCCCACGTCTGCCGACCCGTGGGCCTGAGATGAAGGGCCTGACCATGAAGCTGTTTGCCGCCGCGCTGGCGCTGACCCTGAGCCTTACGGGCTGCGGGCCGGTGGACGGCGACCCCATCCGCTCCGGCGCGTCCGCCCCGGACAGCGCTTCCCGGCCGGACGCTGTGACCGTGGCGCAGCTGCGGCAGCAGGCAGAGCAGAACGGCAGCCTTGCCGCAGTGCTCTATCTGGGCAGTGTCCCGGAGCGCACCGCCGATGTGGACGCTGCGCTGGACAGCCTGCAGGAACAGCCGTGGCAGTTTGTTGCGGACATCCCGGCAGACCACCGGGTCGCAGCGCCGGGCGGCGGGCGGGAGTTGTACTGCCTCTTCGCCGTCAGCAGCCGGGACACCCTGTTCCTCTACGAAAAGCAGGACCCCCAGTACCCGCACCAGACAGGCAGAGAGCTGTATTGCGGGCGGGATGGCCAGCCCATTCTGCTGCTGTGCAACGGCAGCCCGGACACCCCCGACATCACGGCGGTGGTCTACTGCACCACCGGCCGCGCGCTGGACTGGACACCCCAGCTTTCCGCCTCCACCGGCAGCCCTGTGCCGGTGGAGGGCGTAGACGATTTTTCCAACCACCCAACGCCCGGCGCTGCCTCCTGAGGTGCGCCCCGGCAGGGCATGAGAAAGGAGAACCCATGAAAAACCTGAAACTTCTGGCCGCCCTGCTGGCGCTGGCCATCGGTCTGGCGGGCTGCGGCAATGGCAGCAGCACCCCCAGCTCCAAGTCCGAAAACAGGCTGGACGGAGACAACATGATCGCCTCCAACACCCAAAAGCAGGAATATGAGGAGCCGGAGGACGTGGCCTACATGCGCCTTCTGGCAGGGGAGGACGAATACCGCGCCTGTGTGCTGTATCTGGGCGGCTCCTACGAGATCACCACCGATGTGCAGCAGGTGCTGGACAGCCAGACCGACCTGCGGGAGCTGTGGGGCTTTGTCTACGACATCCCGCAGGATCACTGGGTCGTGGCACCGGATGGCGGGTGCGACCTGTACTGCATCTTCCCGCAGGACCCGGATTCTACCCTCTTCGTCTACGAGGCGACCCTGACAGACGATGCCGAAAACCCGCTCCAGCGCGGGAAACAGCTCTATTACAGTGAGGACGGCCAGCCCATCCTGCTGCTGTGCAACATCAGCGATATCGTTCCCAACACCGAGGTGGAACTGTACCCCAGCACCGGCGAAGAGCTGGTATTCAGCCCCTTCCTTTCCGGCGAGAACGGCCATGTGGTGGAAGCCGAGGGCGTGTGCGATTTTACCATCTACCCGGAAGGGGACGACTGGATCTCCGTTGCCGACCCGTGGTCGCTGGAGGGTAACTGGCTGGAGTTCGCCCGCGACACCGACGAGGGCTATTTTGAGACCGACCCGGCAGATGCCGATGCCATGTGCTTCCTGCCCACGGATACCGAGACCGAGGGCGACCAGCTGCCCCTGACCGCCAGCTACATCACCCCCTACCCGGAGCTGAACGTGGAGGAGGCAGAGCTGTTCTACCACGATGGCACCCCGGAGGTGCCCTTCCAGTCCAATCAGGAGTGGTACGCCACCTTTACCGGGGAGGACGGCTCCCGCTACGCCGTTACGCTGGAGGACGCGGACACCCTTGCCCTGAAGTTCTATCTGGAGGGCCAGGAAAGCTACATGAGCCTGGTCAATACTGTTTACTTTGCGCGGCAGGAGGGCATGGGCTAAAGGAGAAAACAATGAGAAGGTTTATTGTTGATACGGATACGGCTTCTGATGATGCTGCGGCGCTTATGATCGCTGCTTTGAGTGAGAAGATAGATCTTCTGGGTGTGACGATTGTGGCTGGAAACGTAGGGCTTAAGCAGGCAACGGACAATGCACTGATGACCCTCGAGGTATGTGGAAGTGATGCACCGGTTTATCTGGGAGCGAAGCGTCCACTGTTCCGCGAACGACACGAAACGATCAGTGTCCATGGAAAAGATGGCATGGGTGACTGTGATATCATCCATCCCAAACGCTCACCCGAAGAGAAACGTGCGGTGGAATTTATTCTGGAGCAGGTGGAACGCTACCCGAATGAGGTGGAGCTGGTTGTGCTGGGACCTGCCACGAATATTGCACTGGCGATTCTGACCGATCGTGAGATCATGTCTAAGGTGAAACACATCTGGTCCATGGGAACACCGGGCTTTGGATTTGGAAATGCAACACCGGTTTCAGAATTCAATGTATTTATTGATGCAGAAGCCTATGCTCTGATGCTGGATCTGGAAATTCCGGTGACGATTGCCGGATTTGATCTCTGTGCCGGCAATATCGGTCTGGATCGCTATGAGCTGTCCTATCTGGCCCATGGATCCAAACCGGCACAGTTTTTGGAGCAGGCCACTTCCAAGCTTTTGCAGTTCAATCTGGATACCAGAGGGGTACATATGGTGGATCTTCCCGATGCCATTGCCATGGCAGCTGCAGTATGGCCGGAATTTGTTCAGGATAAGGTGGCATGCCACTGTCATTGCTGTACCGAGCCGGGGCATGCCTATGGCCAGGTGATCTTTTACCAGAAAGGCCGTACCTATGAGGCGATGCCGGAGATCAGTCGGTTTAATGCACAGGTCATTAAAAAAGTAGATGAAAAGCTGTTCACCGAGCGATTTATGGATCTGCTGATGGAGGAAGGGGGAAAAGAAGCATGAAACACACCAAAAAGATCACCATCCTCCACTCCAATGATCTGCACGGAGATTTTCTGGCAGAGCAGGTGGACGAAAAACTGGTGGGCGGCGTTTCCATGCTGTCCGGCTACATCGAAAAGGTGAGGGCAGAGGAGCCCAACACCATCTACGCCATTGCAGGTGATATGTTCCGGGGCTCGGTCATCGATTCGGAGTACAAGGGCCTTTCCACCATCGAGATCATGAACGCCCTTGCCCCGGACATCGTCACCATTGGCAACCACGAGGTGGATTACGGCATCGCCCACCTGCTGTTCATCGAAAAATGTGCCCGGTTCCCCATCATCAACGCCAACCTCTACATCAAAAACACCCCCACCCGGCTGTTCACCCCCTACAAGATCCTGCGGGTGGACGGCATGAACATCCTCTTCATCGGCATCATCACGCAGGATGTCATCAACCAGACCAAATCCGAATCGCTGGTGGGCTCCTTTGTGGATACCGCCGCCGCTGCCGCTGAGGTGGGCAAGATCTGCAACGCCCACAACAGCATCGACATTGATTTCACCGTGCTGTTGACCCACATCGGCTTTGAGGAGGACCGCCATCTGGCCCGCCAGCTGGACCCGGCCTGGGGGGTGGACCTGATCATCGGCGGGCACAGCCACACCTACCTGGAACACGAGGTGGAGGAAAACGGCGTGATCATTGCACAGGCGGGCACCGGCACCGACCAGATCGGGCGCTTTGATATCATTGTGGACACCGACAACAACTGCATCGATTCCTACACATGGCGCACCGTGCCCATCTGCGCCGAGACCTGCCCCCGCAACCCTGCCATGGAGCAGGTGCTGCAGCGCTTCACCAGCCAGGTGGACGAAAAGTACAGCCACATCGTAGGGCGCTTCCGCCGGGAGCTCACCCACCCCCAGCGCACCCAGGAGACTGAGCTGGGCAACCTGTTTGCGGATATCTTCACCCGCAGCCTTGGCATTGATGTCATGCTCATCGGCTCCGGCAGCATCCGGGCCGAAAAGCTGGGGCCCATTGTCACCTACGGCGACCTCATCGAGGGCTTCCCCTACGACGACGGCGTGTTCATGTTCAAGGTGACAGGCCAGCAGCTGCGCCAGATGCTCCACTACATGCTGCGGGAGGAGGCCTACACCGGCCACACCGAGTTCTACCAGCTGCCCTCCACCCTGCGGCTGCGCTACGACCGCGCCAAGGGCGACTTTGATTACTTTACCTACTGCGGCAAGGAGGTGGGCAAGGAGATCGGCGACGATGCCCTGTTCACCGTGGGCCTGCAGAACTACCACTTCAAAAACATCGAGAGCTTTTTCAACATCTCCTATGATACCATCTGCAAGATCCAGAAGCCCCGCAGCGTGGCTACCTCCTGCCAGGATATCCTGATGGAATATTTCCGGGAGCACGAGATGCTGGATGCGGCGGTGGACGGCAGAATGACCATTCTGCCCCCTGCCGGGCAATGACCGCTTTTTGAAAAAAGGGTACCCTTTTTTCGGCAGAAGCTGACGCTTCTCCCGAATGGGGCCCTGAAAAAATAAATTTTACCACAGAAAGGAGCACCCCATGAAACAACGATTCACAAAACGAACGCGCCTTGTCAGTGCCCTTTTGACACTGGCCATGGTATTCACCTTCCTGCCCATCAGCGCCTTTGCGGAAGAGGGGGATATAGCAATCGATGATACCACTGTTTTTCCGGATACCGTGTTCCAAGGGTACCTCCGAAATGCAACGTATTATGATAGTAGCACGGGAACGGATAAAAAAATAGACGGGAATGGAGATGGAATTCTCAGCCTGAAAGAGCGGATGGCGGTCAAAAGAATAGATGTCAGCTCTTTTGAAGTTCACAACCTGAAAGGTATCGAAAAATTCACTGAGCTGATTGAATTGAAGTGCGAAAACAGACATATCCCCCAATTGGATCTGAGTCAGAATACAAAACTGGAATTATTGTACTGTAAAAACAACGAGCTGACCGAACTTAACTTGAGTAAGAACCCCAATATCACTATTTTGGATTGCTCTGACAACAATTTGGATAAGTTGGATGTGTCGCATCAGAACCTGGAAAGTTTGTACTGCTCCAACAATAATCTGGACGAGCTGAATGTCGAAAAGAGCAAAAATCTTCGAGTGCTTGTTTGCATTGGAAATAAGCTGACGAAATTGGACGTAGATGTAGCCCACAAAAAAAATCTGGTAACATTAAGATGCGGCAATAATAAGCTGGAATCGTTGATCATTGGCGAGAACAGGGCGTTGGAAGAACTGAAGTGTGAGCACAATCAGCTGTCCCAACTGAGCCTGAGCAATCTGGAAAGACTAATGGCAATACGCTTACTGTGTACAAAGACGCAAACGAAGTGACCTACACCTATGATTGTGGCAATGGACTTTTTGCTGACTTTACGCTTGTCGTGAACGGCGGCGGTTCCACTGGTGGTGGTTCCACTGGCGGCGGTTCCACTGGTGGCGGTTCCACTGGTGGCGGTTCCACCGGCGGCACCACGATTCCCCCGGAGGCGGGCAAGTACCAGCTGACAGTGACCGACGGCTTTGCCACGGTGACCGACGGCAGCACCGGTGCTGTGCTGAACGTGAAGCCCGGTGATACGGTGAACGTGAAGCCCGGCGCTACGGTGACCCTGACGGCAGATACCACCAAGTTCCCGGAGAGCGAGGAATTTGGCTGGTGGGAGATCACCCCCTATGGGTCCGTTTCCAACACCCTGACGGGCCAGTACCAGCGGACCGCAACCTTTACGATGCCCAATGAAAATGTCTCTGCCCGCGCCATGTCCAAGAGCGCCGGTGTCTCCACCGGTGGCGACGACGGCGGTGGCGGCGGCGGCGCGGCCATCCTGCTGGTGGGCGGCGCAGCCGTGGCCGGTCTGGTGGGTTACGGCGTGTACAGCTATGTTTCCGAGCAGCAGCTGAAAGCCCTGCTGCCGGAGGGCGTGGCCATGCCGGAGAACCGTGCCCAGACCGCCCTGCTGCTGTGGAACACCGCAGGCCGTCCTGAGCCTGCCGAAGCCCCGGCCTTCAAGGACGTTGCAGACCCGGATACCGCCAAGGCGGCCCAGTGGTGCGTGGAGCACGGCCTGATGGACCGGAAGCTGGGCGGCCGCTTTGCCCCCGACAACTCCGACCCGGCCTACAAGACCCTGAATGCCTATCAGCAGCTGGTGGGGTAACAAAACAAACCCTCTCAGTCATTGCTTCGCAATGCCAGCTCCCCCGAAGGGGGAGCTCATAGCGGCCTTTTGATAAGGTTTTGCGAAAACCAAAACCTGGGCGCAGTGTGACCTCTCCCTTTGGGAGAGGGGGCGCGGCCTGAAAAATAAGCATCCGCAGCGCACTGCGCCTGAGCTGAAACAGCCCGGCCATGCGCTGCGGATGCTTTTGTTGTGCGGCGGAGTACGCCGCCTAAAACAAAAGATCCGAACCCTTCTCTTTCGAGAAACGGTTCGGATCTTTCTTGCTTGGTGCGAGTAGTGATACAGAACTTTTCAAAAACCATCGTAGTACAATTCGTTTTTAAGGTCATCGGATAGCAACTTGCTTGTATTGCACCCCGATGGGCAGCCGTGTTTGAAATATAGTTGCCTTTTATATACCACACAACCTAAAAATTATCAAGTACGCGCAGCGTTCACTTCTCCCATCACCGGGAGCAAATGAACGCTGCTTTTTTTGTTTACAACGAAAGGAGGCATCCGTGAAATGGCAGTATTTCGGGTAGAAAAGAACAGCGGCTACACGGTCATGTCAAACCACCACCTGCGGAACCGGGCCTTGTCCCTGAAAGCCAAAGGCTTACTCTCCCAAATGCTCTCCCTGCCGGAAGATTGGGACTACACCCTGCAAGGGCTGGCCCGTATCAACCGGGAAAGCATTGACGCGATACGGCAGGCCATCCGGGAACTGGAACAGGCGGGCTACATCCAGCGTTCCAGAGAACGGGACGAGAAAGGGCGGCTGCGTGGTGCAGACTATGTGATTTTCGAGCTGCCGCAGCCCGTTCCTGCATCGGTTTCACCTACATTGGAAAATCCAACGTTGGAGAATCCCACGCAGGAAAACCCTACGTTGGAAAATCCAATGCAATTAAATAAAGATAAACTAATTACAGAAAAACAAAAGAAAGAGGGATTAAATACCGATTCCATTCCTATCCATTCCCCAAACCCCTTGCCTTTGGACGAGGACGAGGCAGTGGCATCGCCGCCGGAACGGACAGGAAGCCGAAAGGAAGCGGCCTATCAAATCTACCGGGACCTGATTTTGGAGAACATCGAGTATGACACCCTCATCCAGAATCCCCGGATAGACCGGGAACAGCTGGACGAGATCGTGGACATCCTGCTGGAAACGGTCTGCACTTCCCGCAAGTCCATCCGGGTGGCCGGGGACGATTACCCGGCAGAACTGGTCAAGGCGAAATTCTTGAAGCTGGACAGCCATCACATTGAGTTCGTCATGGACTGCCTGCGGGACAACACCACCAAAGTCCGAAACATCAAGCAATACCTGCGGGCCATGCTGTTCAACGCCCCCAGCACCATCAACAGCTACTATGCGTCCCTTGTGGCGCACGATATGGCGCAGCCTGATTGGGGCCGCCCGCCCAACAACTGACCGAAAGGAGCGTCCACCCATGAGAACCCTTTACCTGCGGCGGCTGGTGGTTCCACCCTAGCTGCTGTTTTTCCGACTACCTGCCAAGGAGGGATGCTGAATGCAGGAAGAAGTCACCCAGAAAACTATTGCCCTGTCCATGAAAACGGGCAAGCTCACCGCCCAAGCGTTGCAAGCTGCCCTGAAAAAATATTTGCAGCACCGGGCCAAGGGGCCAAAGCTGCACCACGGCAAGCAAAGCCTGAAACAGCTGAAAGCCCACGGCGCGGCCCTGACCAACATTGAAGTCACGGAGGCGAACATCGGGGCGTTCAAGCCCTGCGCCAAGAAGTACGGCGTGGACTTTACCTTGCGCAAGGACAAGACCACCCAGCCGCCCCACTACATCGTGATCTTCAAGGCCAAGGATGCGGATAATCTGGAACAGGCGTTCCGGGAGTTCACGGCCAAAACGCTCACTAAGGAGCAGCGGCCCTCCATCCGCAAGGTGCTGACCGCAGCCAAGCAGAAAGCGGCCCAGCAGCCGAAACGCGCCAAAGAAAAAATCAAGCAAAGGGGGCTGGAACGATGAAGCCTGAATTGAAAAAGCTGCTGGTGCTGAATCTACCGTATCTGCTGTTCGTGTACCTGTTCGCCAAATGCGGGCAGGCGTACCGTCTGGCGGCGGGCGTGGATGCTTCGGCAAAGCTGCTCCACCTGACAGACGGCATCTCCGCCGCCTTTGCAAACCCGCTGCCCAGCCTGCATCCGTTTGACCTCTGCGTAGGCCTTGCCGGGGCGGTGGCTGTCCGGCTCATCGTATACAGCAAGGGCAAGAACACCAAGAAGTACCGCAAGGGCGAAGAATACGGCTCTGCCCGGTGGGGCACCGCCAAAGACATTGCCCCGTACATCGACCCCAAGTTTGAAAACAACATCCTGCTGACCCAGACCGAACGCCTGACCATGACCGGGCGGCCCAAAGACCCCAAGACGGCCCGGAACAAAAATGTGCTGGTGATCGGCGGCTCCGGCAGCGGCAAGACCCGCTTCTATGTGAAGCCCAACCTCATGCAATGTTTCCCCACTTCCGACTATCCCACCTCATTCGTGGTCACAGACCCAAAAGGCACACTGGTTCTGGAAACGGGCCAAATGTTCCAGCGGGCAGGCTACCGGGTGAAAATCCTGAACACGATAAACTTTTCCAAGTCCATGAAGTACAACCCCTTTGTCTACATCCACTCGGAAAAAGACGTGCTGAAGCTAGTGAATACCCTTATCGCTAACACCAAAGGCGAGGGTGAAAAATCAGCAGAAGATTTTTGGGTGAAGTCGGAACGGCTGTTCTACACCGCGCTTATCGGCTACATCTGGTACGAGGCCCCGGCAGAGGAAATGAACTTCACCACCCTGCTGGAAATGATAAACGCCAGTGAAGCCCGCGAGGACGACCCGGAGTTTCAAAGCCCGGTGGACCTCATGTTTGAACGGCTGGAACAGAAAGACCCGGACCACTTCGCCGTCCGGCAGTACAAAAAGTTTCTGCTGTCGGCGGGCAAGACCCGTTCCTCCATCCTGATAAGCTGCGGTGCCCGTTTAGCCCCATTTGACATCCGGGAAGTGCGTGAACTGATGGAGGACGATGAAATGGAGCTGGACACCATCGGGGATGAAAAGACGGTATTGTTCCTGATTATGAGCGACACGGACACCACCTTCAACTTCATTCTTGCCATGCTTCAAAGCCAGCTTATCAACCTGCTGTGTGACCGTGCGGATGATAAATACGGTGGCCGACTGCCTGTCCATGTACGGCTGATTCTGGACGAGTTCGCCAACATTGGGCAGATTCCCAACTTCGACAAGCTGATCGCCACCATCCGCAGCCGGGAAATCTCGGCATCCATCATTTTGCAGAGCCAGTCGCAGCTGAAAGCCATCTACAAGGATGCGGCCGAAATCATTTCGGACAACTGCGATTCTGTTCTCTTTTTGAGTGGGCGGGGTAAGAATGCCAAAGAGATCTCCGATGCGCTGGGGAAAGAGACCATCGACAGTTTCAACACCAGCGAGAACCGGGGTTCTCAAACCTCCCACGGACTGAACTATCAAAAATTAGGAAAGGCGTTGATGTCAGAGGACGAAATCGCAATCATGGACGGCGGCAGGTGCATTTTGCAGCTGCGGGGCGTGAGGCCGTTCTTCTCGGAGAAGTTCGACATTACAAAGCACCCGCACTACAAGTACCTTGCGGACGCGGACAAAAAGAATACCTTTGAGGTGGACAGGTTCTTATCCACCCTGCGCCGGAAACGGCAGCAGGTAGTCGCACAGGACGAAAGTTTTGACCTGTACGAAATCTACCTGTCGGATGAAGATGCAGCCGCCGAATGAGGCGGCATTTTTTGAAAAAATTTTTGAGTGCCGCAGAACAAGCGGCAGAAAGTGAGGACCTTATGGAATTTTTCAACAGCGCAGTCGATACTTTGCAGACGATCGTGGTCGGTCTGGGCGGTGCCCTGTGTGTCTGGGGCGGCATCAACCTGTTGGAGGGCTATGGACAGGATAACCCCGGCAGCAAGAGCCAGGGCGTGAAGCAGCTGGTCGCGGGCGGCGGCGTTGCCCTGATCGGCGTGACCCTTGTCCCGCTGCTGTCCGGGCTGCTGGGCTAACCTCAACTTATCCGTACATCCATCTTTGAGACCCCACCGCGCTCTCCCGCTCACATGGGAGGGCGCGGGAAAGGAGGTATCTTTGCTTGATTAGTGAGATCATCGAGAAATGGATAAAAGGCATTTTGATAGATGGCATCACGGGCAACCTCTCCGGCCTGTTCGACAACGTGAACGCCAAGGTGGGCGAAATCGCTTCGGACGTTGGTTCTACCCCGCAGGCATGGAACAGCGGCATTTTCAATATGCTGCGCAGTCTTTCCGAAACGGTGGTGCTGCCCATTGCAGCGGCCATCCTTGCCCTTGTGATGTGCCATGAGCTTATCCAGATGATTACCGAAAAGAACAATATGCACGACTTCGATACTTCCATGTTCTTCCGCTGGATTTTCAAGTCTGCCTTTGCCATCCTCATAGTCAGCAACACATGGAATATCGTTATGGGTGTGTTCGATGCCACCCAGAGCGTTGTCAACCAAAGCTCCGGCGTTATCATCGGCGAAACATCCATCCACTTTGACCACCTGATACCCGGACTGGAATTTCAGCTGGAAAGCATGACCATCGGCAGTCTGCTTAGTCTGTGGTTCCAGACCCTTGTGGTGGGCCTGACCATGAACATCCTGTCTATCTGTATTTTCCTTGTGACCTACGGCCGCATGATCGAGATTTATGTTGTGACCGCACTGGGGCCTATCCCGCTGGCGACCATGGGCAGCAGCGAGTGGCGCAGCACCGGGCAGAATTATTTGAAGTCTTTGCTGGCACTGGGTTTCCAAGCGTTCCTGATTATGATTGTCGTGGGCATTTACGCGGTGCTGATACGCAACATTTCGGGCGCGGCGGACATTGCCGGGGCTATCTGGGGCTGCATGGGCTACACCGTGCTACTCTGTTTCTGTCTGTTCAAGACCGGCAGCATCAGCAAGTCCGTGTTCGGTGCCCATTGAGAAAGGAGCGTTTGAATGGCGTATGTGACCGTTCCCAAAGATTTGACCCATGTAAAATCCAAAGTCTTATTCGGGCTGACCAAGCGGCAGCTGGTCTGCTTCGGCGGTGCGCTTTTAACGGGCGGACCGCTTTATTTTTTGGCCCGGAACTATCTTTCCAACAGTGCAGCGGCCCTGCTGATGATTTTTGCCATGCTGCCGGGGCTGCTGTTCGCTCTGTTCGAGCGGCACGGCCAGCCCCTTGAAGTGGTGATTCAGCAAATGATTCAGTGCTGCTTTATCCGTCCCAAGGAAAGGCCCTATCAGACCAACAATGCTTACGCCGCCCTTGTGCGGCAATACCAAATGGAACAGGAGGTAAAGGCCATTGTCCAGAAAAACGATACCCCGCGAAACCGAAAAGCCCAAAAAGCTCACCCGCGCCCAGAAAAAAGAAATTGATGCCGTTCTCCGCAAGTACAAGGGTGACGGCAAGCCCCGCACGGCACAGGCCACCATCCCGTATGAGGCCATCTACCCGGACGGTGTGTGCCGCATTGACCGACGCACATTCTCCAAGTGCATTGCCTTTGAGGACATCAGTTATCAGCTGGCCCAGCCGGAGGCCCGAACTGCCATCTTTGAACACCTGTGCGACCTCTACAACTATGTGGATGCCTCCATCCATGTGCAGCTTTCGTTTCTCAATCGCAAGGTTGACCCGGTGCAGTACGCAAAAAGTTTTGAGATCGCACCGCAGGGGGATGATTTTGACGACATCCGCGCCGAGTACACCGCCATCCTGCAAAAGCAGCTTGCCAGCGGAAACAACGGCATTGTCAAAACCAAGTACCTGACCTTCACCATCGAGGCAGACAATCTAAAAACCGCACGGGCGCGGCTGACCCGCATTGGTCTTGACCTGCTGGGCTATTTCAAGACCATGGGCTGCGTGGCGCACGTCATGGACGGACAGGCGCGTTTGGAGGTGCTGCACGGCATCTTCCACCCGGACGGGGAACCGTTCCGCTTTGACTGGGACTGGCTGGCGCCCTCCGGCCTGTCCACCAAGGATTTTGTGGCCCCGTCCTCCCTCTGCTTCGGCACGGCCAAGACTTTTGGACTGGGCGGCAAATATGGAGCTGTGAGCTTTTTACAAATCCTTGCGCCGGAACTTTCGGATGAAATGCTGGCCGATTTTCTCAAAACGGAAAGCGGCATTCTCGTCAATCTCCATGTGCAGGCCATCGACCAGACCGAGGCCATCAAAACCATCAAGCGGAAGATCACAGACCTTGACGCCATGAAGATTCAGGAGCAGAAAAAGGCTGTCCGTTCCGGGTACGACATGGACATCCTGCCCAGCGACCTTGCCACTTACGGCGAGGACGCCAAAAAGCTGCTGAACAAATTGCAGACCCGGAACGAACGGCTTTTCATGCTGACCTTTCTTGTGCTGAATGTGGCCGACACCAAGCAAAAGCTGGGCAACGATGTGTTCCAAGCCGCAGGTGTGGCACAGAAGTATAACTGCTCGCTTGTCCGGCTGGACTACCAGCAGGAACAGGGCCTTGTGTCCAGCCTGCCGCTGGGCATCAACCAGATAAAGATTCAGCGCAGCCTTACCACCTCCAACGTGGCGGTGTTCGTGCCCTTTGTGACGCAGGAGCTTTTCCAGAGCGGTGCGGCCATGTACTACGGCATCAACGCAAAATCCCACAACATGATCATGCTGGACCGCAAGCAGGCCCGGTGTCCCAACGGCCTAAAGCTGGGTACGCCCGGCAGCGGCAAATCCATGAGCTGCAAGTCTGAAATCGTCAGTGTGTTTTTAACGACCGCTGACGATATTTTTATTTCAGACCCAGAAGCCGAGTATTATCCGCTGGTCAAGCGGCTGCATGGGCAGGTCATCAAACTTTCGCCCACCAGCAAGGACTATGTGAATCCTCTGGACATCAACCTCAACTACTCCGAGGATGATAGTCCGCTTGCCCTGAAATCGGATTTTGTGCTGTCGTTCTGTGAGCTGGTCATGGGCGGTAAAACAGGTCTGGAAGCGATTGAGCGCACCGTGATAGACCGTGCCGTGAAAGCCATCTACCGCCCCTATCTGGCGAGCCCCTGCCCGGAGAATATGCCCATCCTCTCCGATTTGCACCAAGCCCTGCTCGACCAACACTTGCCGGAAGCGGACCGGGTAGCGCAGGCATTGGACCTGTATGTGTCCGGCTCGCTGAACGTGTTTAACCACAAAACGAATGTGGACATCCACAACCGGCTTGTGGCCTTTGACATCAAAGAGTTAGGAAAACAGTTAAAAAAATTGGGGATGCTCATTATCCAAGACCAGATATGGGGCCGCGTCACCCAGAACCGCAGCCAAGGCCGGGCCACATGGTATTTTGCAGACGAGTTCCACCTTTTGCTGAAAGAGGAACAGACCGCCGCGTACAGTGCCGAGATTTGGAAGCGCTTCCGCAAATGGGGCGGCGTGCCCACAGGTGCCACCCAAAATGTGAAGGACCTTCTTTCTTCCCCGGAGATTGAGAACATTCTGGAAAACAGCGACTTCATCACGCTGCTGAATCAGGCATCCGGCGACCGCAAAATCCTTTCGGAACGGCTGAACCTCTCCGCAGACCAGCAGAAGTACATCGACAATTCGGAACCGGGCGAAGGACTGCTGATTTTTGAAAACGTGGTGCTTCCGTTTTCCAACCCCATCCCGAAAAACACACAGCTCTATAAGATCATGACCACCCGGCTCAGCGAGGTGGTGGAGCTATGAGCTTAACACATTTCAGCTTGTTTTCCGGCATCGGCGGCATCGACCTTGCCGCGGAAGCAGCGGGGTTTACCTCTGTCTGTCAATGCGAGTGGGCGGCATTTCCCGCCGCTGTGCTGGCAAGCCACTGGCCGGAAGTGCCCCGTTTTCAGGACATCACCACTGTAACAAAGGAGGCTTTCTTTGAAAAAACAGGACTTCGCACCGTCACCCTCATTTCAGGTGGCTTCCCGTGCCAGCCGTTCTCCACCGCAGGGCGGCAGCGCGGCTTCCACGATGAACGCTACCTGTGGCCCGAAATGCTGCGGGTCATCCGGGAATTGCAGCCCCGTTGGGTGCTTGGAGAAAATGTTGCTGGCTTCCTCCGTATGGGGCTCGACAAAACGCTCATTGACTTGGAGCAGGCAGGTTACGATGTTCGGGTTTTCGTATTACCTGCTGCTGCCGTTGGCGCGTGGCACGAACGGAAACGGGTATTCATCATCGGTTCCGCTGCTTCCCACACCCCTTGCCAGCGACACCGGGGATGTGGGCAAAGGACTGGACATCCAAATCTCTGCGAACGGCAGTTACCGCAAGATGAACAAGGATGGCAAAGCATGGACGGCGCGGCTTTCCCATGTGGTCTACCGCATGACCCCCACCACGCTGGAAAGGCCCTACCTCAACCCGGACTGGGTAGAGTGGCTGATGGGTTTCCCGCGCAAATGGACGGACATTCCCTTTGGGCCGAAGAACCCGCCGACATCCCGCGCCTGACCGAAGATGTGCCGAACCGCAGCAAGCGGATGAAAACACTGGGCAATGCAGTTTCGCCGCCGCAGGTGTTCCCGATTCTCAAATACATTGCGGACATTGAAACGGGCCGCTGTCCGATGGGAGGTGAAGAACCTTGAAAGAATTGCAGGCAAAAGCCAAAGTCACCCAGACCATGACCCGTGACGGTCTGGTGGTAGAAAATCAGGCGGACGGCACTGTGGAGAACGTTTCCAGCCGGGAGGCAGAACAAGATTATTCTACGGATGCCGAAGGCAAGGCCGAAAAAATACTGGAACGCACCGAGGACGTAAAGGACAAGTACAAGGCAAAGAAAAAAGCCAAACAAGCTGCGGAAACCGCCGAGAGTGAAGATGGTCTGCACCTGTCTCTTATACACATCTCCGAGCCCACGAGACCGATCAGTATCTC
>ERZ1027171.399-NODE-399-length-18975-cov-4.603700_pt1 | contig 18975 bp, 32 predicted proteins | sample MGYA00519274_ERZ1027171 | MGnify/ENA primary metagenome ERZ1027171 (study PRJEB26926, sample SAMN06164681) | human gut metagenome | biome: ENVO:00009003; feature: ENVO:2100002; material: ENVO:00002003 | host: Homo sapiens | place: USA | collected 2012 ... | reverse complement strand
TACGAGATACTGATCGGTCTCGTGGGCTCGGAGATGTGTATAAGAGACAGAAGGTCAACGATGCCGAGGCATATCAAGATGCCATTGATCCGCTGAAAAGCGTCAAGGTGCTGTACATCGACGATTTTCTCAAGGGGACGGTAACAGAGGGCGATCGCAACATTGCGTTTGATTTGCTCAATGCGCGGTATATCAAGCCAAGCCTTTTGACAATCATCAGCTCCGAGTGGACGATCTCGCGCGTGCTGGACTGGGACGAGGCGATAGGCTCGCGCATTGCGGAGCGGTCGAAAGGCTGCGTACTAAATATTACCGAGAAAAAAAACTACCGGCTGAAATGAAAAAATACCTGTGAGGAGGAAAGCATGAAACTTTTGATTGGCGGTTCACCCTGCACGCACTGGAGACCAATTTCGGGGTATGAAGGATTCTACGAGGTTTCGGATAATGGAGAGGTACGAAATTCAAGAACGGGTCGGATCCTAAAACAAAAAGTTGAGCGAAACGGCTATGTTCGAGTGCATTTATCTAAAGACGGAACTGCAAGAAGTCTGCTTCTACATAGGGTGGTTGCAAATACTTTTATACCAAATCCGAACGGACTTCTTACTGTAAACCACCTGGATGAAGATAAGACAAATAACAGATTGTCAAATCTGGAATGGGCTAATATGTCCCGTTAAAACTCCTATGGACAAGGAGCAAGGGCACGAAACAAAGCGAAGGAGCGCCCCGTATGGCAGTTATCTATGGACGGGGAGCCAATTCACCTGTGGAGCAGCATAAAAGAGGCTGCTATAGCACTGGGGGTAAACCCGTCTACGGTCGTTTGCGTTTGCAAGGGGAAACGCCGTTATAAATCGACCGGCGGATATAAATTTAGGTATTCGGAGGAGGTGGTTTTGCATGGTTAAACTGCTTATCGGCGGGTCTCCATGCACTTAGCTCACTGGAGTATTGCGCAGACGAAGAACCGCGAGACCAAGGCCAGCGGCATCGGCTGGGAGCTGTTCTTGAACTACCGCATCGCCCGCGACAAATACAAACCGGACTATTTTCTCTACGAGAACAACAAATCCATGTCGCCCGCTATCCGGACGCAGATCACGGCGGAGCTGGGCGTGGAACCCGTGCTTATCAACTCCGCGCTATTAAGCGCACAGAACCGCCAGCGCCTGTATTGGGTGGGCAGACGGAACCAGGACGGCACATACAGCCAGGTGCCGGTGGAGCAGCCGGAGGACAGGGGTATTCTGCTGCGGGATATTTTGGAGACCGGCTTCCCGCTGCGCGAGAAGAGCTATGCGCTCCAAACAGGACACAGTGCGACGGCGGAGGATGCCGTTGCGCGCAGGCAGCGGAACGCGGTAGCGGAGCCTGTTGCCATTAAGCCGCTGTCTGAGCGGGAAATGGATTACATGGTTGGTGAGCATGGCAAATACTCCGACCGTTGGACATATCTGCAAAAGCCAGGGGAGGCAGACAAAGCGCTGTGCATCACCGCAAATGTTCATCGCGGCGTGCCGTACAACATTTGCGTCGAGCCTGTCCGTATCGGCACCATTGAAAACGACGCCAAGAACCAGACTTTTGACAGCCAGCAATACCGTGTTTACAGCCCTGACGGGAAAAGCGTGACCCTCTGCGGGAATGGCGGAGGATTGGGAGCCAAGACGGGCCTTTATGCAACGCCAATCGGCGGCCTGGATGGGAAAGTGTGCCCCGTATACGAAGTCCGCGACGGCTTTATCTCCATTAAAGGCAAGCGATACCCGATTAAACTGCGAGACGGATTTTACATCATTCGCAAGCTGACCGTGCCGGAATGTAAACGCCTCCAGACCATGCCGGATGAGTACGTTTTCCCGGTGAGCAACAGCCAAGCCTACAAGATGCTGGGCAACGGCTGGACGGTGGACGTGATCGCCCACATTATGAGCCACTTTGAAGGGCTGACCACGGAGCCGGTGGAAGTTCTGTCGATGTACGACGGCATGAGCTGCGGGCACATCGCCCTGGACAAGCTGGGCGTGAAGATCACCGCCTACTATGCAACGGAAATCGACAAGTACGCCATCCAGACCACGCAACGCAATTTCCCCGAGACCATCCAGCTCGGCGATGCATTTCAGGTGCGGAACGATGATTGGAGGGTTAAGGAATGAACGAAAGAAATGTGAAGGACATGAGAGATCAAAACCTCGTAAATGCGCTGCGTGAGCACGCAGAATGGGCGGAGGGGAACCAGTGGGAAACGCCCATTACCCTGTGCGACGATCTGGCGGAAGCCGCTGACTTGATCGAGGCGCAGGCGAAAGAAATTGACGCACTGCGGAACGAACTGTGCTTGAAATGCGGAAACTACACGCTGGCCCATGAGGGGGCCTGTAACGGATGTCGTTGGAGGAGGTAAAAGATGGAAGCGTTAGAATTTTTGAAAGAACGCAAAAGACTGTGCAACAGCTACAAGAATTGCGATGGATGCCCGTTTGTAAAAGGGCTCTGTGCCATCAGCGACATTACGTCCGATGAAGAACGCAAGAGCGTCATCGCCACCGTCGAGCAGTGGGCGAAGGAGCACCCGCGCAAGACGCGGCAGAGCGTGTTTCTGGAGCAGTATCCGCAGTCTCAGATGAATGATAGTTACGGGTGTTTGATGCTATGTCCAAAATACATTTCTACTGATTACCGGGAAAAATATGTGAATTGTGCAGACAGAGGATGCATCGACTGTCTACTTGATTTCTGGATGCAGGAGGTGGAGTGATGGAACGACTGACGAAGCGCGACACCGATGGACAGGCAATGATGGACTGCCAGAAATGTGAAGCGGATTGGACGGGTAAGCATGGTAAGCCGATGGTCGACTGCACCGCGCTGTACTGCCGCAATCGCCTCAAGGATCGCCTCGCCGCCTACGAGGACAGAGGGTGTGCGCCGGAGGAAGTTCTGCCGAAAGATAAGGCGGACGAGATCGCGCTGAAGCTCATGCGCCTTGCTGATTTGGAAAGCCTTTGCAGTTATACCCGCCTGCACGAGCTGGCCGAGGCCGACAAGGACGGTCGGCTGGTGGTGCTACCTTTCTCGGACGCCGACGATGTAGAAATGCAAAGGGATGGCATCACTTACAAAAGCGACCATTGGAACATCCTCCTGACAGCTTTTGCGGACAATTATCTAACGCTAAGCGGACGGAAATTAGGTGTATTCTCCGTCAATGAAGCGGAGAAAGCATTGGAGGCGATGAAAAATGAGTAAAGCTGTTATGCTGAGCATCCGCCCGAAGTGGTGCGAGAAAGTTGCCAGCGGCGAAAAGACCATCGAAGTCAGAAAGACCAGGCCAAAACTGAAAACGCCGTTCAAGGCGTACATCTACTGTACGATGCCTGACGCGAAGAACCCGCACAACATTCTTGAACTGCACGGTGCAGACGGGAAAATCCGCAAAGCTAATGGCAAGGTCATCGGGGAGTTTACCTGCGACCGCATAGATAGACTTGCCCCAGCAAACGATCCGTATGGCATCTATGACATTGGCGATGATTATGTATTACAGACTTGTCTTGAAAATGGGGCACTATGGGATTATGGGCACGGAACACCGCTTTACGGCTGGCACATCTCCGACCTGCGTATTTACGACGCACCGAAAAAGCTGGGGGAGTTTTGGCGAGACTGTCTGGAATACTCGGAGCTTAGCACAAACTGTTGGTCTTGCGAAAATGTTTGCGGAGATGGCGACGAAACGGACTGCAACACGGACGGGCGGCTATATCTTCGCCGCCCGCCCCAGAGCTGGTGCTATGTGGAGGCGAAGAAGGATGAATAACCTAAAACCGTGCCCGTTCTGCGGCTCCAAAGCGGTTTTGGCAGAAAGCGTTAATACGCAAACATTTAGAGTGGAATGTATTAACAGTGGCTGCTATTGCTATAACACATTGGTTTGTTTTTCGGACAAAAATAGAGCAATCGAAGCATGGAACAGGAGGGTTGAAAATGGCTGACTACATGGAGCGTGAAACTGCAATTAAGGCGATAGAGAAAGCCGATTGCGCTGTAATCGCAGACGACGCCGAAAGCTGCAAAACGGATTATCTCAGAGAGATTATCAAGAGTGTGCCCGCCGCCGACGTGGCCCAGGTGGTACACGCCGAATGGGTAGTCTGTGGCGATGGCGATAACGTTCCGTGGATGTGTAGCCATTGCGGCAAGACAACGGCTCACAAGTATAAGGTCATATATGGGAAATACTGCCCCAACTGCGGGGCGAAAATGGACGGAGGTGCTGACCATGAGGCTGGTCGATGTTGATAAATTCATTCTGGCCCTTATGGATGCGTCCCTATCTTCCGTTGACGAGGATACAATCCTTGATTTGGTTGATAGCGTCCCCATTGTGGATGTTGCGCCGGTGGTGCATGGGCGGTGGATTTATGACAAGAAAGCCCAACGCCCATATTGTAGTGTTTGCAAAGGATATTTTTACGGAGCAACTAATAGCCCTATGAGTTACTGCCCCAAATGCGGCGCAATGATGGACGGTGAGCCATGATCCGCATCATCATCGACATCGAAGAACACGGCGACAAGCTGGCGACCAAGGAGGCCGTCGCAATGGCGCTTGAGCAGTTCGGAAAGGTGCGCGTGGTCCTCGTATCGGACGGGAGGGGAAAATGAGCCTGACGGCATCTGACCTTGCGCGCCTCGGCCCTGCGGCACAAAAACAGGTGGTTGAAAAGGTACTTGCTCAAAAAACGGGCAAGTACCACAACCGCAAAACCGTGCGGCATGGCATCACGTTTGACAGCAAGCACGAGGCAGACCGCTATGATGAGCTGCGGCTGTTGCTGAAAGCAGGGGAAATACACGATTTGAAGCTACAGCAGACGTACAAGCTTGTGGGGGCGCAAAGAACGCTAACAGGAGCCGCTGTGAGGGCAGTTACATACATCGCCGACTTCGTGTATACCCGCGACGGGAAAACGATTGTAGAGGACGCAAAGGGCTTTAAGACAAAGGACTATATCATCAAGAAAAAGCTGATGCTGGAGCGATTCGGTATCTGGGTGGAGGAAGTATAAATGGCAAATCAAAGCGAAACACTCTGCTGGACCTGTAAGAATGCCTGCGGAAAATGTCCTTGGTCGGAATGCGACAAGGAAACGCGGAAGCTGAAGTGGCAGCCGGTGGAAGGCTGGCGCGCGATCAAAACAAAGGTTTTGATGAATTCTTGCGGCGGCGCTCGCAGACATTACGAGACAAGCTATCGCGTGCTTGCTTGTCCGCAGTACGAGGTGGGATGACATGAGTTGCTTTAACTGTCAAGAGCGGCACATGGTATTTGATTGGTTCGCGTGGGAGAGGGACAAGCGCAGTCAATATCCAAAGGTGCATCCGACACAAAAGCCGGTAAGCGTGCTGAAAAGGCTGATTTCCGTATTCACAGACGAGGGAGACGTTGTAATTGACCCGTGCGCGGGAAGCGGCTCTACGCTTCGCGCAGCTTATGAGATGGGGCGTAACGCTTATGGATTTGAGGTGGACAAGGGGTTTTACGAGGCAGCGAAAGAAAAAATGCTTGCGCCGCTTTTTGAAAAGCCCGAATTTGAGCAGATCGGAATGGGGGATGTGGTATGAGCGCGTTTCCCGAGCGCTTGAAGCGCTTACGGGAGAGAAAGAGAATAAAGCAATATGTTTTATCTGAACTATGTGGTCTGCACCGTGACGCGGTGAGGCGGTACGAGGCGGGGGAGGCTACGCCCACAACGGACGCATTGGAAAGCATTGCCGACAAGTTCGGGGTGTCGGTCGATTATCTGCTCGGAAGGACGGATAATCCGATGACCGTTGACGATTATCTAAAAAAATTTTGAAAATTCCCCTTTTAAGGGGAAAAATAAGAAAAACCTATGCAAAAATAGAGGCGTGATGGGGCGAGGCTCTTCACGCCTCTGCTTTTTCATCTGTTTCCTCCTCCCTTGATAGCCCGCCCTTCGGGGCGGGCGGTTGAGGGCAATATGCGGCATAGGTGCCCCGTAAGGGGAGATCACAGCGAGTGACGGGGACTTTCCATGAAGCGCTAAAGCAGGGCAGGACTGCAATGCCGTACCAACCACACAAGCGGGCGAGGAAGCGCGAGAAGTCAAGTACACACAAGCTGGTGGCCACAGCGGCGGACAGTTAATCCGCAAAAACAGTGTGCGGCTGATGAAAAGGCGCAGCGCGGTGTGGTGCCAAAATAACTGTGTACCCCATGTTTGAGAGCTTCCAGAAAGCCGCATGGGTGGGTAAAGTCTGCTATGTAAGGCCAAGGGATGGGGGCTGGTAGCAAAACGAAAGGAAGTGGGCGTATGGCTGGCGGAGCGCCAAGGAAATGGAAAAGCGTAAAGGCAATGCAGGAAGCTATTGACGCTTACTTTGAGAGCTGCAAAGGAACACCGCTTATGATTGACGGCGATGTTGCCACAGATAAATACGGAAGGCCGATTATTTTAGATGAAAAGCCGCCGACGGTAACAGGGCTGGCGCTGTCGCTGGGGTTTACCGGCCGGCAGGCGCTGATTGATTATCAAGCAAGGCCAGAGTTTGCGGACACGGTTACGCGCGCGAAGTCTCGCTGTGAAGAATACGCCGAATCTCGGCTCTACGACAAAGACGGTGCGAACGGCGCGAAATTCTCGCTTGGCTGCAATTTCGGCTGGCGTGAAGTGAACGAGACAAAAATAAGCACGGATTCCGTCAAGGTGGTTATTGATGTCTGATATTCTCCTGTCAGAAAAAATCGGCTCGGCTTTTTACGATGTGGCTCACGATGTGTTCCATCATGGGCACACGCATTACGATTTCAGCGGTGGGCGCGGCTCGGGGAAATCGTCCACGGTATCAATTATCGTTCCGCTTCTGCTGGTTTCCAATCCTGGAACGCACGCGCTTGTGCTGCGCAAGGTGGCAAACACCATCCGCGATAGCGTGTATGCGCAATATATATGGGCAATCGGTGAGCTGGGCATGGCGGCGTATTGGGAAGCAAGGGTTTCCCCGATGGAGCTGATTTATAAGCCGACAGGCCAAAAGATCATGTTTCGCGGCGCGGACGATCCAATGAAGATCAAGTCTATCAAGGTGCCGTTTGGCTACATTGCCGTGACGCACTTTGAAGAAAAAGACCAGTTTGCCGGACGTGCGGAAATTCGAAACATTTTGCAGTCGACTATGCGCGGCGGCTCGGTGTTTTGGAACTTCGAGAGCTATAACCCGCCTATCTCGCGTGACAACTGGGCAAACAAGGATAGTTTGGAAGAACGCGCCGACCGCCTTTGCCACAAGTCAACGTATCTGCAAGCACCGCCTGAGTGGCTGGGTGAGCAGTTTTTAGCAGAGGCGGAACATCTTAAGGCCACAGACGAGAGAGCGTACCAGCATGAGTATTTAGGCATTCCGGTTGGAACGGGCGGCAATGTGTTTGAAAATTTGGAGCTGCGGGAGATCACCGACGAGGAAATGTCACACTTCGACCGCATTTATAATGGCGTTGACTGGGGCTATTTCCCAGACCCGTGGGCATTCAACCGTTGCTATTACGACTCTGCAAGACGCACGTTATACATTTTCGCGGAAATGACCGCAAACAAAAAAAGGAACAAAGAAACGGCTGATATGCTGCTTGATTACGGGCTGACCCGAGATGACCCTATCACCGCAGACGGCGCAGAGCCTAAGAGCGTCGCGGACTATCAAAAATTCGGCTTACGTTGCATTAGTGCAAGAAAAGGGCCGGGAAGTATTGAACGATCTATGCAGTGGTTGCAGGGCTTGTCGAGCATCGTAATTGACAAGGCAAAATGCCCCAAAACAGCAGAAGAATTTATTTCCTATGAGTACGAAAGAAACCGCGAGGGAGAGATCATCAGCGGTTATCCTGACGCAAATAACCACCATATTGATGCGTGCCGATATGCGACGGAATCGATATGGAGGATGCCCGGTCAAAAGGGCAAGAGCGATTATACCCCCATTTGGAACAGATAGGACGGTGAGCGGCTATCAAAACATATAACGACCTTGTGGCGGTGGGCGAGGACGAAAAGGCACGGATGGAGTTTATCCGCGGCGCGATCAACGAGCACCGCGAATCCCACGCATATAAGACGGCGGCGGATGCTGAGGAATATTACAACGGCCTGAATCCGACAATCAACCGTTATGAAAAGATCATCTACGATATGCAGGGCCGTGCCCATACGGATATGTGGACGGCAAACCACAAGCTTGCCAGCCGCTTCTTCGGTCTGGCGGTGGATCAGGAGGTCTCGTATCTGCTGGGAAACGGCGTGACCTTTGCGGAGAAGGAAACGCCGAACAAGCTATGCCCGGACTTCGACCAGGAAGTCATGGATGCGGCGCGTGAGGCGAAAATCGCGGGCGTGTCCTTCGGCTTCTGGGATCTGACGCATTTGCGGGTGTTCTCCCTGCTTGAGTTCGTTCCCCTCTACGATGAAGAAGACGGGGCAATGAAAGCCGGTATTCGGTTCTGGCAGGTGGCGCAGGATAAGCCACTGAGAGCGACGCTGTACGAGATCGACGGCTTTACCGAGTATTTCCAGCCGAAGAACAAAGATATGAGCGTATTGCAGGAAAAGCGCAGCTACAAGCTCGTTATCCGCAAGGCCGAAGTTGGCGAAACCGAAATCTATGACGGCGGGAACTATCCAAGCTTCCCCATCGTGCCGCTGAAAAACAACAAGCGGTGTCTATCCGAAATTGTAGGAAAGCGCAACACCATTGACGCGCTCGATCTTGCGTCCTCAAACATGGTAAACAATGTAGATGAGGGCAATCTGATCTATTGGGTGCTGTCCAACTGCAACGGCATGGATGACCTTGATGACGCAAAGTTTGTGGAGCGCTTGAAAACCACGCATGTCGCTCACGCAAACGGCGATGATGGCGCGAAGGTGGAGAGCAAGACCATCGAGGCACCTTACGAGGGCACAAGCAGCACCATTGACATGCTCAAGAAAAAGCTGTACGAGGATTTCTTGGCATTTGATTCCTCCGCGATTTCCACAACATCCAACCAGTCGGCAACTGCAATTAAGGCAAGTTATATCCCTCTTGACCTCAAAACGGACAAATTTGAAGCTGAGGTCACGCGTTTTATCGTCGAAATTTTGCGAATAGCGGGAATTGACGATAAACCGAGCTATACAAGGAGCCAGATTATTAACAAACTTGAAGAAATTCAAGCGTTGTTAATGGGCGCGGCGTATTACGATGACGAATACATCACAAAAAAGCTTCTGACCATCAATGGCGACATTGACCAGTACGAGGACATGATGAAACGCAAGGCAGCAGAGGTTATCGATTTGACGGAGCCGGTGATTGGCAATGAATAAGAAGCAATTATCGGAGAATATTCGCAATGTCAGAAAAACAGCCAAAATGACGCAAGAGCAATTCGGAAAATCCTTGGGCGGAACTCGCTTGATGGTTGCACGGTGGGAACTGGGGACAAGAATTCCAAGCCTTGAATATATAGAAAAAATAGCCCGCTGTGTTGGGCGTTCTCCTGTAGACTTGTTTAATGGGGTATTTGAGGTGAACGGCGATGGCAACGCCTGATTTAGGGCATCGGCTGACTGATAAAAAACTTGCCGCGCTGGAACGGCGCATTGCAAAACTATACCGCGAAGCCGGGAAAGAGCTGCAAGCTACCATCGACGCATATTTTGAGCAATTCAAAAAGCGCGACGAGGAAATGAAAGCGCTGATCGGCACCGTGCAGAACGGTAAGGAATGGACGGAGGCCGACTATAAGCAATGGCGGCTGAACCAGATCGGGCGCGGGGAACGCTATCAGGACATGCGTGACAGGGTGGCACACCGCGTGACCGATGCAAACGCTGTGGCGGTGTCCTATACCAACGATGCAACGCCGGGTATCTACTCCCTTAACCGCAACTATTCGGCCTATACCATCGAACAGGTCGCGGGAAACGTCGGCTTTGACTTGTGGGACGAGCAGACGGTCAAGCGGCTTATGGTAGAGCAACCCGATTTAATGCCATATTACCCGCCGAAACGAGCCTTAAAGCGCGGGATAGACCTTGCGTATGGCAAGAAGCAAATCACGGCAAGCGTGACCAGCTCCATCTTACAGGGCAAGAGCATCAAGCACATGGCGGATGACCTGCAAAAGCGCATTACCACCATGAGCCGAGACAGCGCCATTCGCACGGCCAGAACTGCCGTGACCGGCGCGCAGAACGCCGGACGCATGGACAGCTACGCGGCGGCGGAGAAGATGGGCATTAAGCTCAGGCGCGAGTGGGTAGCGACGCTGGACAACAGGACGCGCCATGCACACGCCATGCTTGACGGCCAGCAGGCCGACATTGATAAGCCCTTTAAGGTCGACGGCTATGAGATCATGTTTCCCGGCGATACTTCCGCACCCGGCTATCTGGTGTATAACTGCCGCTGCACGACGACTGCGGTAGTAGATGGCGTAGATACCTCAAATGGATTGAGAAGAGACAAATACGGATCATTGCCTGACATGACATTTGCACAATGGGAGCGGCAGAAACGCGGAGAGGGGTATTTGCAACGATGAGCATCACAATCCAAGACCACAGTGAGGAGGTTTCCGCTGAGATCAAGGCGGCGCTGCTGCGCGGGCTGGAAAAGATCGGGCTGGTGGCAGAGGGATATGCGAAAAAGCTGCAAATACCAGATACGGGCAATCTTAGGAATAGCATTACTCATGTTGTGGACGAAGATGAACCTGCGGTATATATTGGGACAAATGTTGAGTATGCGCCTTACGTCGAGCTTGGCACGGGCATTTACGCCGAAGGCGGTGGCGGACGGCCTACGCCGTGGGTGTACCAGGATGCGAAGGGCAACTGGCATTACACACGAGGCAACAAGGCACAGCCGTTTTTGAAACCTGCTGCCGCCGACCATGCGGGGCAGTATCGGGATATTCTGGAAAGCGAGCTGAAAAATGGATAACGAGACCATCAAGGCCATTGAAGCCATCATCAAGCGCGGCAACGACGCTGAAATACGCCGAAAAGGCGACGGGTACATTGTCTTAGAAGTCAAGAAAACAATCAAATACAGCACTTCCGCGTAATAGGGCGCGGGAAAGGGCAATGGGAGCCAACTACCGAGTTTTTCTCGGTGGTTGGCTCTTTTTCTTTCAGGAGGTAACGCATGGCTAACAGCAAAGTCAACATTTTAGGCACAGATTACGAAATTGTCGTTAAAAAGTACGGCGACGATGAGGCATTTGAGCGCAGGAGCATTGACGGATATTGCGACCACCTTTTGAAGCAAATCGTAATTTGCGACATGACAACCTATAAGGGGTGGGAAAACGAGCCGGTAGAAACGGCAAAAGAAGCTCAAAAGCAAACGCTACGGCATGAAATTGTACACGCATTTTTCAGCGAAAGCGGTCTTTCGGATAGCGGGCTTTCTTTTGAAGGGGCATGGTGCAAAAACGAGGAGCTTGTCGACTGGATCGCGTGGCAAGGACCGAAAATCCACAAGGCGTGGGAAATGGCAAACGCAATTTAGAACAGGTAAAACCCGCGAGGCACAGCGGTTTTTATACAACGTTCGCCCCCGAAGAATTGGGGCCAAGGAAAAGGAGAACGAATAACATGGCGAAATTTACGAGAGCGGAAATCAGGAATATTCTCGGCGACGCTTGCACCGAAGAGATCGAAAATCGCTTGGTTGCGCTGCATCTGGGCGTGGTCGACCCCATCAAGGACGATCTCACAAAGTACAAGGCGGACGCGGAGAAGCTGCCCAGCGTCCAGAAGGAATTGGATGACCTCAAGGCAGCAGGCGATGGCGGTTACAAGGAGAAGTACGAGAAGGAACACTCGGCCTTTGAAGCCTTTAAGACCGACATCACGGCAAAGGAGAGCAAGGCGGCAAAGGAAAAGGCCGTGCGTGCTTACTTTGAGAGCAAAAACATCACCGGCGCAAATTTGGACCTTGCCATGCGCGGCTGCGGCGAAGAAATGGCCGCATTGGAGCTGGACGGCGAGAAGATCAAGGACACCAAGAGCCTTGATGCACTCGTAGACGGCACCTACAAGGGGCTGGTCTCCACCACGCAGACAAAGGGCGCGAATCCCGCCACTCCCCCGGCGAATACCGGCGGCGGCGCAATGACCAAAGATCAGATCATGCAGATCAAGGACAGGTCGGAGCGCCGCGCGGCAATCGCTGCAAACATCAATCTTTTTGAAAATAAGAACGGAGGCTAATTATGGCTGCTGAAACTAATCTGATCAAGAAAAATGACCTAGCCCGCGTGCGCGAGATCGAATTTACCGAAATGTTCGGCTACTCCATCAGGAAGCTGATGGAGGCATTGGGTGTGACCCGCAAGATAGCCAAGCAGGCCGGTACTGTGCTTAAGAGCTACAAGGCGACTGGCACGCTCGAGAGCGGCGTTGTGGCCGAGGGTGACACCATCCCCCTCTCCCACTACAAGACCGAGGCCGTGAACTACAAGGAGATCACGCTCAAGAAGTGGCGCAAGGCCACCTCTGCTGAAGCGATCACCGACCGTGGCTACGATCAGGCGGTGGAAATGACCACCGATGAAATGCTCAAGGATGTGCAGAAGGGCATCCGCAAGAGTTTCTTTGACTTTCTCTCGACTGGCACCGGCGCGGTGAGCGGTAAGAACTTCCAGACTGTTCTTGCGCAGGCTTGGGGCAATCTGCAGGTGCTTTTCGAGGATGACGAGATCGGCGCGGTCTACTTCATGAATCCGCTGGACGTTGCGGATTACCTGTCTACGGCCAACATCACCGTGCAGACCGCATTCGGCATGAGCTACGTCGAGAACTTCCTCGGCCTCGGAACGCTCATCATGAACGCCAGCGTCCCGAAGGGCAAGATTTACGCCACGGCAAAGGACAACATTGTTCTCTACTACATCCCCGTCAACGGCGCGGATCTGCAGGAGGTTTTCACCTTTACCACCGACGCGACCGGCTACATCGGTATCCATGAGGAGCCTGATTACACCAACATGACCGCATCGGACACCGTCATTAACGGCATGGAGCTGTTTGCCGAGCGCATTGACGGCGTGGTCGTTGGCACTATCGACAACGGCACGCTCGGCTCTTTGACGGTCACCTCTGCCGCTGGCTCCAAGAGCGGCGATACCAAACTGACCGTGTCTCCGGCAAAGGCCGCTGCGGGCAACAAGTATAAGTACACGTCCGGATCCTCTGCCGCGACCGTCGCTTACGGCGACAATGTCGCCGGTTGGAACGATTGGGACGGCAAGAGCGACCTGACCATTGCGACCGGCCAGACCGTGACCGTGGTCGAGTGCGACGGCAACTACCACGCGCTCAAGAGCGGCAACGCGAGCGTGACCGCAAAGTGATAAGGAGGGCGGCGTAATGCTTGAACAGGTCTTACGGCACTTGAACAACTGGTTCCTTGTGGAGATTCGCGAGGGCACGTTCACCGTGGAGAATGGCAGCATTACGCTGCCCTTTCTCCTGACCAATCAATATTTCCGCATCTGCGGCTCTGTGTTTAACGACGGCCTGCATCAATATCCGGCGGTCGATCTAACGGACGAGACGTTTACCGGCTCTGTGTGGGCGCTTGCCGTGCCGAAAGCCGTAATCGATCTTTCGGCTGAGATCGAGGCGTGGCAGGAGAAGAACGGAGAGGCCGTTGCAAGCCCGTATCAAAGCGAGAGCTTCGGGGGCTACTCTTACACCAAACGCAGCGCAGGAAACGACAGCGGCACGTTAAACGGCTGGCAGGACGCTTTTAGAGGCCGGTTAAACGACTGGCGCAAGCTCAAGGGGGTGGAACCGTGAGTTTACTCGACGATTTCGCAAGCAAATGCGTGCTGATGGAAAAGACGCGAACGCCGGACGGCGCAGGCGGCTACATCGTCGCGTGGGCTGAGGGCGCGGAATTTCTCAACTATCAGGCGCTCGACACCTCGATGGAGGCGCGCAGGGCGGAAAAGGAGGGCGTTACGTCTGTGTATTCCGCGCTGGTCAATCAAAGCGTTCCCATCGAGTACAACGACTATTTCCGCGACACGTCCACCGGCAACACCTACCGCGTGACATCAAACCCGGAAGAACGGGCTGCGCCGCGGTCGGCAGGCCCGACGATCCGGGCGCTGAAATTCTTCACCGCCGAACGAAAGGATCTGCCGAAATGACAAAGGATAAGGTGCTCCATGCGTGGTTTTCTCAATTCCTCCCGGCGTATCCGACCTCCAATGTGCCGGAAGATGCGGTGTTCCCGTGGCTGACCTATGAGCTGATCACCGGATCATGGGAGAGCGGCGAGATCGCGCTGACGGTGAACCTATGGTACTACACCGAGAGCGAAGCGATACCCAACGCAAAGGCACAGGAAATCAGCGACGCCATCGGCATGGGCGGCGTGCTTGTGCCGTACGACGGCGGCGCGATGTGGATCAAGCGCGGCTCCCCGTGGTGCCAGAACATCGCGGATGAAAGCGATAAAAACATCAAGCGGCGGTATCTCAACATTACGGTTGAGTTCCTGTCGCAAAACTGATGAAAGGACAACGACATGAAATTTACCAAGATTCCTTCTGATGCGTTTCAGAAGCTCCAGATCAACGCCGGCATCCTGACGACCGATTTCACACCGGCTACCGGCACCATCGGCGAGGCGGGGCAGATCGGCGCAACGACCGGCGGCGTCAACTTTACCGCCACGCCGACCTATTCGGACTTTGGCGAGGATATCGACAACTGTCCGAAGAACATGAAGGAGCTGAAAAAGCTCGATTCGTGGGAAGTCAAGATGACCGGCACTTTTGTCAACGCCGATACCGCCATTGCAAAGCGGCTGTGCGGCGCGGCGGACATCGGGACGACCGACACAACCAAGGTCACACCGCGCAACGACCTCAAGGACGCGGACTTTGATGATATCTGGCTTGTGGGCGATTATTCCGACAAGAACGGCGAAACCAACGGAGGCTTTATCGCTATCAAGCTGCTCAACGCGCTTTCCACGGGCGGCTTCCAGCTCAAGACGGCGGACAAGTCCAAGGGGCAGTTTGCGTTCGAGTTTACCGGACACTATTCCATGAGTGCGCAGGACACCGTTCCCTTTGAAATCTACATCAAGGCCGGCACGGCGGAGGCGTAAATGAGACTTTCCGACATTCAGGGCGAGCGCGTCTTTGACGTCATCGCGGATATCATCGACCCGATCGCCAACATTGCGGAGGACGAACAGGCTTCCGCGATGTTCCGACGGGAAAAGCTGCCGGAGGGCATGACGGTGAAGCAGTTTGCAACGCAGCGGGCGCGCAAAGCTCTCCCTGCGCTGCTCAAGGGTCACAAAGGCGACATCATCGCTATTCTTGCCTCTATTGAGGGCGTGAGCGCGGAGAGCTACAAGGGCGCGCTGAACCTCGTCAAGCTGATGCGCGATGCGACGGAACTTTTGACCGATGAAGCATTCGACGCACTTTTTCTCTCAGCGCAGAGCGGGAAAACCTCTGGCTCTGCGCAGGAGAATACCGAGGGCAAAGACGAATAAAGCCGTTCCTGCGGTACTGCGTGGCGCGGCTCAATGAGAAAGCAAGAAACGACGCATACCGCATTTATGTGACGGACGCGCTGCGCATTGTGGCCGAAAACACGGCGCAATACGCGAGCGGGAACTACATCAAGGCGCGATACGCGGACATTATTGAGCCGAAAAAGCAGGACAACAGGACGTGCAAAGAGATTACCGCCGATATAGTCGCGCGGTGCGGGCTGACGATAAAAAAAGCCGCCCCTGACGGGGCGGCGGATGGATAGGCGTTATTTGAGGACGTATTCCGAGATCATGCGGCCAATCTTTCCGATGTCGGTATCGCCTTTGAACTCAAATTTGGCGGTAAAGCCATTGGAGAACGTCAGGACAAGCTCGCTATCGGGGATCAGCTCAACAAGGCCGGGTGTCTGGATAGCAAAGAACTGCACCTTGGAAAAGGGTATGGAGCTGAACGATTTCCGCTTTCCGGTGATGCCTTGCACGTCAACGGAAATAATGCGCTTGTTGGTGAAGATAAGCTGGTCGCGGATCGTTTTGAACGCGCAGGCGATCTCTTCGCCCGCGATCAAAAGACCGTTGACCTCGTCGCGGACTTCGGCAATGGAGATAGGCTTTAAGTCAAATGCGGAATCTTTGTTGAAATTGATCATGGCAAAACCCTCCTTTCTTGAAATTGTACTACATAAGCCTTGACTTTTCAAGGGCTTTTCACCAAAAACACCAAAAAGCGTGGTGAGAAAATGAATTTATTAGACCTTTTTGTCAAAATCAGCGTAGACACGAGCGAAGTAGATAAAAACCTCGGGGATACCAAAGAAAAGGCATTGAGCTTTGGCGACGTGCTGAAAGCCAATATTGCAGGGCAAGCCATTGTTGCTGGCGTGAAAGCTGTTGCAGGCGCGGTAAAAAACATTGGCGAGGCAGCAATTCAAAGCTACGGCGAGTATGAGCAGCTGGTTGGCGGCGTGGAAACACTTTTTAAGTCCTCTGCCGACACCGTGATGCAGTACGCCGCAAACGCATACCAGACGGCGGGCATGAGCGCGAACGAGTATATGACCACCGTGACGGCGTTTTCTGCGTCGCTGCTGCAATCGATGGGTGGCGACACGGACGCGGCAGCGGAAAAGGCGAATCTGGCCATTACCGACATGTCGGACAACGCAAATAAGATGGGTACCGATATGGAACTCATCAAAAATGCTTATCGAGGGTTTGCAAAATCCAATTATACGATGTTGGACAATTTAGCCCTCGGCTATGGCGGCACGAAGGAGGAAATGCAGCGTCTTTTGGACGACGCCAACGCGCTGAATGCCGCGCAGGGCAATTACACCAATTACACCATCGACAGCTACGCGGACATCGTTGACGCTATCCATACCGTGCAGACGGAAATGGGCATTACGGGCACGACGCAACTGGAAGCCAGCACGACGATCCAGGGCTCTATCGCGTCGATGAAAGCCGCGTATGACAACTTTATCACGGGGCTTGGCGATGAAAACGCCGACATGGCGGAACTCATTACAAACCTTTTGGGCAGCACCGTGACGGTGGCGGAAAATCTCTTACCGGTCGTTGAGAGAATCCTTGAGAACATCGGCGTTGTGGTGCAGGAAAAAGGCCCTGAAATGATTGAGAAATTCGTCGGCTATGCCGTCGAAAAACTGCCGCAGGTCATTGAGCTGGGCCTGCAAATGGTCATTGCGTTGGTCAAGGGGCTGGCGCAGAACCTTCCGCAGCTGGTCACAGGCGTTTTGAATATGGCGGAAACAATTATTAAAACGTTGGTCGATTCCATTCCTGACGTTATCGAGGTCGGCAAGGACATTGTGCGCGGCGTGTGGGAGGGCATCAAGAGCATGGCGTCGTGGATCGGCGAAAAGGTATCCGACTTTTTCGGCGGCATTGTGGATAACGTCAAGGGCGTTCTTGGCATTCACTCCCCGTCCCGCGTGTTCGCGGGCATCGGCGAAAACATGGCGCTTGGCCTCGGCGAGGGCTGGGAGAGCGAATACGGAACGATCAAACGCGGCATTACAAGCGGGCTGGACTTTGGAACGGCAACGGTAGGCTTTGCCGATTCCGGCATCGGACGGTCAAGCGCGGCCATCGTCAACAGCATGGGCGTAAGCACAGAGACCGGAACGACCACCATCAACCTGATGTTCCCGGACGGCACAAAGCTGGCGAGTTATCTGCTGCCGTTTTCCATCAAGGCGGCGGCTGCGGCGGGCACGCCTATCGCAAACGCGCAGATGGCATAAGGAGGCGGCATGAATCAACTCATTTTAGATACCGGCGGCTATTCGATTCTTTTGCCGGAAAGCCAGAAGGGCGGCTATACGGCTTATGAAGAGCCGCTAAGCGTTGACCTTGTGATGCTGCCGGGGAACATGGTTCGCGAGCTGCGCGGAACGGTGTGGCGCGTGAATTACCAGTACGGGTATTTTACCGACGAGGAGAAAAATAACCTGCTTGCGGCGTGCAAAAAGGGGAGAAATGAGCCGATCCTCTGCGCGTTTCTCCCACCGAACAGCACGGAAATGATTTCGTCCGAGTTTTTTGTGACGGCATTTGCCTCGCCTAAATTTATGTGGAGCCGCGAGGGAAAGCCGATTTGGGGTGACTTTTCCGTCGAGCTGCGGGAGGTGACGCCGCATGATTGAGGCAACCTCCGCGTTTCGCTCGGCTATCGTCGGGAAAACAAGGCGCATCTACCTCAAAGCGGTGGTGGACATCTCCGACCCCGATATGACCATCGGGACGGTCACGTCAAGCGGGCTTGCGCCGTGGTCAAAGTCGGCACAGCTGACGGACAAGGACATTTCCGCGCCTCCGCGCTGCGCAACGCTGGAGAAAAACCGCTGGTTGCTGGATGGATCGTTTGCGATTTTCCCGGACGACTATCAAATTGCGGGCGAAATTGGAACGGCAAGTGAGGCATTGTCGGGCGCGGACGGAATGTTTTCTGCTTCGGTATGGACGCAGCTGTCATTTGCCAACGTCAGCGTTTTGCAGGCGTGCAGCATCTTCTTTTCTTCCGACCCGCTTGACGGTGTACCGGAGGATTTTACGGTGGATATTCTGGTCGATGGCGTGCCGTATCATACGGAAACGTATGCAGGGAACACGCAAAGCGCCGTCAAGATATCCGGGTTTACGGTCTACACGCCGGACGCGATCAAGGTGACTGTGACCAAATGGAGCCTGCCGTACCGCAGAATGCGAACAGTAGAGATCGTACCGGGCTACTACGAGCAATGGAGCGAAAATATGTTGGCATCTTTTTCCGTGCAGCAGCAAGGGGACGTATCTTGCCTGACGCCTGTCTCTTATACACATCTGACGCTGCCGACGATAAGG
>ERZ1027171.397-NODE-397-length-19003-cov-6.825364_pt1 | contig 19003 bp, 17 predicted proteins | sample MGYA00519274_ERZ1027171 | MGnify/ENA primary metagenome ERZ1027171 (study PRJEB26926, sample SAMN06164681) | human gut metagenome | biome: ENVO:00009003; feature: ENVO:2100002; material: ENVO:00002003 | host: Homo sapiens | place: USA | collected 2012 ... | reverse complement strand
CGAGATACTGATCGGTCTCGTGGGCTCGGAGATGTGTATAAGAGACAGCCATTATGTTGCAGACAACATATAAAATAAATACCAATGTATATTGAAAATGCGTAACTGCACCGAAAATGCCCATACCGACAGAAAACAGCAGCATACCGAATACGGCAATCATAAAGGAATTGGTAATCACTTCCCCTTTTTCCGCTTCGGTTTTGGCGTCCTGAATAAATCGGTACACCACTTCGATTGCCTGTAGGGATACAAAGCAATACAGCATAGACAAAATATTGATATAAATGTCTACCTGACCGTATTCCGCAGGGTCTAAGTAATTGGTATACAGGGGCAGTAAAAAGAATATCAGAAGCTTTGAAGAAAAGTTCCCGATCATAAAAATTATGGAATTCTTCAATAGGTTTTTATTTCTTTTATTCAAAATTTCATCACCTGAAGCAAAGCATAAATATTTAGACCGTGTATGTGAGGATATTTGCATTCGGCGCTACAAAATAGTACAGAAGCAGTGCAACAGATACCCCCAAAGTTTTTAAGCGCACCATAAAAGTGCTTTCCTCTTTACAGGCGCATGCATCCGCCACAACCAAACAGTTGAACACCGAGAAATACATAGCAATTCGGAAAAAGTTCGCATATGCCGTTACCGAAACAATTCGAAGCACAAACGAAACCAAAAGCAAGTTACACAGGCGGGGGTCTAAGGCATTGCTCTTCCGCCGATACAAAAACACGGTACAGAACAGCCAAATACTGCCCCAAATGACAAGTCCCATTGCGGAAAGACCGCCGTCCTGCTTCAAATAATCCTCATAAATATCCGCCGTACCGGTTAGAGAAAGATACAGCCGCATCAATCTGTCGATATTCAGAAGCACGGGTATAGATATACCCAGTAAAAGCAAAACATTGCGCGTGTTCGCCTTAAACCGATAAATCGGATACATAAAAATACAAATCCAAGCCGTGCTGTGGAACGCCCCCGCAATCAAAACCATCAGCATAAATTTAATCAGCTTGTGCTCACGCAAATACGGATAGGCAAAAAGAATAACCGAAAATGCAATCATCTGCCGCAGTCCGCTGAGCGAAAAGCCGAACAGACCGAGCGTAATCAACGCGATATAGCTGATAGAGACGTTTGCGGAATAGCCGAGAATCAGTTTGTAAACCGCTATTATAAAAACAACGGAAATCAACGCCTTCCATGCAAAAAAACTGAATCCCAGCTGTGAAAAGATAAATGCGCAAAAATAGTAAAGCGGATCCTTCATTCGGTTCCAGTTATTTTGGAAATAGGAAAACTCGCGAAGTGCCATTTTATCGTATGAGGTGTTATATCGCGTCAAGTCCCCGTTTGAATCTGCACTCTGTAAAATCAAAATCAGACCCAAAGCCGCCGCAGTCAACAGAATTCCGATTTTCTCAGCGGCCCAAGGTGATTTTCCCGCGGGCAAACGACGTTGCTGCGGCTTTAGATTTGCAAAGATTGTTAAAATAAAAATTAAAAAACCCAATATATAAAATAACATTTGGTCTGTACAACTCCTGTTTTCGTATGCGTGCAAAACCGAATTTATTCAAACCCGAATATAGGGCATAAGGGTAAAACGGTTGGAAATGCGCCCCTCGGGTTCAGTTGCCCCGTTGAACTGTTTTACACATTCTCATAAACATGCATGTAGTGATTATACATTTCCTTCGCCGATAACATCTGATTTACTTCCTGAATGCGTGCATCCGAAACTTTGCACGCAGACCATTGCCGCACTGCCTCACACATCGCGTCTATATCATAGCATTCCACAGTAGTGCCCATATCCTCCGGGATGGTTTCTGGCAAACCGCCGGTTCGGAAGCCAACAATGTTACACCCGCAGGCCGCCGCCTCAAGGCACACAGTCGGAAAGGATTCTCTGAGGCTGGTGCAAATCAGACAATCTGCCATAGAATAATATTTTGCCAATTCCTGCGCGTTATTGGTATGCGCAATTGCAATAATATTTTCAGGCAAAATGGATTTGTCCCCGTTAAATCCTACGATAATAAACTGATACTCAGGCATTTTCCGAGCAAGCTCCAACACATACTGCCCGCCTTTTATCACAGACAGAAAATCCGGCGTTACATGCAGAATGATTTTTTTGTCCGCAGGAATTTTTAAACGACTTTTTAAATCCGCACTGTCTGTTCTGTGAAAGACAGCAATATTGATACCGTTGCGTATAGTGCAGAACTTCGGTGCATCAAAAACGGGAGATTGCTTTGCACGTGCTGTCAGCCATTCCGACACGCCGACTACTGTCAAATTTTTAAAGCCCTTAAATGCTGACTGCATCAACCGATATGTATGTACCGCATCATCCCGATAAAATCGGGATATTTTCCCTTTGATTTTGTCACAGTCATGACACTGCACCTTCCATTTTTCACATTCCAAGGCATGGCTACAGCCCGCAGTGTGCATAATTTCGGCATGTAAAGTAAGAACCGTCTTAATATTCTGCTTTTTTAAATAGTCCAACAGTTTATATACATGAACAAAATGACCGTTTAGGCAGTGCAAATGCACCACATCCGGTTTTTCGCGCGCAATCCGCTGAATCAGCTGTGCTGTAGCAATGGATGAATGCGAAAACTCCACACCGAAAAGTCTGGATAAAGCAGAATGAATTTTTGCACCGAATTCAGAAGAAACCTTGTAAATATTTTCTTCTGAAGTACGCGCTCCCCGTCCATAACATACAATGGACTGCATGCCGTTGTTTAAAAGCTCCCTATGAATGTCCGCAACAATTTTCCCTGTACTACCGCGTCCATATACACAGTTGATTTGCATAACCTTCATATCTGTTTTCACCGCTTCCAAACTGTATTCTTTATAAAACTACAAATCAAAAAACTTTTTACAGTATTTTTCGTTGTATACCCGTGCGCGATTTCGGGTTTTTAATCAGATTTTTCAATGCATACGCTGTAAATTCGGAAAAGGCACGTTAAACAGCGCACCGCCGTCACCTGCAAGTATAACAATCTTCATGTTAGGTTCGCATCCTTTGTCAAAAAGTGTATATTACGCATCCGACTTGTTTATCAATTCTGCAAAATCCTCGCGCAGCATTTTATTTATCTTTGCTTTGTCATGATGATTTTTCCCGCAAAGATATGCCTGCTGTGCCAAAACATCCAGATTTTCGGGCACGGTAATCACAGCCGTCAGCTTTTCGGCCAATTCTTCCGCAGTCTCTGCGGTCAAGGCACAGTCATTCTGTATCAGATGTGCCATAGACGCCACCTCAAAGGGTCCGACCGCCAAAATCGGACGTGCTGTTTTAAAATAATCGACCAATTTCGTCGAAAAAGACTGTCTTACATATAACCGATTGTGCAAATCGAATGCTTCAACGTGTACAAGCATGTCCGCTTCGCGCTGAATCTCCGGAATCTCGCTTGCAGGCACACTGCCCATAATAAATGACGTATCCTCAATTTGCAATGCAGATTTCATTTTTTCACTTAACGGCGTACCTGTATAAATACGAAGCTGTGCTTGCAAACCGTCCGCATTTAAAATTTGCAGTGCCTTCGCAATAATCGCCAAAGACTTCCAGCGGTTCAATCCGATATTCCCTGTAAACACAAGCTGTAAAGGCGAATTATAATCTGTTTTATAAGCAGGAGATGTAGCAAAATCTGCCGATTTTGTTAAAACTTTGCATTCCTTACGGAACGCCTTTTCATAGTCCTGCTTTTGTACATCGGAAATAACATAATTTAAAGCAGACAGCCGAACAGAACTGCGTACCCATTTCCGAAGCATAAAGCGATACAGCCAATACATGGGAGACAGAGAAAACTGTCTGAGCGTATAATTATCATCCGCATGAAATAAAATGACGGGAGCATCGGTTAAAGATTTGATATATTTCAAAATCTTATGCGGATAAAAGCAGTTGAAAACCGGAAAGAAAATGATATCCGGATTAACTTCTTTAATGTAGGCTTTCAAGTTTTCATTTTTCCACTTACCGACACTCCACAGTAGCTCACGCGCCAAAGAAAGCCCTACTGAATTATTCTTTTTGGCTTTGTCATATATATTTTTTTCGGTTTCATTGGCACTGTCATCTATTGCAGTATTTTCCGTACCCACAGGTGTTTTATGCAGTAAATTCCGCAACAACTGCCCTTCGGAAATACAGAAATTACGCAAAGCAATATTGTTTTGCGGCGGCTGTTCGCGCATACACAAACTGTAAATTTCCGCATCTGTAAAATCCTGAAACAGATTTGTAAATGTATTGCCGATACTGTTGTCATTTCGCCAAGGGGCTCTGGATATTGCTAAAATTCTCATGTATTACCTCGTCTTAATCGGAACAGCAGGTACTCCCGCCACAACGGTATTCGGCGGTACATCATGGGTTACCACAGCACCCGCCGCAATTACAGAACCGCTTCCGATTGTATTCCCGCATAAAATAACAGCCTTAGCCCCAATCCAAACATTATTGCTGATTACGGTTTTTTGATTGTCCATTCCACTGTATTTAATCGGTATATCGGGAGAATCAAACCTGTGGCTTGTTGACAGAATCGTCACATCGTGCGCAATAGACACATCGTCGCCGATTTCGACCTCCCCCGTTGCGTCTATATAACACATCGGATGAATGCTGACATTATGGCCGACAGTTAATCCCTGCGGACTTAAAATATAACAATCCTCCCGCACGCCTACATTATCTCCGCAGTCTTTTGCGATAGAGGAAAGAAGCACATACCGCAATACTATACCTAATGTACCTTTTTTATTTCTGTAATGTAAAAACAGTTTTTTGCGTATGCCCATTGGAAACAGCCGATAAAATTTAGCAAGCACATTTAAAATCGGTTTCGCTTTGGCAAATCTTTCTCTGCCGCTTTGTGCCATAAATTTACGCTCCCTTTATAAAATCAAAACTTCGCGCCGTCGGCGCTTTTGCAGAAATGGACGGAAAAGCTCTCACGCAGATGCGGGAACGCCTGCAAATACCGTTCGCGCACGGTTTCGGCGATTGCCTCTCGCTTTTTGGGGTCTATAAGCGCCATGGAACAGCCCTTAAAGCCTGCGCCGCTGAAACGTCCGCCGTAGATGCCGTCCGTCTCGCTCATAATCTCATACAGTTTAATGAGCTCAGGCGAGCCCGTTTCATAATTTTCAATTGAGGACCGACCGCTTTCAAAAATCAGCTGACCGAACGCGGCAAGGTCGCCGTTTTTCCACGCTTTTGCGCCTTGTTCCACACGGCGGAATTCCGTGTAAAAATGCTCGGCACGTTTTTGAAACGGCAAAGGCAGACGGTCCTTATATTGTGCATAGACCTCATACGGCACATGCCGCAGTCTCGCTTCTTCAAATTTACCGTATTCCATGCCCGCATATGCCATTAGGGCGTATGCGGCGGATTTCATTTCATCCACACGCATATTAAATTTACTGCCGACCAACGTACGGGAAAGTCCGCTGAAAAATACAGCGATTTCGTAAGGCGGCATATTCTGATTTTGCGGAATGCGCACAAAAGAGCCGTCTAAGGTGTCAAGATACAGCAAATGGTCTTTTCGGCTGTACACCTCGCACGACTGGTCGAGCGTACCGCATTTCACACCGACAAACGCATTTTCCGCAAGCTGTGCAATCCGAATCATTTCGCTTTTTTCCAAGGCGATTTCGTTTGCGTCGCAAAGCGCCGATAAAAACGCGATGATGACTGCCGCCGAAGAGGACAGCCCGCCAATGGGCAGTTCCCCTGCAATCTCCCCGTCAATGCCGTGCGTCAAGGTATATTTTTCAGACAGCGCCAATGCCGCGCCGCGTATGTAATCCGCCCAATCCCCTGCCTTCTGCATGGGGCTGTTCAGCGGAAATTCCACTGCGTTCGGAAAGTTTCGGGAGCGCATGCGCACCGAAGGTTCTGCGCAAACAGTATAGAAAATTCGTACACCCTTGTCAATGGCAAAGCCCGTGATTTTACCGAACTGATGGTCGCTGTGCGCGCCTAAGGGGCATATGCGGTATGGGCAGTATGCGGTTTTCTCATTCATCTTTTTCACACATCCACTATTTAAGCTGAGGGGAGTCGAATACAATATACCGTTTTAAACCATATTGGGTTCCACTCTCCTCGGCTTATGGTTTAATCTCTGAAAAACAAATCTCTTGTGTAAACCTTCTCCAGCACATCCGCAATATCCGCATGGTAACGGTTGGCAAGAATCACATCGCTTATCGCTTTAAATTCGTCTAAATCGCGAATCACGCGGCTGTTGTAAAACCGTTCTTCCTGAAGCGCCGGTTCGTAAACCACCACTTCAATGCCTTTTGCCTTAATGCGTTTCATGACGCCCTGAATGGCAGACTGACGGAAATTGTCGCTGTCTGACTTCATGGTCAGTCGGTACACGCCGACCACATTCGGATGCTTTTCAATAATGCGGTCTGCAATAAAATCCTTGCGCGTGCGGTTGGCGTCCACAATCGCAGAAATAATATTGTTCGGAATATCGTTGTAATTTGCAAGCAGTTGTTTGGTATCCTTCGGCAGACAGTACCCGCCGTAGCCGAAAGACGGATTGTTATAATGCGTGCCGATACGCGGGTCCAACCCGACGCCCTCAATAATGGACTGTGTGCGAAGTCCGCGCATTTCGGCGTAAGTGTCTAATTCATTAAAATATGCCACACGTAGCGCCAAATAGGTATTGGCAAACAGCTTGACCGCTTCCGCTTCGGTGGACTGCATCAAAAGCGTGGGGACGTTTTCATCCTCTGCCGCATCGCGGAGCAAGGAAATAAAGGTTTCGGCGGCTTCCCGCATTTTCGGGGAATCCCCCGCCACACCCGCAATAATGCGGCTGGGATGCAGGTTGTCATACAGCGCTTTGCCCTCGCGCAAAAATTCAGGTGAGAAAAATATATTTTCACAGTTATATTTTTCACAAATCGATTTGGTGTATCCCACGGGCACGGTGGATTTAATCACCATAATTGCCGACGGGTTGATTTCCAAAACCGCTTCGATAACCGATTCCACAGAGGATGTGTCAAAATAACTTTTTTCGGGGTCGTAATTCGTCGGCGTGGCGATAATGACAAAGTCCGCATCTCGGAACGCTTCGCGGTTGTCTGTGGTTGCCGTAAGACGCAAGGCTTTTTTCTGTAAATATACGGATATTTCTTTATCGACAATCGGGGAAATCTTTTTATTCAGCAGTTCCGCACGTTCAGGCACGATATCCAGAGCCGTTACATCGTGGTACTGCGACAGCAGTACCGCATTGGAAAGCCCGACATAACCGATACCTGCCACAGCAATTTTCATTTTTCTTCCCCATTTCATTTTTTATTGCGCGATTTTTGTAGGGGCGCGCATTGCGCGCCCGCGGGTCGTCAAGGATGCCGACCCCTACAACTGTATTATGAAATTTATTCTGCCATATAAAACGCTTTATACCACTCGGCAAAGCGGCGCAGACCCTCGCGCAGGGATGTATTCGGACGGAACCCGAAGTCGCGCTCTAAGGGGGTTGTGTCCGCATAGGTTACAGGCACATCACCCGGCTGCATCGGCACCAGCTTTTTATGTGCTTCAAAATCGTAATCCTCAGGCAGTACGCCTGCGCGCACCAGCTCCTGCTGTAAAATATCGACAAACTCCAATAGATTTTCGGGATGGCTGTTGCCGATGTTATACACGCGGTACGGCGGCACGGGAAGCCCGTCCTCACCGTTTTTCTTCTCGGGGGGCGCGAGCATCACACGATACACGCCCTCAACAATATCATCCACATAGGTAAAGTCGCGCTTGCAGTTGCCGTAGTTGAAAATCTCAATCGTCTTGCCCGCCAGCAGTTTATCGGTAAACCCGAAATATGCCATATCGGGTCTGCCGCACGGACCGTATACCGTAAAAAAGCGCAAGCCCGTGGACGGAATATTATACAGCTTGCTGTACGCGTGCGCCATCAGCTCATTGGACTTTTTGGTTGCCGCGTAAAGGCTTACGGGGTTGTCCACCTTATCGTCCGTAGAATACGGTACTTTTTTGTTGGAGCCGTACACCGAAGAGCTGGACGCATACACCAAATGCTCCACGGGGTAATGACGGCAGGCTTCCAAGATATTATAAAAGCCAATCAGATTGGACTGCACATACGCATCGGGGTTCTGAATCGAAAACCGCACGCCCGCCTGCGCCGCCAAATTGACAACCACGGAAAATGATTCTTCATGGAACAGTGCGTCAATTTGCACCTTATCTGCAATATCCCCGCGCACAAAGCGGAAATTCTCAAATCCGCGAAGCTTCGACAGACGTTCCTCTTTCAGGCGGACATCATAATAATCATTCATATTGTCAATACCGACCACCTGCGCGCCCTCGTTTAAAAGGCGTTCTGCCAAATTCGCGCCGATAAACCCTGCCGCACCCGTTACAAGTATTTTGCGTCCTTTTACGTCAGTCATTCGTTGTTTCTCCTTTTGCGCCGTTCTTATACCGTATATTCTGCGGCGGCGTCCAAATATTTCTGCACGACGATATTGCGGTCAAACTCCCGCTCCATCTTTTCGCGCCCGCGCTTGCCCATTTCTTCCCGTTCTTGGGGGGTGAGCTGTAAAAATCTTTCGGTTTTCTCGATTAAATCCGCACTGTCGCGCTCACGCACAATAAAGCCGTTTACGCCGTCGTCAATCGCTTCCCGACAGCCGAAACGGTCGGTGGAAATAATCGGTCTGCCGCTTGCGGCGCTCTCCAAAAGTACATTGGACATGCCTTCGGGATAAAAGGTCGGATGAATCACGCAGTGAAAATTCTGAATTTCTTTGCGCACATCGTTCGACAGCCCGTGGAACACAAGCACGCCCTCTGTGTCCAACCGACGCATCTGTTCCTCGTATTCCGGCTCGCCGAAACCGACCACGTGAAAACGCGTGTTCGGGTATTTTTCGCGAATGGCTTTGGCGGTATCTATATATTGCACAATACCTTTCTCTTTCATAATGCGGGAGACAAAGCCAAATTCTACCGTATCGCCCTGCGGATATGGAAGAAGCTGAAATTTCGTAAGATTTACACCCGACCCGGGCAGGGAATCGTGCTTGCCGCATGCAATTTTATGCGTTTCAAAAAAGCGGCGGTTTTCGGTATTTTGAAAAAAGACCTTTTTGGCTTTGCGCAGACCCAATTTGTAAAGGAACAGCGTTAATTTCTGCATCAGTCCGCCGTTTTCCACCGCCGTACCGAGTCCCGTGATATTTGCAATATACGGCACGCCGCAAAGTGCGCTTGCCATACCGCCGTAAATGTTCGGCTTAATGGTATAGGTCAGTACCAAATCGGGACGGATTTCCCGAATCAGCTTTCGGTATTGGAGCATCAGCCGAAAGTCCTCCAGCGGATTCGTACCGTGCCGCGCCACATCGGTTTTGATAACATTTGCACCGACGGCTTCAATTTCCCCGAGTCTGTCGCCCTCGGGCACAGAGACATGTACACTGTACCCGGACTTCACCAAAGCGGCAACGACTTCTAAACGAAAGTTGATGACCGTGGTCTGTTTATTTACTAAAATTAATATCGTTTTTCCGTTCATCCGTTACACTCCGAAAAAGCTTTCAAGTTCTCATAAATGCACTGAAACAGCCGTTCGCTGTTTTTCGGGGATACAAAAGAGTTGTGCGGTGTGACGAGCACATTTTCCATTTCCCACAAAGGACTGTCCTGCGGCAGAGGTTCGATTTCAAATACATCCAGCACCGCACCGCCGAGCAGACCGCTTTGCAAAGCATCGGCTAAATCCGCTTCGCAGACCACTGCGCCGCGCGCCAAATTCACTAAGATGGCATCCGATTTGCATCGGGCGAACAAAGTCTTGCCAAACATGCCGCGTGTTTCTTCTGTCAGCGGCAGGGTCAAGACCACAACATCCGCCGCCGAAAGCGCTTCGGAAAGCGCATCCATCGGGAAGTAACCGTCGTAGCAGTCCGCCGTCGGGCGGCAAATATCCGCCGCCAAAACGCGCATATCAAATGCTTTGAAACGCTTTGCACATTCCGTACCAACCGACCCGCAGCCGACAATCAGCACCGTATCGCCCGCAAGCTCACGCACCCCTCTGTCCTTTACCCATGCGTGCGTTTCCTGATTCTTCAAAAACCGCACTGTGTGTTTATACAAAGAGAGTACGCCGCTGACGGCAAATTCAGCCATCGGCACGCTGTACACACCGCGTGCATTGCGCAATACAATCCCGTTTTCTTTTATATACTCCAGCGGCATGCGGTCCAGCCCCGCACTGGTCGCCTGAATAAAACGAAGACTTTTGAATGCCGTAATATCGTTTTGCAAAAACAGACCGTTGCACACCACCGCGTCAAACTGTGACACATCGATTGTGAGCTGTTCACGCTCGTCCTGCACAAAGGTAATCTCTGCGCCGAGGGATTTTAACTGTTCTTTCTGCGCTTCGGTGTATGCAAACGCACCCGTTAAAAGCAGATTCATTTTCATCACCACATGATACGGTTTTCACACAAAGCAGCTTTTATAAAACCTGCGCCTGTGCACGGTATCTTACCTTTCCGAATTTTTTACCGAATCTGCTTTCTGACCTTCTGTATCAAATATACAGAGCCGTTTACCAACTGCTTGGTCACAAAATGCAGTAAAAATGCACCGCCGACAATTACCGAGGTTAAAACAATCCAATTCAGCGGAAACGGTACAAGCTTTGCAAAGAAAGGAATAATACCGATTTGCACGATATATATTTCCAGTGTGATTTCCGAAATAAACCCTATAATCTTCTTTACCCACTGCGGCAGGTGTTCCAAACGGCCGTCAATACCCGCAAAGCACCGAAATACGAACCACAAAAGCAGAAGCAAAATGTATTGATTCAAAATCTGAAAATTGCTGAACGCCGCATATTTTGAAAAGGCAATTTTGCTGACGAAATATACGGGCAGCAGACAAACCAATACAATCCAATTTATAACGCGGTTTTTATTGCGGTATTTCGGAAGATACATCCGAAAATATACACCGATCAGCATCGCGACTGCAAACAAAAACCGAATAAACGGTTTTCGGACGGTATCCACCGTATAGACGGTTTTATCCACCGCAAAAATATATACCGCCAACTGCGCCGCCAGCACAGCGGCAAACAAAATCCACAGCCAGCGCCGCCCGTCTGTTTCGCGCGTCAGAAGGTACTTGGATACAAAATAAAACGGTATATACAGCGCCATTATGGATGCGACAAAATGATAATTGGTCGGATAAACCAGTAACCCGAATACGCCCGACTCCGCAAAAGAAAAAATACCGATCAGCGCATATAAAAGGGTAATCAGCCACACCTGCGGATAAATGCGTGAGATGCGTTTACCGTACCAGCGAAAAAATCCGAGTTTCGGATTGGCGAGACAAAAACCCGATACGGCAAAAAAGATAACATCACCCAAAAGCCCGCCGTTTGCAATCAAGTCCGTCGGATACACACCGACATAATGGGCGTTTGTGATAATCATGGCGGCCAATGCCCGAAGTACGGTGACAAAGAAAATCATAAAAATTTCTCTCCCGTCATTAAACTAAAAATAGGGGTCAGCACTTTGCTGTCTGCATTTCTTTTACAATCTCGGCAACCTTTTCCTGTACAAGCCTGTGATTTTCCGCTAAAAATGCCGCATCTGCCGTTGCAAGCTCTGCTTCGCACCGACGAATATCCGCAATGCCGCTTTTGAAACGCGCGTCCATCTCTTCTAAATCCGTAATTTTATCGGCATTGCAAAACGCACGGGATAAAATAACCATTTGTGAACCGAGACGGTAATGCTCGCCGAGTACATACTCCGCAGGCAATGCGCCTTCGCCGACACGCGCCACCCCGCCGAAACCGTAAAGCAGACCGTGGCGTCGGAAAGCCGTGCAAAGCTTTTCCACCGTGCCGTCTGCCACCAACTCAAACATGAAATGCCGATGATACCCGAGATGCAAATCATTAATGCCGATATGCACCTCGTCAATCCCCGACACCGATAAAATTTCTTCAATATGCTCTGCCGCTTCGGGCGTTTCACAAAGCAGACAGGTTTTTGCACGGCCGTCCACAGCGTGTATAAACGTCTCTACTTCATTGACTGTTTTAAAATACGGCAGCATTACAATATCCGCGCCGTCCCGAATCACACGGTCTACCTCTTCCTGTGTCCCTTCATACACAGAATTGATACGCACCAAAAGTTCCGCTTTCTGTAAAGCCTCGCGCAAAGGGCGCACATCCTGAAAACTGTTATGTGATATGACGGTATCCATATTTGCCTGCCGCAGTTCCTTGCCGCGCAGTTCCAAATCCAAAAATATCCGATCTACGCCGTTTTTTTCCGCGATTGCGGCAACTTCCGGCGAACTGGTCAGATACATCAGTTTTAAAGCCATCGGTTACTACACACTCTCTTTTTCAGTTTCCTTTTCTGTGCTTTTCTGTTGCACAGTCGCGCCGACATTTTCATTGTCGGCATTTTTTAAGACCTTGTAAAATGTCAGGAACATAATTTTTAAATCTAACCAAAAGGACATGTGGTCCACATACCAAACATTCAGTACAATGCGGCGGTTCCATTCCACATCTTTTCTACCGTGCACCTGCGCCCAGCCGGTAATCCCGGGACGCACCTCAAACATGCGCAGCTGTTCCTCGGAATAGTCCTCGTAATTCCACGGGTGATAGGTCAGCGGCGGGCGGGGACCGACGAAACTCATTTCCCCCTTCAGTATATTGACAAGCTGCGGCAGTTCGTCAATACTTGTGGCACGCAGTACCTTGCCGATCTTGGTCACACGCATGTCGCCCTTGCCCGAGTAGACCCCTGTGCCCGTCTGCTCCGCACCGACACACATGGAACGGAACTTATAAATATCAAACACCTTACCGTCTTTGCCGATGCGTTTCTGCTTAAAGATGACAGGCCCCTCCGAAGTCACGCGAACCAGAAGCGCCGTAACAGCTAAAAGCGGTGAAAAAACTACCAGTGCCGATAAAGCGGCTAAAATATCTAAAAAACGTTTTACATATGTGTACAAGGCTTCTTCCCCTTTCCAACCAAAACACATACTTATATGCATACAATTATACTTTTTCCGCCGTAAAAAGTCAATAATAATGAACATAGCATATACAAATTGTAAGAATTGTTTTTTGGTAAAATTGCATATCTTTGACATACTTCGCGCTCTTTTCTTGAACGGCTTTTTCATTTTCGGACGCATGAAAAATCGGACAGACTTTTTGAAAGTCCGTCCGATTCACTGCGCGGCGTGCCGAGCCTTATTCGTTTAGGATTCCTTTTTCAGCTGTTTGACAACTTGGTTGCCGTACACCGCGACGCCTGTAACCAGCACACCCTGAATCACAGAGTCCGCAGATACGCCTGCAAGCGCAACCGCCCCGAGCACACCGAAGCCGAGCAATATCAGCGGAATATACTTATCGGGTATTTTTTCAATATTTTTCAAAAGCATGCCGATGATATTGAGTACAGGAATCAAAATCAGTGCCTTATCCAAAATGTATTCTACAATTTCCATGCTATCCTCCGTTCTTGAGAAGCAGTAAAAGCGCCGCGCCAAGCCCTGTGCCTACCGCCGAGAGCGCGGCAAACAAAAGCTTATCCCACAATTTTGCAGGGCGGGCGCTGACTGCCTGAATGCTTTCTTTCAGCTCGCCTAAGGTAACCAATACGCTGTCGAGTTTTGTGTTCATTTCCGCATTTGCGACAGCGAAGCTGTTCACCTTAGAATATAAATGCTTTACATCGTCCTCTAATTTTGCAATTCTGTGTTCATACAAGTCCTTTTCGGGCAAGCCCCTCACCTCAAATCAGATTTGTTGACGTAGCCCGTAACATTTTCGGCAATCGGACGTTTGCCTGCGCGTTCTGCGGAAACCGTAATGCGGTACCGACCGTGCATCTCCTTGCCGTCATAAATATAAAACGTACCCGATTTTCGTGCGGCGGCAGTTTTGGCGGTTGCGGAAACATACAGCGGCGTATCGTGCAGTGTCACCATCATCTTTGCAGGAAATTCCGCGGGCGGCACGGGATTTTCCCCGCCGTTTTTCGGATAGCCGTTTAAGCCCTTGGAAGCCATGATGGAGGGATAATTTTTGTATGCATAGTCCATATCCACACGTCCTTTAATGCCATCCACCGTGCCGTCCGAGGCATATTGCCAAATCCCGTAATTTCTTCCGAAGGTGGTCTCCTTTGCCCAATGCGCCAGCCAAATATCGTACTTTTGGAAAATACCGTCGCGCAGTTTCGTGTTCAGCCATGACAGATTCATGTATACGCTGACATAGTACCCTGCATTTTCCAGCGTTTCGCAGAATGCGGTTACAATATCGGAAATTTCATCCTTGGAAAGCGACTTCTGCGTTTCATCCTCCACATCGTAGCAAATCGGGAAATCGAATACCTTCCCCTTTAAAAGCGACAGACAGTAGTCCGCCTCCGCCTTCGCCTGCTGTGCATTTTTTGCATAGCTGTAATGATAAGCGCCGACAAGCACGCCCGCCGCTTTCGCATTTTGATAGTTTTTCTCAAAGGTTTCATCCGCCTGCCCTGCATATCTGCCGAAGCCGTCGCGCAGCATGGCAAACTGCACCCCTGCGGCTTTCACCTTCTGCCAGTCGATATCGCCCTGCCACTTGGACACGTCGATACCGTTAAACAATTTATTCATGTGAATTCCTCCCTGCTATATGTTATTCTCCAACTGCTGAAGTCTTGACTCAAAATCATTTACAACCGCTGAAATATTGGCGTTAAACCGTATATCGGCGCAAAGGGTATTCGGTGAAACGCAGATTTGCTTTTCGCCGCACGGCAGTACAACCGCCGTCCCCGTTCCCGATTCCGCACGCTCTGCCGCCGCATACAAAATCTCCAACGGTGTCTCCTCCAGCCAAGCGGTAAAGTCCGTGGGATTTCGCTCGGATATTACATAGATTCCGTCATCATACGCCCCGAACCAAATGCCGCCGTCTGCACCCGATTCCGCCTTATACGCTTCCCATGCGGCGCCGTCTGTAATATCCGCAGGCAACGTCGGCAATGCCGCACAGCAGCCGTCCGAACAGCCCTGTACACGGCGGACAGCCTCCGACGGCAGAGTCAGCTTGTATCGGTATACCGAAGCCCCGATTTGAATTGTTGCGGCAGAATTCAGCTGTGCGTCGGACAGCTGTGCTTTCGCCGTACGGCGAAGCAGTGTGCCGCTTACAAAATCATAGCTGTCTCCGATTTCCGTGCTGACAGCATACAGCGGTTCCGAGAAAGTTTTTTGCAGAAGAACGGAATTGTTTTTTTCCATAACCGCAAGCCCGTTCCAGTCCGTATCCAGCACCTGCTGATAAGCGTTTTGCGACAAATAAATATATGTTGTATAAATCGCACACTGTCCGCTCGCGGGCACGGTAAACACGCTGTATTTTGTATTTAAATTCAGATTGCTTTTATGGCAAAACCAAACCGTACGCGTATCAAACTTTAAATAGGAATGACTGTATTCCGTTAAACCCGCAGTCAGCTTTGCCAAAATATATTCGGTTTTGGGCTTCAGGCATAACGGAATTGCCGTGTAATTCCCCTCCACAGGCGAAAAAGCCGAATACAGGGCACTGTTCAGCACATCGGACAGCATATTTTTACCAACGGCAACCTGTATACTGTAAATCCCCTCCATAGTCGGTGCTGTCGGTCGGACGCACAGATTTGAGACCGCCGCCCCGTCTGTCGCACCCGACAGCGTCTGCTGTCCGCGCACGGTCATATGTTTTTGCAAAGGCAATCCGTAAAATGCCTCGTCCACCTTTGCCGCAATTTCCGATTTGTCGCTTTGTGTCAGAATATACGCGTCGCCTTTATCCCCTTTGTCGCCCTTAAAGGTGTTTTGCCGAATTGCCTCCAACAAAGTATTTACGGAAAAAGCATGGTCGGCGTCCAGCATTTTATCTGTATTTTGCAACGGTGAAAAATACAGACGCACGGTTTTCGCCGTGATTTTTTGCTCGGTTTTACCCGCCGCGTTGATTTTCACCGCCTGCAACACGCAAAGCGCCGTCATTTGGGATGTAATCTCCAGCGGCAGCGGCAAAAGAATCCGACGGTTTGCATCCGCCTCCAAATATTCGGTTCGCGCTGTACCCGACACGGTAACAAACTCCGCATAATACCGATATTCGGGAAGACACAGGCTTTCAGGCAGTAAAAAGCACAGTGCGGTTGCGTTATGCTCGTACATCGCGCCCGCCTGTGCTTGGGGCGTTTCGGATTCGGGTATCTCGGGAACGGTAATCTCTAAAATATTTTGTTTCATTGTACACCTCCGTACTGTTTGACCGTTTCTAAAAACGGCTTTGCGGGATTCACTAAGCTGAAATCCATCAAAAACGGATACTTTAAGTACGCACGCAGCTTGCTATCCGCTTTTTCGGATAACGTTTGTGCTCGTCCGCGCGTAATCCCGCAGCTGCGCGCGGCGGCGGATACGCTCTCGCCCTGTAAAAGCAACAGTTCTGCAATACGGCGTTCTTCGGCGCTCAACTCCGTTTGCAGGACGCACTGCACCAAACGGCGCAACGTATCCTCTTTGCGCTGTACCACAAAGCGTGCCGCCGCCCCGCCGTCCAGATCTGCGGCAGACATGGGTTCGAGCCGATTGTTCAGATAGAGGTATTCGCCCTCCAGCAGGACAATCGGCGCATCGGGTTCTGAAACCTGCATAGCATTCTCCTTTCTGTTTGCCGAAATCGGGAATTTTGAAAATTTCGGCAAAAATGAAAACAACACCTATGTACGGCAAGTTGCCATACATAGATGTTTGTTCTCGAACATTCGTTCGCTTGCAGTATTTATTATAGGGATTTTAAAGGATTTGTCAAGGGAAATTTTGTCATTCTGAGCCGCAGGCGAAGAATCTCACACGGTACAGGGTAAATTTGACAGTGTAGGGAACAACCGATGACGCGTTCCGCAAAATTACATCGGACTTCGGCGGGCGCGCGATGCACGCCTCTACGGGTTTATTCGGATTCCGCAGACGTATGCGTCTGAAACACGAATGCGTCCGCCTGTTCGTCAAAGGTGCAGACATATGCGTTCCCCGCCGTGACTTCACCTTTGAGCATCGCTTCGGAAAGCGCATCCTCGATTTTGCTTTGAATGGCGCGTTTCAAGGGACGTGCGCCGTAGACCTCGTCGAAACCTGCATCGGCAATTTTATCTGCCGCCTTCTCGGAAAATGCCACCTGAACATCCAGAGAAGCCGTGCGTTTGCGCAGGTCTTCCAACAGCCGCTTGGCAATTTCGCGGATTTCGTCCTTGGTCAGCCGTTTAAACACAATGATGTCATCCACACGGTTTAAAAATTCGGGACGGAATGTGCCGCGCAGTTCACCCATGACCGCGTCCTTGATTTTTTCGTCGTTGCGTTCGCGTTCCTCGGAAGTATCGGCAAACCCGAACGCCGCCTGTTTCGCTGTAATCAGCTTTGCACCGACGTTTGAAGTCATAATAATAACACAGTTTTTGAAATCCACGCGCCGTCCTTGGCTGTCGGTCAGAATACCGTCGTCCAAAATCTGCAAAAGCATATTGAACACATCGGGATGCGCCTTTTCAATTTCATCGAACAGAATGACGGAATACGGCTTTCTTCTGACCTTTTCCGTCAGTTGTCCGCCTTCATCGTAGCCGACATAGCCGGGCGGCGAACCGACTAAACGTGACACGGTGTGCTTTTCCATGTATTCGGACATATCGAGACGTATCATCGCGTTTTCGTCCCCGAACATCGCGGCGGCAAGTGCCTTGCAAAGCTCGGTTTTGCCGACGCCCGTAGGTCCTAAAAAGATGAACGAACCAATCGGCTTTTTCGGGTCTTTCAGTCCCACTCTGCCGCGGCGAATCGCGCGGGAAACCGCTTTGACGGCTTCTTCCTGCCCGACCAAGCGCTCGTGCAGTTCTTCTTCCATATGCAAAAGGCGTTCACTCTCCTGCGTTGTAAGCTGGGTAATGGGTATCCCCGTCCAGGACGCCACAATCTCTGCGATTTCGGACTCGCCAACCTCATCGTGACTGTGTCCCGTCGCATGCAGCCATTCCTGTTTTTTATTTTCCAATTCCGCCGAAAGCTTTTTCTCTTCGTCGCGAAGCTGCGCCGCACGTTCAAAATCCTGCGCCCCCACCGCGGACTGTTTTTCCGCCGCCAGCTGCTTTTGGCGTTCTTCCAAATCTTTGATTTCGGGCGGCGCCGTAAAGGTTTGTAACCGCACTCTTGAAGCCGCTTCGTCAATCAAGTCAATCGCCTTATCAGGCAGATAACGGTCACCGATATACCGCGCCGACAGCTTCACCGCCGCCAAAATCGCCGCATCAGTAATTTTTACCTTGTGGTGCGCTTCATATTTGTCGCGGATGCCCTTGAGAATTTCCACCGCTTCTTCTTCGGACGGTTCCCCGACGGTAATCGGCTGAAAACGCCGTTCCAGCGCCGCATCCTTTTCAATGTGCTTTCTGTATTCGTCAATCGTTGTTGCGCCGATGACCTGCAGTTCGCCGCGTGCCAAAGAGGGCTTTAAAATATTCGCCGCATCTACCGCACCCTCGGCACTGCCCGCACCGATGAGGGTATGCACCTCGTCGATAAACAAAATCATATCGTCCGCCGCTTTGACCTCTTCAATCACCTTTTTAATGCGGTCCTCAAAGTCGCCGCGGTATTTTGTGCCCGCAACCATGCCCGTCAAATCAAGGGAAACAATTCGTTTATCCTTCAGCATTTCAGGCACTTCGCCCGAAACAATTTTCAGCGCCAGCCCTTCGGCGATTGCCGTTTTGCCGACGCCCGGCTCGCCGATGAGGCAGGGGTTGTTCTTCTGGCGG
>ERZ1027171.396-NODE-396-length-19007-cov-19.868510_pt1 | contig 19007 bp, 19 predicted proteins | sample MGYA00519274_ERZ1027171 | MGnify/ENA primary metagenome ERZ1027171 (study PRJEB26926, sample SAMN06164681) | human gut metagenome | biome: ENVO:00009003; feature: ENVO:2100002; material: ENVO:00002003 | host: Homo sapiens | place: USA | collected 2012 ... | reverse complement strand
GTGGAACATTACCCGATTCATTGACGAGATTTTCAGAGAATTGCTTGCATATCTCGAGTATTTTGACGAATTTTGTATAAAGGTTGTACATACGATGGTTTGGACTTAATGTTTTGAACACCACTAAGTTACTAAAAATCAGCGATATGTGCAACTTTTTACTCATATTTATCAACTTAAATTAATTCCGCCAACGGGTTAGGTAATTCAAAATTTAAATTTGATAATCACTAGATATAATGGCAAAACAAGAGTTTCTGTATCTCAACTCAAGAGACGAATTACTTCGATTGGATATAAATAAAATAGTCTATTTTGAAGGAGAAGGAAATTATACATACATTGTTTCTGCAAACAATTTAAAAGGGGTTGTTTGTATAAACCTTGCTCGTATACAAGTATTTCTTAATGAAAAGCTACAAAATCATGATGTTATTTTTGCACGTGTAGGTAAGCGGTACATAATAAATCTGAACTATATATATTCTATCAATGTTATGAAACAGAAATTAACGCTTAGTGATGGTTATTTATTTGCATATCGACTTGATATAGCAAAAGATGCTTTAAAAAAACTGAAAGATTTACATAAACAAAATTAGAATAATGGAAATAATTATTGGTCGTGACCCAAATACTAATCATTTGGCGTTTCTTGTTGATGGCAAACGAGGAGTAGATTCGTCTGTAACGTTTCCTCAAAGCATCAGTCGTTTAAGACCTAATGAAAATATGGGGCATTGCCGTATATTGATAAAGAATGATGATATACGTATTATAAATCTGAATTCAGAAAATGTAACTTATGTTGATGGAGAGGAGATAAAACATTCTGTGAAAATAGATCTTCATAGCATAATAGAATTGGGAATGGACCAATATCGGATTAGTCTAAAAAATATATTAAAGGGTATAGGGTATGTTCCTCCTATTTCAATAAAACATCTAAAGAGGGTATGGGAAAAATACGACAGAGCTCTTCTTAAACTACAAGTTGAGCAACAAAAAGCTGCAAATCAACAGAAATTGCAAGGATTAATATCACAAGCATCTGTATTATGCGTTATTATTCCTTCCGTAATCCCTTCCATACCTATACCAGGAATGCTTAGAGTATTTTTAGTAATTTGTGCATTAGGATTAGGTGTCTATTTCTACATAAGAGGAACCAAGACAGAAGAATCTTTCATAATAAAAAAAAGAGAATTAGATGAACGCTTCAAAGAATACTACGTTTGTCCAAAATGTGGATATTTCTTTGGATTTACACCATATGAAAATCTAACATATAAAAAGAATTGTCCTAATCAAAATTGCAATACTCCTTTGTCTTCTTAAAGAGGTGGTAAGATTTTTTGTGTAGGAAACTATAGTGTTTGTGTAATATACAAAAATATATTTGGCAACTTCTTAGAAGAAATATAATTTTGCGGTATAAAATAAGTTTAATATAAAAATCAAATTTATGGAACAGAATAAAAATAACGGCACTACTAGTGCTGCAAAATGGAAAGAAGTCCTAATTGGCGGCGTTTCAGGAATAGCATTGGGAACTGCTGGAACTTTATTTGCAAGTTCGGTACCTTTAGAGGCTTCCGCAGAAACTCCAGAAACACCTGAGTCAGAGGATGCTAATATTGGAAATGGAGGCGAAAACGTAACTGCTCAAATGGCTACTTGCGTTACCGATTCGATGTCTTTTTCTGCTGCCTTTGGTGCAGCACGAGCAGAAGTCGGTCCTGGAGGTGTATTTGAATGGCATGGTAATTTGTATGGAACATACACTGCTGATGAATGGAACAGCATGGATTCTAATGCAAGAAATGAATATGCGGAATCTATCCATTGGGATGGGCCTTCTCATGAATACGTTGCTGCAAGTACGTCTCACTCGGCACACACTTATACTGCTAACCATTCGGTAGCAGACTCCGTCTGTCAACAACAGACTCCACCAGAAAAGGATGATGAAGAAACTCCAGATGTGGAGATAATTGGTGTGGAGCATACAAATATTGATGGTGAACATGATTCCATTATTGGCTCTGCAAGCGTTAATGGTCAAGCTGTTTACTTCATAGATGTAGATGGGCAGGACAATGAGTTTGAGCTAATGGTGACTGATGCAAATGGAAATCAACAAATTGACGAGGGTGAAGTGGTTGATATTTCAGATCAGCATATGTCGGTCTCACATTTTGAGGAAATGGCTCAAGCCAACCATACTAGCGATACAGACAATGATGATACGCCAGTTCAGTATTATGCAAACAATGAAGATTTACCAGATTATGTAAATGATGCCGACCCAGGAACACTTGCTTAATGTTAATATATCGATGGTGTGTCATGGACTTATGGCACACCATCTTCTCATGAGTAACTATAAAATGTCAAAGTTATTATTTCTTTTTTTTATATTATTTTTAAATATAAATAATGCATCTGCAACAGATAAGGTTCATCTTGTATCTGTAGGTATTGCAGATTATCCAGGAACTTCTAATGATTTAACTTTACCTGCAAAAGATGCAGCATCGGTAAAATGGTTATATGAAAAAAATTCGAATGCGGTAACAACTATACTTATAAATAGTGCTGCAACGAAAGAATCTATACTATCAGCTATACGTTCAACATTTCAATATTCATCTACTGATGATATAGTCGTATTTTTCTTTAGCGGGCATGGATATAAAGGAGGTTTTGTCGCATATGATGGTTATTTAAGTTATGAAGAAGTTAGACAAGCAATGAGTATAACTCATTGTAAAAACAAGATGATTTTTGCAGATGCTTGTTTTTCTGGAAAAATGAGACAAGGAACTACTGAAGTCAAGCAAGAACATGAGAAGTCAAATGTTATGTTGTTCTTATCTTCTCGTGATAATGAAACTTCAATTGAAAGAAAAGATATGAAAAACGGCTTTTTTACTACCTGTTTAGTAAGTGCATTGCGAGGCAAAGCAGATTCTAATCGTGACAGGACAATATCTGCAAAAGAACTCTTTAAGTTTGTAAGTGATAATGTACGAGCATTATCAAAAAATAAACAACATCCTGTTATGTGGGGACACTTTTCTGATGATATGCCCGTGATTGTTTGGTAAAAAAATAACTTATACGCAATTCGATTCATGATGAGAAATATCTTAATTTTTATTTGGTTTTTACTTTCCTCTAATATTTCCGACGCACAAAATCTTATAATTTTAGCGCAACAAGAGACGAAAATGTATAATCAAACATGGTTTTACAGTGGTAGTGGAAATTCTTTGCAAGAAACAAAGATCAAAGAGTACTGGAACGAAGATTTCTATATAAATTCAATTGCGTATACTTCAAAAGGTTGGTTTGTCACAATGGCTAAAGGGTTGAAGTGGACAAATCAATCATACAGTTACAAATCATCGTGGCCTGATGAATGGATACATGAAAAGAAGAAAGCAGGTTATATGATAACATCATTATCCTCAAGTAACTCTAATTGGATGGTTGTAATGTCACAAAATACTGATTATAATGCTCAAGAAATATGTTCTGCTCCATGGGCAACACAAAGAGAATGGATTAAAAAATGGTGGAATAACGACTACTATATAACTAGTGTGACATGTAGAAATGGAATGTGGACAGTTGTTATGAGTAAAACAGCCTTATATACAGATCAAACCTATATGTTTTCATCTACAGTGGATGGAATAAAAGAAAAAATCAAAATAAAATGGGACGAAGGTTACCGTATTATAGCTTTTGAATATGGAGGTGGTGAATACTTATGCGTCATGTGTAAACTGGCTAATGCAAAAACTCCTATGCAAAAATATCAAATTAATTCTTCTGATATAAATAATTTTATTAAAGAAATATGGAATGATTCATATGATGTTATATATGTTGGAGGATAAATATAACCAACTAATATAAATTATTTTAAATAATGACACAGCTATATATGAAATATCGCAAAAGAATCAAATGGTTAGTACTTGTATATTGCTTTATTATAACATTTAACTGTTTGGGACAAAACAAATTGAATCGTAACCAGATACTTGATGTAGCAAGAACTCATCTGCAGAATCACAATAATGCTCCAGCCGTTGATTCCGTAAAATGTGATTCATCTACTACAAAACTTACTTTGGAAATTATAGACAATTCGATATCTCAATCTTATATGATTATATTTACAAAAAAAACGATAGAGATAAAAGTATATAATATAGATACCATTCTATATAGAAGTACTTTCGAATATCATGAATCTTCATTTGAAAAGCTAAAGGAAGCTGTCAATAATTACAGATTAAAAAAAGTAGAACCTTATAATTATGATTTAACAGATGAAAACACTATACTTCGTTTGTATTGCGGTGATAAATTATCAACGTCTGTAGAGTGTTATAATAAAAGAACTAATATTATAGGAGACTTCAAAAAATTAATTTCTGAAATAAAGAAAATGATACCAGAATGGTCGTCTATAGTAGATTTGTGCAAGAAATCTGAGGCACTTAATGATTCACTTTCATCATTGCCTAATACAATTTGTACTACAATATCTTTAAGTGATAAGTTCCTTTCATTTAAAAGTAAAGGTGGTGAATATAAAAAAGTAAAAATAACTTGTAATAGAGATTGGGAATTGCTTGCATTTCCTAAATGGGTAATCGTTTCAAGAAATAATTATGATGAGATTGTCGTAGAGTCTACAAAAAATAATACCTCCCAAAAAAGAATTGGCGAGATAGAGGTTGGATGTTTAGGAGAAGTAAAGAAAATAACTATCTTGCAGAAATAGCCTTATTATTTTAGGCAAACAATAAATGAGCTAATAATATACGAAAAAAATTAAAGACATACCATGCTGTTACCGAAATTCGATATATTAAATAAAATAAAAAAAGAAAGAACCATAACACTTGCAAATGCGATAATTATCGCATTTGCTGCTTTTGTTGTATTTACAGTTTTACAAACATTGGGAATGGTAAATTTATTTCTATTGGGATATACTGTTTGTTCGTGGATTGGCATTTTTATATTTTCCGTTATGATAACCTGGTGTTTTAATGCTCAGCCTAATATAGTAAGATTTTGTATAACAATATTAATTTTAGGCTTGTTTTTATTTTTATACACAACATTAGCAAGAACAAAACCTAATGTGATTTCCTATATAAATGCATTTGGGCTTGCGATTTTTGTTTCTTTCATCATATGTTTCATCTATATATTTCCTTTTTCATCGAAAAACTCGAATGAAAAAACACAGAATAAAGAATTAGACAAACCTCAAAATTTAATAATCGCCATCTATCAAGGACGATACAATACAAGAAATGATTTATTCAGATACTATACAAACTATACAAGTAAAAAAGACACATTTATAGATTTATTGAATGTTATTTGCGAAGTGTGCATAGAATCAATAAACAATCAAGATTTGTCTCAGATAATAAAAGATCGTTGCCAAAAGGTTTACTCTATTGTCAAGCCCATATTGGAAGAAGAAAAGGAAGTTGAGTATCTTATGAATGTTACAGGAAAGGAACGAGATTCCCTCATGTTTTTACATAATTCTTCCAAAAAATTAGACGTATCAAAGCAAGAGGCTGTTATTCGCCATCTCTCGATTATTGCAGATTCTATAATAATCACAAAAAATAAGTTAACTGAAGAGAACAACCGCAACACACAGTCATTAACCCTATCAATGATAGGAATTATTTTAACCATATTATTTTCTTTGCTGTCTTTACTTTCAGCAGAAAATTTTTCTGCACTACATATTTATATGGATTACATAAAATAAATACTATCTATCACATATATATACGTGGTTTATTGTACAACAATGATAAAAAAGTTTTTTCGTTCTTAAAAGTTATATACTCTCAATAATTTTCAAAAGGATGGTAGGATTGAAACTCTTGCCATCTTTTTTGCATGTAATGTGGAGATGGCTACCTGTGCTTCGACCGGTATTACCAGTGACACCAACAATGATACCGGGATAAACATATTCTCCTTTACGAACTATGATTGAAGACAAATGACAATAGCTGATATAAAAATTGCCATGCCGCAATGTAACATAGTTGCCAGAACGATTGTCATACCCTATCTTTTCGACAATACCATCCATCATAGCGTAGGCAGGTTCGTTCTTTGCACGAAGATCCAAACCGTTGTGCCATGATAGTTTACCTGTGATAGGGTCACGACGATAGCCGTAAGGACAGGTGACTTTGATTGATTTCAGTGGATAAGTGAAGCTTGGATAGCTACTTGTCCACTGTTTTTGTTTGCTATCCACAGAGTCTGTTTCCTGTTGAAGTAGATTTGCTTGTATAGAATCTACAGGTTGATTGGCAGGAAGCAGAAACTTCTCCTCAACTTTCTTGACTTTGTAACGGCATACGTTATCGCTGACGGTATTGAACTGCGCCTTTGCATTCAATACCGCCAGACAACTTATTATCCATAATGCCACTATTTTCCTTCTCATGGTGCAAAGTTAGGGAAAGAAATCAAGAGTGATTGTCGATGCTATAAAAGTATAACATAAAATAAGATTAAAGTATGATTGAGAGTATGAAGTGATGATATAATCATAATAAAACGGAAAAGATTGGACGACGGAGCATAGGCTTTCTTGTATTCATTTCTCTTAGACTATCTTTGCAAGGCAATATGTAAAGTATCATTCAAAATATAATCAGAATATGAAAAGAAACTCATTTGAAGAAAGCGAAGTGCCGTATCAGACACTTGCTAAGTTTGGACTCACCCATGAGATGATAGAAGACCTGCCGATGCATGCCTTGGAGGACATCAGCAATGGTCGTCCATCGCCAGTATTGCCTGTGAGCATGGAAGTAAACGAGGGTTACAGTATCAAGAGTAGAACCCGATTCGCCTTGGTAAGAATGGCAGACGGAAATGTGGATGTGATGTTCTATCCTGTTTTGAAGTATGCCCCATTGGATAACTTCACCAAGGAACAGCAGGAACTGTTGAAGCAGGGCAAGGCTGTGGTGGCAAATGTGAATATTCCCGATGGCAATCCTATCAAGGCATTCGTGCAGATTGACGTAGAGACCAACCAAGTGATGGCTGTGCCGACACCTGTGATTGGTAGAAACTTGCAGGTGTTATCTGATGAACTCAGTCTTGGAGGAACGGAGCTAAAGAGCATCCAAAATGGCGAGGCACTGACATTTGCCGTAGAAGACGAACCTGTAACAGTAGGCATCGACCTGAAGAGCGACACAGGCATCCGATTCGCCAACGGTGATGGTGAGCAGTGGCGCAAGGAAGGCAAGCGAGAGTGGGACAAATACACTTTTGGCATCTATGGCTGTTGGGTAATGGATGATGACGGCAACCTCGACTATGTTCCAGAGGAGGAATATACCGAAGAGTTATGGAATGAGCAGAAGAAGGCCGCAGGAAGACATGCTTCTGCCGTTGCAAGAAAGTAACGTGAAACATCAAATTTAGGGAAGAAATGAGAAAAGGACCTTATTATACAGAAGACATCCTCGTGGAGAAGATGCAGAGCGGTGAATACAGTTGGCTTGATTATGTGAACCATTTCAGTGAGGAATGGCAGAACGAGTATCAAGAATACTGCAAAGAACATGCCCTGTGCATCAGCAACGAGAGTGCAGAACAGTTTGTGAAGTACAAGGACGAACTGTTGGAGCAAGGAATGGAAACAGAGAACGCTTAATACAATCATGCTATGGCGATAAGAAAGAACTTGAATCCAAGACAGATGGACTTGCAGCCAGAGATGCGTGACATCCTGATGCGCAATGATATGCAAGCCCATATCATAGCCAATGGTGATGGTTATCAGTTAGCGGTACAGGGACATGACTCCCCACTGCTGACCTATAACCTCACCGAGAAACAGATGTTGGCATTGACCGATTGGGGAACCAACTCTGCCAACAAGAAGGCGTACAATGTCTTTACCAGCATCATCGGTAAAGACTTCTATATGCCGAGAAACCTTGTCCATGCAAGAAATGCCAATGGAAGAGTGGCTATGGGACTGCATGGATATAGGATTGGTACTGGAGAATACGGACGGTTGGGATGGAGTCCAGAGTTTTTAGGTTGGACACCGAGAATGCAGGACGGCTATCATCTACGCAGAGTCGGAGGACAGATGTTCTATGCAGGAGCACCAATGGTAGCGGAAAGACCTGACAGAAGACTGAAACCTGGTGAGTTAACCTCTGGAGGTTATGGCTTTTACTATAAAGGACAGCAACAAGCAGCACCACAAGCAGACGTATTACAAAACCTGCAAGCCGTGGTGACACCAGTAGAGACACGTCCAAGAAGTCAAGAGCCTGCCAAACCATACAAGGAACTGATAAGCTCACCTGTATATTTCTCCAACGATCAATGGCAGGAATGCCTGTCTTCACACGGTATCATCATCGATGAGAAGGCAAAGACACTCACCATCCAATCAGAAAGCACCAAAAGTGATATGGTGTATGACTTGACCGACGATGAATTGAAGGCATTGACCAACAATTCTGTCAAGCAAGTGCCAGTAGCCAAACGACTGGATATATTGAATAATGTCATCAAGGATGATTTCGCCGACAAGATAACGATGGACATGCTCAACAGTAAGGAGCGCATCCATATCGGTTTGCGTCCAGAGGTGCAGCAGGAGTTGGATAGCAAGATGCAGTTGCAATCTACCGTTGAGCCACTGCAAGTTCAGCAAGAACCTATGAACAATAAAGTAGGTATTGTGGATGGGCAGGACTTGGACGAGAGCAAGGGATGGTTCCGTGAAGGTAAGCATGGCAGAGAAGTAACTGTTGGTGAGATACGAGTGGAGCCAGCGGAGCAGGAAGGCAAGTACCGTATGACTGCCATCATCAACGGTGAGCGAGTAAGCCACGAAATAACGCAGAAGCAGTATGACAAGTTCATGGCTGTGGATGACTACCATCGCATGAAACTCTTCTCCAAGATATTCGGTGAGGTGGATATGAAAGACCGCACCAGTTTGGGAACCAAAATAGGAGCGGCTTTGTTGGCAGGACTGGGTGTTGCTGCCGAAGTCGGTAGTGAACTACATCGTCCACATGGCGCACCTGTAGTGATAGTAGACCACCATCATGGTGCAGCACCTGCACCACCTCGTCCCTACTTCAAACCAGGAGTAGATACGCCAATGGATGTAGCGGCAAGAAACTTTGAGGCTGCCATGAACCAAGAGGTATTGCATCCTCACATGGGGAAAGGACTATAACGGAATATGCTTATGGCAAACAACGAACTGACATACAATGACTTCTTGCAGCGACTGAACATACAGGAGCTGTTGGTAGACGCAGGCTATCAGTTGAACAAACGAGATGGCTTGCGCTATCCGTCGTATGTAAAGGTGGACAGTCTTGGACTGCGAGTGAGGGGTGACAAGTTCATTGTCACTGGCAATGGCAAGTGTTGTTTTCAGCCACCAGAGCAGAAGAACTACAACGTGATAGGCTTTATCAAAGAGCATCCAACGCTGTTTGACGATTATAAGCCAGGGATGTCATTGGACAGACTGGTGAATGTGGTATGCAACAGACTGTTGAATAATCCCATTGATGTGCGTGAAAGCAGAGTGGCAGACCCCAAGCGAGATGCCAAGCCCTTCAACCTGTCAGACTATGACATCTTGCGTTTCAACCCAATGGAAAAGGACACCCAACGTAAACACTATCCTTACTTCAAGGAAAGAGGCATCAACATGGGGACACAGTTCGCCTTTCACAAGCATTTTTTTTTGGCAACCAAGCATCGAAATGACGGATTGAGCTTTGCCAATCTCGCCTTTCCGCTGTCCTTGCCGTCCAAACCAGACAGTATCGTTGGATTGGAAGAGAGAGGCAGACCGAGACGAGAAGACGGTAAGGCATATAAGGGAAAAGCAGAAGGCAGCAACAGCAGTGAAGGACTGTGGATAGCCAACCTGACAGGTAAGCCATTGAAAGAAGCTACAAATATTCTATGGTTTGAGAGTGCATACGATGCCATGGCAGAGTACCAAATCAATCCAGTGAAGAGCGTGTATGTCTCGACAGGAGGCACGCCCACTAAGGGACAGATAAAGGGAATGCTGGAAGAGACCCGACAAGCGAACCATTATTTGGGCTTTGACAAAGACGAGGCAGGACGTGGCTTTGTGAAGAACTTCAAAGCAATTGCCAAGGAAATGGGATTTGCAGACTTCACGGTGCAAGCCTTTCATCCTTTAGGACAATACAAGGATTGGAATGATGCCCTGCTTGGTAAGAAAGACCAAAGGCTGATAGACCAAGGAGAGATAGACTTTGACTATTCCAAATTTGTCAAGGAGCAGGAAGCTGAGAGATTGCAACAAGAGCAAGAACGGAAACAGCAAGAAAAAGAGGAACGGACATCGGGCTTCCGCAGATGAAGCACGGTGTCATTATCAAAAAGGAGAACTATGCAGCAGACATATCGGTATAGAAACATCATCATCAAGCCCCATTGGATGCAGTTCGTCATCAACGAGCTGCACTTGCTTGTGCTTATAAGCGTAGGCTTTGTATATGCAGGTATTGATGATGCCATTCTCTCCACTTTGGTGTTTGTCCTCTCTGTCTTGCTTTCCCTATGCTTGGCATATCGAATGGTCTATCTATGCAGGATGCGGTACGTCATCAGTAACGAACAATTGGTGTTTGAGCATGGCGTGTTTCATCGGGAAGTGGATTATCTGGAACTATACCGTGTGGTGGATTTCAACGAAAGTCAAACTTTCATGCAGCAACTATTCCGATTGAAAACCGTGAGCATATATTCTGGAGACAGAACGACACCAAGGCTTGACATTATCGGAGTGCCGATGAAGGAAAACTTGGTAACAACCATTAGAGAACGAGTAGAAACCAACAAACGCAGGAGGAGCATCTATGAGATTACAAATAGGTAAGATATGGTTGATAGCAATTATCAGCATAGCAACGGCATCGGAAACCAAGGCACAAGTGGTGTCATCCAATCCCTTGGAATGGATGGCATTAGCTGAAGGCAACGAACAGATCAATGGCGAGATTGAAAAACAAATCAATGGACAAACCAAGACTGCGTTGTTGCAGAACACGATGGCTGCCGAGTTCAACCAGATACACAAATGGGAGAAGAAGTATAACAGCTACTTGAAATCAGTGAACGGCTATGCCTCGTCGCTAAAAGCCTGTACCCATCTGTATGATGATGGCGTGAAGATTTTCATCACACTCGCCAAGTTGAAGACAGCCATTAAGGGCAATCCGCAAGGCATTGTGGCAAGCATGAGTATGAACAACCTGTATATCGAGACGGCAACGGAATTGGTATCGGTTTTCAATCTATTGAACGATGCCGTGGCAAAAGGTGGAACGGAGAATATGTTGACAGGAGCAGACCGCTCCAAGACCTTGTGGGCATTAAACGACAAGTTGTCTGCATTTCAGAAGAAGCTCAACAAACTGTATCTGGGCATCCGCTACTACACCATGAGTGATGTATGGAACAATATCACGGCAGGAATGATAGACAGAAGCAATGGTGAGATTGCCACCCAAGCATTGGGACGTTGGCGAAGAGCAGCCAAAGTAAGTACACCATAATAATATAAAGCATTCGAGTATGAGAACATGGATATTTTGCTTTGGCATCATGCTGCTTTCTGTCTGCAAGGTGCAAGCCCAGAACGACCCTGTATTGGCAGGAATGATATACGCCTATACAGACAAGGCTGAAAAGGAGTTGAAGAACCAGGAGAAGGTGATGCTGATGCAGACCACCGGGCATATCTGGTTGAAAGAGGAAGTGGAAGGAACCACCAACCTGCAACGAGAGTTCAACAACTACTTGGACTCGTTCCGCTCCATCGTGGTGTATGCTGCACAGGTATATGGCTTCTATCACGAGATAGATCGACTGGTGGATAACTTGGGAGGATTCACTAAGCAACTGGATAAACATCCGAGCAACGCCCTTGCTGTGGCACTGTCTGCTAAGCGCAACAAAATCTATCGGGAGTTGATAATGGGCAGCGTGGAGATAGTGAATGACATCAGGCTGGTTTGCTTGTCAGGCAACAAGATGACCGAGAAAGAACGAGTGGAGATAGTCTTTGGCATCCGCCCCAAGTTGAAGGTAATGAACAAAAAGCTGCAACGGCTGACCAAGGCAGTGAAATACACCTCGATGACAGACATCTGGGCAGAGATAGAGGAAGGTAGCCACGACAAGGCTGACAAGAAAGCCATCGTGAAGGACTGCATGAACAGATGGAAGCGAAACGGAAAGATCAAATAACTACAAAAAGATACGACTATGAGTATATGGGCAAAGATAGCAAAGTATGGTGGCAGTGCCTTGAAAGGTGCAGGTAGTGTCGCCAAACAAGGACTGAAATCTGCAAGCAATACGGCTGTGCATCCCACCCAAGCACTAAGAGGCGCAGGAAGTGCGATGAAAACAGCCGCTGTGGGCAGCGCAGCAGGATATGTGGCATGGCAGAACCTTGTCAACGACAAGAGCATGGTGGAGATAGCCAGTGACGTGGTGGTCGGAAAAGACACCACGGAGAAAATATCCGAAGCCGTGGAAGATGTAAAAGGATTGAAGAACAAGGCAGGGGAAGCCGTGGATGCTGTGAATGGAGCCATGGGTGACATCAACAGCAAGTGGAGCGGCATGAGCAACTTCTTCCGTGGCATCTTCGGAGGAAACGGACTGGAGATGTTCGGCAACTTCTTCAAGAACTTAGGGAAAGGCAACGTGTCGGGACTGAGCCTTGCAGGACTGGTGACAGCAGCGTTTCTCACCTTCGGACGTTTCGGATGGCTTGGCAAAATAGCAGGAGCCATGCTCGGCATGATGCTTATCGGCAACAATTCAAATATCAAGAACATCGTCAGTGGCGATGGCGGTCAGGGAAGAAACGTACACGAAGCGGAAGAAGCCGCACGCAGTGGAGGTATAAAACGATAAAAACATAAAAACGACAACAACATGAGATATACAGAAGAAATGATGCTGCAATCAAAAAGCGGCTTTTGCATGCCCTTTGAGGAGCGAGGCAAGGATGTGGAACTGACACTTGGCTATGGAAAACAGAAGCATCCTGTAACAGGAGACGTATTTTTCCATCACGGACTCGACTTCGAGGCAAATCACTATCTGCTATCAGCCTTGGCAAGCGGAACGGTGTCGGGCATTGGCAATGATGCGACACACGGCATCTACCAAGTGATACGCTACGGCAAGTATGAAGTGACCTACGCCCATCTTGCCAACGTGTTCGTGAACTTCGGACAGGTTGTGAAGGCAGGAAACATCGTGGCATTGAGCGGTGACAGACTGCATTTCGAGGTGAAGTTTGACGGCAAGGAAATCAATCCGATTGATTTTCTGACTATGCTATATGGCAATGTGAAGGCAATGGAACAGACTGGAAAAACAGGTTTTCCTGAGTTTGAGACCTACGACATGAATATAGCCACACAGTATGACAAAGATCAGAAAGAGATAGAAGAACTGATGCTACGCTTCATGCCATCATATATGGAAGACCTGTATAAAGGTATGTATGTGACACCGCAACATGCAGAGCAGTCACTGAGAAACATTTTTTCGCTATCTGCAGCGAAACACTATTTCTATGAAGCTATGCCATCCATCAGCAATCCATTAGGCATCGGGCAGAGAGCTATGCCCTTGGCTTGCAAGGTGCAGAACCTGCTGATAGCAGATTTCTTGAACTATCTGGCATTGCGGCATGGCATCTATCTGTCCACACTGAGCGAAGTTCTAAAAAAAAACTCCATGACGAAGCCGTAAGGACAAGTGGCATCATCGACCCTCTCGCAGAATTGGACATCGATGTGCAGAGCTTTGACATTCCAAGGTTGGTAAGTGTCTATCCAGACCGTGCAGGAGTGAGATGGTGGACAAAGGCATGGTTCAATAACAGGGAGGAAGGAGAATGCTCCGTGGAGATAGAACTGCAACAAGCCATCCTCTTCATCCATGACAGAATAGAGAAGGACTCTTGGCTGGAGGAATACTTCCCCAAACAGATGGAAGTGTATCACCAAGCCATCGAGCAGACAAGAGAACAGATATTAGGTCAACTAAACGTAACGCTATAATGAGTACAATCAAGAACCCGACACGCTTTGCCGAACTGGAGTATTGCCTTCAAGGATATTTTGACGGCAAACTGGCACCTGTGATGAAACAGGTGCGAGATGACTTGACGCACAAACAACTGGAGGAAAGAGGTAGATACCAGAGCAGTTTGGCAGGAGTGCTTGCTTCAGCCAATCCGTATGCCGACAACACGGACTTTGTGCTGAAACAGACAGGCAAATGGAACAGCAAAACCACAGAGGACTACTTGGAGATGTGCAACCAGAAGATATGGAAGGACAAAAACATCGTTAAGGACTTGGCGACTATTGCTGGCGAGTGGCGCAATGCCGTGGTGAAGGAAATTGGACGAAGCAAATATGACGCTTTGTCGAAAGCCTGTGGCGAGGACTTGGCATACGCATACGTTGCGCAAAGGATGGAAGACCTGATGATTGGGAAGCTCGTCAAGGACAATACACCCAAGTCAACGATGGACTACATTTTGCGAAAGGCAGCACAAAACAGCATCTGGGGACTGCAAGAAGAGCTCCTGAAATCACCATTGACGGCAGAGATAGAGGCTCGTGGCGAGAAAGCCTATAAGCCAAGCAAGACGGAGAAGTTTGCAGGAAGGGCTACCGCCTCGGTAGTGGATGCCGTGACCATGGGCGGTATCGGTAGTTGGAAGTCATTGGCTACCTTGGTGGGGAGCGACATGGCATTGGGCTATATCCTCGATTCCAAGAAGGGAAACGGCGAACAGCGGAAAGAGCAAGCCATGGAATTGAGCATCAGCAAGGGCGTATTCGGACAGAACGGCAATGCCTTCACTGGTTTTCGCTCACAAGCCAAGAAAGTGAATGCCACCGACAATGGCTATGTCAAGACGCTCAACAGCAAACTCCATAACAAGATACATATCCCACAAAAAGCATTTACGCCTATGGCATGGACAGATAACAGTTTTAAGTTTCCTTTCCAAAAAGAGCAAGAGAAACGGAACGATCCGAAATACAAGAATGTACCGCTGATAGTGGCACCCGGCAAGGAAGATGCCTATCTGGAAGAGAAAGCCAAGCACGACGCTGCCAAGGTTGCAGAGGCAGAGCGCATCATCCAAGAAAAGAAAGAGGCAGAGGCGCAACAAACAGAAACTGATGAACAACAGCAAGCGCAATCAGAGGAAGAACTGCAAGAACAACCTGAAAATGATAACAGTAACGGTTGGGAAGGACTGTTGAAGAACTTCGGACTGAATGGTTTCAGCGACATCGGCAATAACCTCGGCTATGTGATAGCCATGTTGCCCGACATCCTTGTTGGACTATTCACTGGCAAGACGCAATCATTAGGCTTGAAGGACAACATGATGCCAATAGCCGCCATTCTTGCAGGAATGTTTGTGAAAAATCCATTGCTGAAGATGACACTCATCGGTATGGGCGGTGCCAATCTGCTGAACAAGGCTGGACATGAAGCATTGGCAAACAAACGGGAAGGCAATGATGGAAATGCTGTATCATACGGTAATACAACAGCACAAACAGTGCAATACAAGTCCTATCCAGACGAACCGTTGAATCCTCGAATAGCCACCCCTGTGCTACAAGGCAACTGTTTAGTGGCAACCATCGACCGAGTGCCATACACCATCCAACTGCCAGAGCATGTAGTTGGAGCATATCAAGCAGGAGCCTTACCACTCAACACCCTTGCCAATGCCGTGCTTGCCAAGAATGACCAAATGAGACAGATGATAGAACGCAACTATGGTGAGCAAGAAGTGAGAACTGTGAGAAACGAGACGATGGAAAATGCAGAGCAGCGAGAAGTTATTCAACGTTCAAGATAATAGAAGAAAACGTAAAACAATCATACAATGAAAGAGAAAAGTCCACAAGAGAAGAATGCGGCAGAGCGTCAGGTGTCACTGATCACCGAAGCCCTGTCGAAAGCAGCCGACAACAAGGGTGTCTGGCTGAACGAACAAGGAAAGCAATATCCACGGTTTTACCCAAAGGGAGCGGCAGTGAGTCCGTTCAATGCCCTCGTGATGGGATTGAACTCCGACAAGAACGGATTTTCTACAAATCTTTACACGTTATTTAGCGAAGCCAAGAAGCGAGACGAGTCTGTGATGGCGCATGAGAGAGGTGTGCCGTTCAACTGGTATGCGTGGAATAAGTATGTGAACCGACATAATCCGGAAGACATCATCAGCAGAAAGGACTACCAGGAATTGTCGGCTACCGATCAGACACAGTACAAGGGCATACATAATCGGGAAATACGAGTGCTGTTCAATATCGACCAGACCATGCTGCCACTAAAAGACAAGGAGAAATATGAAGAAGTGGTGAAGGCGAATGTCGTTGCGAATGAAGACAAGGCATTGCGTAGCCAAGTGAATGACTTCATCCAGAAGATGAAGGACAACCTTATGGCGGTGCGCAAAGACGGAAGCGGAGTGGCACATTATGACACAGAAAAAGATGCTGTGTATATGCCAAAACAAGAAAACTTTGAGCAATATAGCGATTATGTGCAGGAGATGTTGCGCCAAGTGGTGAGTGCTACAGGACATCAACAGCGACTGGCAAGGGAAGGCATGGTGATGAAGAACGGCATTGCGCCATCGGAGGATGCCGTGAAGCAAGAGAAACTGGTGGTGGAACTCGCTTCGGGCATCAAGATGATGGAAATGGGAATGCCAGCCAAGATTTCCAAGGAGAACATGGGACTGGTGGATTACTGGAACCGTGAACTGAAAGAAAATCCATGTCTGATAGATGCCATAGAGAGTGATGTGAACAATGCCTTGGACGTTATCCGCAAGGCAGAGCGTGGCGAGAAAATTGAATATTCATCCTTGAAGAACGAGCAGCAGACCACCGAGATGCAAGCGCAGATGCCAAAACACTACTTTGTGGCAGATGAGATAGCCAAGCATCCCGACAGCGAACAAAAGTTTGTGGTGATAGTAAGGGATATGGAAAACAAGAATGCCGATGTGGTATTGCCAGCAGGAGCATCATTGGAAGTGAACAACGAGGTGTCGGGCATGAGCAAGCAGCGCATCGAACATGCCTTACAGAAGGAAGGTTTTCTGTCTGTCAAGTTCTATAACCCAAATGGTGCATTAGGCTACCATCCTGATGACGGCTATTTTGCAGGAAAGGACATCACGGTGGCAAGGTTAAAGAACTGGCAGTTGGAGGACATATCCAAGATAGAAGTAAGCGATGCCGTGAGCCAGAGCAAGCAAGTGGGCTTCGACCGCATACAGATGGTGCAGGACGACAACAAGCGTTGGGCGATGTATATCAAGCCTGAAGGACAAAAGGCTTTTTCCATCTATCCCGACAAGGCGGACTTGAACCGCTTCTTCACCACATTGAAACAGGCGCAGGACACGATGGACAGTTTGAGAGTGGAACTGGCACAGAAATACTATGCGATGGCTGAAACAAAGCCTGACCTGAAGGTGGACTTGTTCGGCAGCGGTCAGCACAACGAGGTGGACATGAACCGCATACAGAAAGTGAACGTGTTCAAGGCAAAGAACGATGTCATCCTGTGTGCAGCCACCATTGATGGCGCAGACAAGTTGCAGCCTCGTGTGGTATCGCCAAGCCAATGGCAACGGATGTGGATAGCCGAAGACAAGAACGAGTACAAAAAACATCTGGCTGCTACCCTGTTTGCTGACATCTTGCAGAAAGGACAGACGCAGGAGCAGACTGCATCAGAAAAGCAAGGAAAGGAAACCGAAGTGAAGCAAGAAACGCAAGTCTCCACAGATAAGAATGAGGAAGAACATCGAGAGTATCACGAGGAAGAGAATAAGCAAGCATCTTCTGAGAAAAAGCAAGATATTAGGGAAGAGAAGGATGCGGCTGTTCAAAGAGATAATAACGCTACTGTGGAAAAGAAGGAAGAAACAAAGGGTAAGCAGAAGGAAGAGACCAAAGACTCTCCCATCATGAAGCAATGGAAGGAGTTGAAAGCCAAGCATCCAGATGCTTTGCTGCTGTTTCGTGTAGGTGATTTTTATGAGATGTATGAACAGGATGCCAAGCGAGGAGCGGAAGTGTTGGGGATTACATTGACAAAGAGAAACACCCAAGCTGGTCCCTACATGGCTGGCTTTCCACATCATGCCTTGGACACCTATCTACCCAAGCTTATCCGAGCAGGAGAACGAGTAGCTATCTGTGACCAGTTGGAGGCACCCAAGCAGAAGCAAGAGGAGCAAAATACTGAGGAACAGCAGCGTTCTGGCGGTATGAAACGATAATAATGAGGATATAAAGACATGAGCAAGAATCAGCAATATGCAGAAAGATATGCTGCCGAGGCGATGGAACAGATGAAGCGATATGGCATCCCTGCCTCTGTCACCTTGGCGCAAGGCATCTTGGAAAGCCGTAATGGACAGAGTGAACTGTCGCAGTTGGGCAACAACCACTTTGGCGTGAAGGCTTCGAAAAGTTGGTTGAAGAACGGTGGCGATTATCTTGTCTACACCGATGACAAGCCGAATGAGAAGTTCTGTAAGTATGCTACGGTGGGTGACTCATACGAGCACCATTCCAAGATATTGAAGAACAGCAGCCGCTACAGCCAATGCTTCAAACTCTCTCCCGATGATTACAAGGGATGGACAAAAGGCATTGAGCGAGGCGGTTATGCCACCAGTGGAGGATATGCAGCCAATTTGCAAAAGATTATCGAGATCAATGGATTACAGAAGTATGACCAACAGGTGATGCGAGAGATGAGGGCTGAGGGCAAGAAGTTCGGCGTAGAACAGAATGCAA
>ERZ1027171.394-NODE-394-length-19072-cov-6.760057_pt1 | contig 19072 bp, 18 predicted proteins | sample MGYA00519274_ERZ1027171 | MGnify/ENA primary metagenome ERZ1027171 (study PRJEB26926, sample SAMN06164681) | human gut metagenome | biome: ENVO:00009003; feature: ENVO:2100002; material: ENVO:00002003 | host: Homo sapiens | place: USA | collected 2012 ... | reverse complement strand
GGCAGCGTCAGATGTGTATAAGAGACAGTATGTATATTTTGGCGTTCTGCGTCGGAATCTTCGGAAATACGGGGTGAAAATCCAATGAAAAACATACTGGTTTTATTCGGCGGTGTGTCGAGCGAGCACGATGTTTCCTGTGTATCGGCGGCGTCTGTGATTGCAAACATACCGCGTGACAGCTATAATGTATATATGCTCGGTATCACCAAAAACGGCGAGTGGCTTTTGTATGAGGGTGACCCGACACGCTTGGAGGGCGATGCGTGGACTGCGCAGTCCGAGGCTTTGGTGAAAGCCATGATTTCGGCAGACCGACGCGACCGCGGGCTTTTGGTATTTCGCGGGGCGGGAACGGAATTGATTCCGATTGATGCGGCATTCCCCGTTTTGCACGGCAAAAACGGCGAGGACGGCACGGTGCAGGGGCTTTTGGAAATTGCGGGCATTCCGTATGTCGGGTGCGATACCCGTTCGAGCGCGATGTGCATGGACAAAGCTGTCACCAATCTTGTGGCGGATTCGGTGAAAATCCCGCAGGCAAAATGGCGTAGCATTACAAAACATGATTACGTGCGGCATGGGTATGAATTTAAAAAAGACGCGATTGAAAAGCTCGGCTTACCGCTGTTCGTCAAGCCTGCCAACGCGGGGTCGTCCGTCGGCATTTCGAAGGTGAAAACCGAGGCGGATTTCGACGCGGCGATGGAGATTGCGTTCCGAGAGGACGACAAGGTCGTGCTGGAAGAGGCAATTGACGCGTTGGAAATAGAATGCGCTGTGCTCGGCAATGAGAATCCGATGGCATCCGTTGTCGGCGGTATCGTCCCGAGTGAGGAATTCTATACCTATGAAGCGAAATATTTAAGCGGCGAAAGCGAACTGCAAATCCCTGCGAAAATTTCCGACGAAACGCAGAATACCGTGCGTGCAATGGCAGTGCTGATTTTTACCGCAATGGGCTGCCGCGGGCTTTCCCGCGTGGATTTCTTTATAGAAAAGAATACGGGACGCGTGCTGTTTAACGAAATAAATACCCTGCCGGGCTTTACTTCCATCAGCATGTATCCGAAGCTGATGGAGCAAAGCGGCGTGCCGTATCCGAAGCTGTTAGACAGGCTTTTAAAACTCGCACAGGAGAAATAAGACAAATGGCAAAAAAGATGGATGCATTCATTCATATCTGCAATCAGCAGACGATGGACGGGCAAAGCGAAACGATTGAAATGGATGTTGTCGGGGAACTGTCTCAAACCGAAGACGGATTTTTACTGACCTATACGGAATATGACGAGGAAACGAACCGCTGTGACACCACCGTGCGCGTGACAGGGCAGGATACCGTCTCGGTTACGCGAAGCGGCAATTTCGGCAGTGAAATGCTCTTCGAGGCGGGCAAACGCGGCAGTTTTGTGTACGGGACGCCTTACGGCACGCTGACCATGGGCTTGTATACCAAAAGTGTGGAAAATGCTTTGCGCGCGGACGGCGGGCGGCTTCGGTTTTGCTATTCTACCGATTTTCAGAGCCAAGCGCCGATTGACAACCGTATGACGTTAACCGTTTCACCGAAATAAAGGCAAGGAGAAAATACAGAAATGTCTAAGCTTGTAAAAGAAACCGAAAATGCACTGCACACGCTGGTGCTCGAAGCCATCGGCAAAGCGACTGCCGCAGGGGAACTGCCTGCCGCCCAAATGCCGCCTTTCAACGTGGAAATTCCGCAGGACAGAGCCAACGGCGACTATTCCGTCAACGCGGCGTTCGTGGGGGCGAAGGTGTTCCGCACCGCGCCTGTGAAAATTGCGCAAACCATTCAAAAATATATCGACCTCGGCGACAGCTATTTTTCGGAATGCTCTGTGGCGGGGGCGGGCTTTATCAATTTCCGCCTGAACGATACGTTTTATGCCGATATTTTGGCGGACGTCCTCGAAAAGGGCGCGGATTACGGCAAAAGCGATTACGGCAAAGGCGAAAAGGTCAATGTAGAGTTTGTGTCCGCGAACCCCACAGGACCGATGCACATCGGCAACGCACGCGGCGGCGCACTCGGCGACTGTTTGGCGGCGGTGCTGGAAATGGCGGGCTATGATGTGACGCGCGAGTTTTACATCAATGACGCGGGCAATCAGATTGACAAATTCGGTTTGTCGCTGGATATTCGCTATCAGCAGATTTTTAAAGGCGAGGACGCGGTGGAACTGCCTGAGGACAGCTACCACGGCGCGGATATTTTGGAACGTGCCAAGGAGTTTGCGGCGGAATACGGCGAAAGCTATTTAGAAAAATCCGAGTCGGAGCGCCGTGCGGCACTGGTCGCATTTGCACTGCCGAAAAATATTGCGGGGCTTCGCGAGGCGCTCGGCAAATACCGCATTCAGTATGACGTTTGGTTCCATGAAAGCGAATTGCACAAGGGTGCGATTCAGGAAGTGATTGATATTTTGACCGCCAACGGCAAGACCTACGAAAAGGACGGCGCGCTGTGGTACAAAAATATCGAGGTGCAGACCGAAAAGCTGTTGGCACAAGGCAAAACGCAGGAGCAGATTGATAAGTTAGAGTTAAAGGACGATGTGCTGATTCGTCAAAACGGCAATCCGACCTATTTTGCGGCGGACATTGCCTACCACAGAAACAAGCTGGAAACACGCGGCTTCAAAAAGGCAATTGACGTTTGGGGCGCAGACCACCACGGGCATGTTGCCCGTATGCAGGGCGCGCTGGACGCCATCGGTTTGGACGGCAGACGTTTGGATATTGTGCTGATGCAGTTGGTGAACCTGATGAAAGACGGAAAGCCCGTCAAGGTTTCCAAACGGACGGGCAATGCCGTCACGCTTGTTGACCTTTTGGACGAAGTGCCGATTGATTCCGCACGGTTTTTCTTCAATGTGCGTGAGCCGGGTTCCACGATTGATTTTGATTTGGGGCTTGCCGTCAGCGAGGATTCGCAGAATCCCGTGTATTACTGTCAGTATGCCAACGCGCGTATTTGCAGTATTCTCAAAAAACTGCAGGCGGACGGCGTTACACCGCGTGCCTGTACGACTGCGGAATTGGAGCGTCTGACCGCGCCTGAGGAACACGAACTGATTCGCCACCTCGCCGCACTGACCGATGAAATTATTTTGGCGGCTAACAACTACGACCCCGCCAAAATCACGCGCTACGCCACCAATCTTGCCACATTATTCCATAAGTATTACAATGCGTGCAAAATTGCCGTAGAGGATGAGGCGCTGATGCAGGCGCGTCTGAATCTCTGCCTCGCCGTGCGCAGTGTCATGGTCAATCTTTTGACCGCCTTCAAAATTTCCGCACCGGAGAGTATGTAACTATTTAGAAGAATCCAATTGTCTGTCATTCTGAGCGTAGGCGAAGAATCTCACATGGCACAAAGTAAATTTGGTAAACAGTAGGGAACAACCTCTGTGTTGTTCCGTGAAATTTTATCAGACCTCGCGGGCGCTGGGGGCACGTCTTACGGTCTTAAAAAACATTTCCATATGCATATAAAAAACCATCTCGGTAAATCGCACCGAGATGGTTTTTCTTGTTGCCTTTATAAATTGTATCTTACAGATTCGCCGCGACAATATCGCCCATTTCCGAGGTGGAAACCTTTTTGAAGCCGTCCTCAAAAATATCGGGTGTGCGTGCGGTACCGAGCGCTTTGTTGACTGCCGCTTCTATCGCGTCTGCCGCTTCGGGTTCATCCAAAGAGTAGCGGAGCATCATTGCCGCCGAAAGAATGGTGGCTAAGGGGTTGGCGATGCCCTGCCCTGCAATATCGGGCGCGGAGCCGTGAATCGGTTCATAAAGACCGAATTTGCCCTCGGCAAGCGATGCGGAAGCCAGCATACCGATAGAGCCCGAAATCATCGAAGCCTCGTCGGAAAGAATATCGCCGAAAATGTTTGAGGTGACAATCACGTCAAACTGCTTCGGATTGCGCACCAACTGCATTGCGCAGTTGTCCACATACATATGCGAAAGCTCGACTTCGGGGTACTCTTTCGACATTTCAATAACGGTTTTTCTCCAAAGTCGGGAAGAATCCAAAACATTCGCCTTATCGACACTGGTCAGCTTTTTGTTCCGTTTCATTGCCATCTCAAATGCCGTGCGCGCGATTCTCTGAATTTCGGGAACGGAATATTTTTCGGTATCATACGCGACCTCTACGCCGTTTTCTGTGGAAGTGCCGCGCTCGCCGAAGTAAATACCGCCCGTCAGCTCACGTACGACCATAATATCCAGACTGTCGCCGATGATGCTGTCTTTGATAGGCGATGCACTCTTCAGCGGTTCAAAAATGGTGGCGGGACGCAGGTTTGCATACAGCCCCAGCGCGCCGCGAATGCCCAGAAGTCCTGCTTCGGGACGGTTATTTCCCGGCTGTGTATCCCATTTCGGACCGCCGACCGCGCCCAAAAATACGCAGTCCGCCGCCTTGCAGGCAGTTACGGTTTCTTCGGGCAACGGAACGCCCACCGCGTCAATCGCCGCGCCGCCCATCAGACGCTCGTCGTACTGCATCTGAAAGCCGAATTTTTCACCTGCCGCATCTAAGACCTTTAACGCCTCGTCCACAATTTCGGGACCGATGCCGTCGCCTTTTAAAACCACAATTTTATGCTCTCTCATCGGAAATGCTCCTTTTGTATAGATTTTTTATTCATATTGACCGTAAAAAGGGGACTGTCCCCTTTTTACGGAATTTTGTATACACCGTCACGCGGGATGCCAAGCAATTTCGCGATTCGGTACGCAGGGATTTTTGCGCGTTTGAATTGTATTGCAAGCGCATCCGTGCTGTAAGAGTCCCGAAGCACGCCTATAATGTTTTTCAATTCTTGATCACTGACCTTCCATACACTTTGGTCAATCACCAAACGGTCGAAAACATCTTGCTGTACAATTTGATGCAATTCTAAAAATTGCTTTTCAGTGAGCATTTGCTTAATAAAATCCGTATCAGCAAATTGAGCGGTGTCTGCAAAATATTCCCGATAGCTCGACCATTCCCAATCTGCCGGATTGTTGCACAGCCCTGCTTTTACGGGATTGTAATGTATGTATTTCAAAACCGTCAGCAAATAGGTATCATCTTCAACCGCTTTGCTGTAATACCGCCCGTTAAACAGCCCGCCGACCCGATTATATTTCGTATTGTATCGGAATACAAAGGATGCTCCAAAGGACTTGAACATTTGTGCCATATTATTTTCCGAAAAGTGTACAAGCAAATGCACGTGATTGCGCATTAAGCAATACGCGTAAAGGGACGCGTTGTAAGCTGTGCAAGATTTTTTCAGAATTTGCAAAAAATTCAAATGGTCTTGCGCATCCAAGAAAATGTCTTGTGCGTTCATACCCTTTAGAACAATATGGTAGGTGTTGCTCTCAGATAAATTTCGTATGTAACGAGGCATATTTCCTCCAATCCGTAAAAAAGGGACTGTCCCTTTTTTACGGGGCTTTAATTGCCTTGCACCGCAACCGTACATAATCGGCAATCCATACGCCGTTGCAATACAGTGTCGGACGCAGACTTTCTACCGCTTCGGCAATGATTTCATCGGTCTGCGCCGCAGAAAGGGATTGAAACGGTTCTTTCAGAAACATCCGAATCCAGTCTTCCAATCCGTTTTCTCCTTTTAAGGGCGTCGGACGGTCAAACAATTCTGCCGAAACCACTTTAAACCCCGCTTGCTCCAACAACGGTGTATATTCGCCGACGGTCGGGAAATAAAATGCAAACCGATAGTCCAAATGCCGCTTCCCGAATGCCTGCCGCAGTGCACTGTGAATTGCATCTGCATTGCCGTATCCGCCGCATTCGAAAACAAACTGTCCGTGCGGCAGTAATGCGCGATAGACACAACTGAGCAGCTGCGGATGTTTGCCACGCGGAATCCAGTGCAGAACCGCATTGGAAAATACGGCGTCCACAGGCGTCTGCAACGAAAAATCTGTTGCATCACCCGCGCGAAAGGCAATGTCGGGATATGTTTTCTCGGCAAGTGCCAGCTGTGTTTCAGACGCATCCATACCGAGCACGGAAAATCCTGCTTCGGAAAGCTGTTTGGTCAGCACACCGCCGCCGCAGCCCAAATCCAAAACCGTGTGTACGGTTTCCTTATCCAACATACCAATCAGGTCTGCACCGTGCTTTGGAACAAAAGAAAAATCCTGTGCATACTTTTCGGCATCCCATTGGATGTTCATACGTATGCGCCCCCTTATTTCGTAAAAATCGGGGGTTGTTCTGCGCGTTCGCAGTCGGGTTGACAGCGGTTGATTGCACACAAAATGCCTTTTAAGGATGCATAGTTGATGTTGTGCGAAATGCCGATGCCGAATACATCCTTGCCCTCGGGGTTCTTAATGTGAATGTAGCTGACCGCTTTGGAATCACTGCCTGCCGCAATAGCATGCTCGCTGTAATCAATAAACGGATAGTCTTGAAGCCCGATGGTGTTCATCGCCTGGCAGAATGCGCCGATAGGACCGTTGCCCGTGCCCTCAATGCGGACAGGCGTATTGTCCTTGTATTTGATTTCGCCCGAAAAATGTACTTTCGTAAGATCTTCGTTTTCTTCTTTTTCCTCGCTGAATTTGTGATTCAACAGCTTGTAAGGGCCGCACACATTGCGGTATTCCTCAATAAAGAGGTCGAATACCTCTTGGCTTTTCAATTCCTTGCCCTTCTTTTCGCAAGCCGCCTGTACCACTGCACCGAATTCGGGATGCATGGCCTTGGGCATTTTAAAGCCGAATTCCTGCATAACGAATGCCGCGCCGCCTTTGCCCGACTGGCTGTTGATGCGGATAATCGGCTCATATTCGCGGCCGACGTCGGCGGGGTCGATAGGCAGATACGGGACTTCCCAGCGGTCAGAATGGGTTTCTTCCATATAGGCTTTGCCCTTGTTGATTGCGTCCTGATGCGACCCCGAAAATGCGGTAAAGACCAATTCGCCCGCATACGGATGGCGCGGACCGACATGCATTTTGGTGGTGCGCTCGTAAACATCTTTGATTTTGTTGATGTTGGAAAAGTCGAGTTCGCTGTCCACATTCTGTGTGTACATATTTAAGGCAAGCGTGACAATATCCACATTGCCCGTGCGCTCGCCGTTGCCGAAGAGCGTACCCTCAATTCTGTCTGCGCCCGCAAGCAGTCCCAGCTCTGCCGCCGCAACCGCCGTGCCGCGGTCATTGTGGGGGTGCAGGCTGATGATTGCGCTGTCGCGTCCTTTTAAGTGACGGCAGAAATATTCGATTTGGTCGGCATAGCCGTTCGGCGTACTGCCCTCTACGGTAGACGGCAGATTCAGAATAACGGGATTTTCGGGTGTTGCGCCGAGCTCTTCCAAAACGCGCTGGCAGATTTCCACCGCAAAATCAGGCTCTGTGCCCGTGTAGCTTTCGGGGGAATACTCGTAACGGATGCGGATATCCGAGGTTTCCATCAGTTCATCGGACAGCTTTTTGATAAGTCTCGCACCTGTGACGGCGATATCCGTAATGCCGTCCATATCCTTTTTGAACACGACCTTGCGCTGTAAGGTCGAGGTGGAATTGTAAAAGTGAATAATCACATTTTTTGCGCCCTTGACCGCTTCAAAGGTCTTTTTAATCAGATGCTCGCGGCTCTGCACCAATACCTGCACGGTAACGTCATCGGGAATATAGCCGCCCTCAATCAGTGTGCGCAGAATTTCATATTCCGTTTCGGACGCGGACGGAAAGCCGACTTCAATTTCTTTTACGCCGATGTCCACAAGCGTTTTGAACATCTCGAGCTTTTCTTCAAGATTCATCGGGTCGATAAGCGCCTGATTGCCGTCGCGCAAATCGACGGAACACCACACGGGCGCTTTTTCAATCGTTTTTGATGGCCACGTGCGGTCGGGGATGTTCACGGGCGTAAACGGAAAGTACTTGTTTGTTTTCATCGTCATTTTCTCCTTGTCTTAAGCTGAGGACAGTCGAACCCGATATGGTTTAAAATGCCTTATTTCCGCTGAAACTGCGTTAAAAATCTCGGCACACGGCAGTATGCCACCGATTTTGTGTCTTGTTTCATCAAAAATATGTCTATTTTAAACTGCGAAGCATCGAAAACGCAGGAATTGCGGATGGATTTTTGCTTTTAAGACGGCAGTCGGGCTGACGCCCGACAACGGTGAAAAAGTGAAAAGCCGCCGCAAAAACAAGTTTTCGACATATTGTGTTCGACTTTCCTCAGCTTTGAATTTTACAATAAAAAATCGCCCGAATTTTGCCGACTTCAGCAAAATAGGGGCGAGGAAAAATCCACGCGGTACCACCCTAATTCAGCGGACATTCGGAAACAGGAACGCCGCCCTCTTGCGACCTCTAACAAGGTCTGACCGAATAACGGGGTCAACCGTCCCGACCTATGATTTCAATCGGGCAACTCCGGAATGAGTTATACACAAGCATTTTGTACTGTCTTGCACCATGCCACCTTGTAACACTTAAAACTTTACAGTATACGCTTCGTCTTTTTTCGCCTGACTGCGTTGCGCTCTTTGACGGGCGACAGCCCGTCTGCATCACGCGCCTTGGCAGACAAAAAAATACTTGCCTCTAATTGTAAACTTTTAAATGATTCAAGGTAGCCGACAGCTCTCTGAAAGCAGCCTGCCTGTCTTATTTCCTTCACAGTCTTTTGTAGGCGATATTTATTTGTTTAGTATTATATGCGTTTTTTTTCGGTTTGTCAAGCGGAAAATCAGTGGGCAGCGCTGACGGTATGCGGCAGAATACGGTTTTCGCTTTTTCTTGCCTTTTCGACAGAAAGATGTTATAATAAATCACAGATTGATGTTTTATAGAGGTTGCCTGAATCTTTCATAAGGTGGGTTAAAAATGAATATGCGGGATTTAACAGACGAAGAAAGAGTCTTGTTGGCGGAATTTCGTATGTGCGAGGCGCAGGTGCAGGACAGTATATGCAACACAGTGCATAGCCGAGCGGCAGATAAAAAAGCAATCACAGAGTCGGACGTTTTGCCGCAAACCTCGGCGGGCGGGAACGAAACGGCAGGCGATTCGTGAAGCACCCTTACAGGTCTGCACGAACCTGTCATTCTGCGCGACAGCGAAGAATCGCACATGGCACAAAGCGAATGGCACGTCCCTACGGGATTGTGTATCCCCGTGATATATGCGGACCCGTACGACAGCCCTTTCGGCTGTCCTTTTTTTATTTCTCCCGCCCTTTGATTTTATGAATCGCACATTTTTCCAAACGCGAAACCTGTGCTTGGGAAATGCCGATTTCCTCGGCAACCTCGGTCTGTGTTTTTCCCTGCATAAACCGCAGGGAAAGAATCCGTTTTTCACGGGGGGAGAGTCCGCGGATGGTTTCTTTAATCACAATTTCGTCTATCCAGTCGCTGTCGCTTTCCGAGCCGCCGACCTGGTCCATCACATAAATGGTATCGCCGCCGTCAGAGTAAACGGGTTCATATAAGGAAACAGGCTCGACGATGGCTTCCAGCGCAATAACCACATCGCAGACGGGCAATTCCAAATGCGCGGCGATTTCTTCAATCGTCGGGTCGCGGTTGAGCTTTGACTGCAAATGCTCCTTTGCCTGCATGGCGTGGTAAGCGGTGTCCCGCATGGAACGGCTGACACGCAGGGTGTTGTTGTCGCGCAGGTAACGGCGTACTTCGCCGATAATCATCGGCACGGCATAGGTCGAAAAGCGGACGTTTTGCGATATGTCAAAATTATCTATGGCTTTCATAAGCCCGATGGTGCCGACCTGAAATAAATCGTCTAAATTCTCGCCGCGGTTCGTAAAACGCTGAATCACCGACAGCACCAAACGCAGGTTGCCGTTCACCAATTTGTCGCGTGCCGTCCTGTCGCCCGCCTGCATTTGCTTTAAAAGCTCGATTTTTTCCGCTTCTTTGAGTACCTTCAGTTTTGCGGTGTTTACACCGCAAATTTCGACCTTGTTGTATTGCATATTTATCCCTCGCACGGCAAATTTTGTCCTCAAAATCAGTATTGCCGTGTGGGGAAAGATTCATACAAAAACCCCCGACAGATTTCCGAAGAATCTGTCGGGGGTTTGCAGGTTGGATTTTGTTTTAGTTTTGTAAAAATTCTGCGGGAATTACGTCTTTTACAAAATTCTCAATATATGCTACGCTGAAATCGGGTTGTTTGATGCGCCCCGCCTGTTTTTTTGCGAGCGCATCGCTGTACTGCGACAGCGGATAAATCTGTACATCGTGACTGCCTGAAACATAGTGTGTGACCGTCGGTTCAAACCGCACCTCAGAAACGGTGATTTTATCGTCCGCACCTTTTGTGAGCGTGTAATGGAGCATCCCGCCGATGACGCGCGCGGCAGTGTTCTGCTGGGAAATGAAATTGCCGAGTGAATAGGCAACGAGCGTGCGGGAACCGTCCGCGTTGTCAATCCATTCCATGGGCTGTAAAACGTGCGGGTGGTGCCCGATGATTACGTTTGCGCCCCAGGAAGCCATTTTTTTGGCGAGATTTTTTTGGTCCTGTGTGGGCTGTGTAGTGTATTCCGTGCCCCAGTGCGCGTTGACCAGCACAACGTCACATTCCGCTTTTGCCGCTTTGATTTTACGCTCAATGGTTGCTTCGTCGCTTGTTAAAATAATTTGCAGAGGACTGTCTTTCGGGAGCGACAACCCGTTCAGATACTGTGTAATGCCGACAAGCCCGATTTTGATGCCGTTCTTTTCAATGTATTCCACACGGTCTAAATCCGCCTTGTCCTTGTATGCGCCCGTGCGGGTGATGCCCTCTGCGGCGTCCCAAAAATCAATCGCTTCCGTAAGTCCTTTGGCGGTTTTGTCCAGCATGTGGTTGTTGGCAAGGGCGACCACGTCAAAGCCCGTGTCCTTGACCGCCGCGCCCAGCTCCTGCGGCGAGTTAAACAGCGGATAGCCCGACGGCGGATAGCTTTTGGCTACGATGGTTTCCTGATTGATGGTAGCGATGTCTGCCGCTTCCACGGTGGATTTGACGCGCGCATAGCAAAACGAAAAATCATAGCCGCCGTTTTTCGCGCGTTTCTGTGCCTGCTCATAAATGCCGTCGTGAATCAGATTGTCCCCGACAGACAGCATCCGAAGTGATGTCTGCTGTTGCGGTGCGCTCGGCGTTTCCGATGCATCGGACGGCGCGGCAGAGGCAGGCGGTTCATCTTCTGTTTTATCCTTTTTACCGAATCGCTCCGCAAACGGTGCGGGTGCGTTGACTTCGATGACGGAACGTCCGTTTTTGACGGTCATGCCTATGGCAACTGCGCCGAATACCACAACCAGCGCCAAAGTGACCGACAAAAACACTTTCACTGCTTTATTATTCATAATCCTGTCTCTTTTCTGTTTTCTGTGTTACTTGCCTGCGAAAGTCTTTTTATACCGTTCAATCGCGTCTTCCACCACTTCCACAGCCGCAAGTACGCCTTTCACCTCATCAATGACGGTATTTTTGTTTTCGAGCGTTTTATATACCGAGAAGAAATGAATCATTTCATCGAACACGTGCTTCGGCAGTTGGGAGATGTCGGAATATCCGTTATAGGTCGGGTCGCCGGCGGGGATGGCAATAATTTTATCATCGGGTGCGCCGCTGTCCAGCATGGTAATAACGCCGATGGGATAGCACTTTACCAGCGCCATTGGCTCAATTTTCTCGGAGCAAAGCACCAATACGTCCAAGGGGTCGTTGTCGAGCGCATAGGTGCGCGGGATAAAACCGTAGTTGGTCGGGTAATGCGTAGAGGTATACAGTACGCGGTCCAAATACAGCATACCGGTTTCCTTATCCAACTCATATTTCATTTTACTGCCCTTGCTGATTTCAATAACCGCGTCAAAAGAGGAACGGGTAATGCGTTCGGGGCTGATGTCATGCCAAATATTCATTTGCGGACTCCTTTATATTCTTCAATTAAAAGCTTGCGGATTTCCCAGAGCTTTTCGGATAAATCCACATAGTATTTGTGCGGATTTTCAAACCGTTTGACTTCGTCCCACAGCGTGTCAATCTGTTCCGCGCAGTATTCCCGAATTTCGGGGAGCGTGGGGGAGGCATACACACACGTGCCCTTGTCAAAGATTTTCACAAGCAGGGGGCGTGCAACAAAATTTTCAATTTCCTTGCGTTTCCAGGTGAAGTCGGGGTCGAACAGCTCATACGGCTTTGAATCGTCAATCTCTTCGCTGTCGGTGGTCAGCACATCGGCAATCGCTTTGCCCGAATCCATATCGAACAGGCGGTACACAAGCTTTGAGGACGGAATCGTGATTTTACGTACATTTTCGGAAAGGTTGATTTTCGGAATAATGCGACCGTCTTTTTCCACTGCGCAAAGCTTATATACGCCGCCGAACAGCGGTGCGGAAGCAGAGGTAATCAGCCGTTCGCCGACGAGGAAGCAGTCCACCTTTGCCCCCTGCGACACCATATCGTTAATCAGGTGCTCATCCAAAGCGTTCGACGCCAAAATTTCGCAGTCGGGATACCCCGCTTCATCCAGCATTTTGCGCACGCGTTTGGAAAGATAGGTGATGTCGCCCGAGTCAATCCGTACACTGTGCGGACGCTGACCCAACGGCGTGAGTACATCGTTAAAGGCACGAATCGCATTCGGTACGCCCGAACGCAAGGTATCGTAGGTATCGACCACAAAACTGCATCGGTCGGGGTAACGGCGTGCATAGGCGCAGAACGCTTCATATTCGGAGTCGAACATCTGTACCCAACTGTGAATCATGGTTTGCACGGCGGGAATTTGAAAATCGCGCACGGGAATTACGCCCGAAGTCGAAACACAGCCGCCGATATATGCCGCACGCGCACCGAATACCGCTTCGTCACAGCCCTGCGCGCGCCGTGTACCGAATTCGGCGACTGCCGTGCCGCGTGCCGCACGCACCAACCGATTCGCTTTGGTTGCAATCAGGCTTTGGCTGTTTACACAAAGCAGAAGCATGGTTTCAATCATTTGCGCCTGCACAATCGGACCGCGCACCTTGACAATCGGTTCGTTCGGGAAAATCGGCGTGCCCTCGGGAATTGCCCATACATCACAGGTAAATTGAAAGTCTTTCAGATATTGTAAAAAAGGTTCGGAAATGCCCTGCGTGCGCAAAAACGCCAAATCCTCGGCGGTAAAATGCATGTCAGACAGATAGTCAATCACTTGCCGTAAGCCTGCCATAACGGCAAAACCGCCGTTGTCAGGCACGCGGCGGAAAAACAAATCAAAGCATGCCACAGTGTTTTCCATACCGTTGGAGAAGTAGCCGTCCGCCATGGAAAACTCATACAGCTCTGTCAGCATCGGCGTATGCATTGCAGAATACGGTGTGTGTTCCATATGTTCACCTTCTGTATAATAGATATATTCAGTGTACCATATTTTTTTGCGGCGTGCAATCTATTCTTATACCGCTTTGCAGGATTTCCGAAATATACACAGGGTGTTTGCCGAAAAGACTTTTTCGAGGATTTCTGTTTTTCTCTGAAAAAAGACTTGACAACAGGCGGTGCGCATTGTATAATACCACTTGCAAAATTCAAATAGCGGTATTGTGTAACGGTAGCACAGCGGACTCTGACTCCGTATGTTGAGGTTCGAATCCTTATACCGCTGCCAAATAAAGGCTTGTCGATTGACAAGCCTTTATTTTTTAGTCGTTTCGCAAAAAGATATTTTTCATATAGTATATTTATCGAATTTATATTACACGGTGATTTCTGCAAATTCTGCATTTGCCGTGCGGCATAAATCCTGCGGGGCAAGTTCAATTTGAAAACCGATTTTACCGCCGCTGACGATGATGGAACCGAAAGCTTCTGCGGATGCGTCTATGACTGTGCGGTATTGCTTCTTCATCCCGATGGGACTGCATCCGCCGCGGATATATCCTGTTATGCGGTTGATATCTTTGACGTGAATCATATCCACACTTTTTTCACCGACAACGGCAGCCGCCGCTTTGAGATGCAGTTCCGCAGTTACGGGAACAACAAATACGTAATATGCACCGGATTTTCCCTGTGTTACCAAGGTTTTAAAAACTTTTGCCGCCTCTGCACCGATTTTTTCGGCAACGCTGACGCCGTCGATTTTATCGCCCGCATCGTATGTGTACATTTGATATGTGACTTTTGCATTGTCCAAAATCCGCATGGCGTTGGTTTTTGAAAGTCCCTTTGCCGTAACAATCACCTGCTTTTACGGTATAAATTATACTGTATTTCTTGCAATATATTTATTTTATTGTAACAAAAGTTGCGGATATAATCAATCTGAAAAGCGAAAATCCCTGCAGAATACAGTATGCATTCTACAGGGATTTTTATAAACGTGTTCAGGGCTTATACATACTATCCAATGCGGAACGGTATGTGACCCCTTTTGTTATGCTTAATACATGCCGCCGCCCTGTGCCGCCATGGCTGCCGCCGCAGCCGCGTCTGCTTTGGGGTCGGGGATGTCGGTCACAAGGGATTCCGTTGTCAGCACCATTGCCGCAACAGACGCCGCGTTCTGCAGTGCGGAACGGGTGACCTTTGCAGGGTCAAGGATGCCCGCCTCAAACATATCGACATACTCTTCGGTTGCGAAGTTGAAACCGTAGCCCGCTTTTTTTGCGTTGAGAATGTCGTTGACAATCACGGAGCCTTCGAGACCCGCATTCTTTGCAATTTGGCGAACGGGTTCTTCAATGGCTTTGAGCACAATGCGGATACCTGTTTTCAGGTCTGCATCCTCGGTGTCAAGGAGCTTCTCTACTTCGGGAATCGTACCCAACAGCGCCACGCCGCCGCCTGCAACAGAGCCTTCTTCCACAGCCGCCTTGGTTGCCGCAAGTGCGTCCTCAATGCGCAGTTTCTTTTCTTTCATTTCGGTCTCGGTTGCCGCGCCTACGCGGATAACCGCCACACCGCCTGCGAGTTTTGCAAGTCTTTCCTGCAATTTTTCGCGGTCAAAGTCAGAGGTTGTGGTTTCGATTTGGCTCTTAATCTGTGCTACGCGGCCTTTGATGGCGTCGCTGTCGCCTGCACCGTCCACAATGGTGGTGTTCTCTTTGGAAACCTTAACCTGCTTTGCGCGGCCGAGCTGGGGCAGGTCTGCGTCTTTCAGTTCCAGACCAAGGTCGGAGGTGATGACTTCGCCGCCTGTGAGAATGGCGATGTCCTGCAGCATTTCTTTTCTTCTGTCACCGAAGCCGGGCGCCTTTACGCAAACACAGGTAAACGTGCCGCGCAGTTTATTGACGAGAATGGTGGAAAGCGCTTCGCCTTCGACATCCTCCGCGATGATGACCAGCTTCTGACCTGCGTTGACGATTTTCTCAAGCAGGGGCAGAATTTCCTGAATGTTGGAAATCTTCTTATCGGTAATCAAAATGAATGCGTCGTCGATTACGGCTTCCATTTTGTCGGTGTCGGTTACCATATAGGGGGAGATGTACCCGCGGTCGAACTGCATACCCTCTACAACATCACTGTAGGTTTCGCTGGTTTTGGATTCTTCAATGGTGATAACGCCGTCTGCGGTGACCTTTTCCATCGCATCCGCAATCAGCTTGCCGACAAATTCATCTGCGGCGGAAATGGTCGCGATACGTGCGATGTCGTCACTGGTCTTGACAGGCTTTGCTTCTGCCTTGAGTGCGGCAACGACTGCGTCAACCGCCATCTGCATACCTTTTTTGACAACCATCGGGTTTGCGCCTGCCGCAACATTCTTCATACCCTCGCGGACGAGTGCCTGCGCAAGCAGGGTTGCGGTGGTGGTGCCGTCGCCTGCGATGTCATTGGTCTTGGTCGCGACCTCTTTGACAAGCTGTGCGCCCATGTTTTCAAATGCATCTTCCAGCTCGACTTCTTTTGCGATGGTTACGCCGTCGTTGGTAATCAGCGGTGCGCCGTATTTTTTATCGAGAACCACGTTTCTGCCTTTCGGGCCGAGTGTGATTTTAACGGTGTCGCTCAGTTTGTCAATACCGGCTTGCAGTGCCTTGCGCGCTTCTTCGCCGTAAATAATCTGTTTTGCCATAATAAGTAGCCTCCCGAAATAATTATTCTACAACTGCCAGAATGTCGGACTGACGGACGATGGTGTAGTCTACGCTGTCCATTTTGACTTCTGTGCCTGCATATTTGCCTGCGATGACTTTGTCGCCGACGTTTACGAACATGGTTACATCTTTGCCGTCTACGTTGCCGCCGGGGCCGACTGCAACAACCTCATAAACCTGGGGCTTTTCCTGTGCCGCCGCAGCAAGAATGATGCCGCTTTTGGTGGTTTCTTCAACTTCGACAGATTTTAAAACAACTCTGTCGGCAAGGGGTTTGATTGTCATATAAATGCCTCCCGAAAGAATAATAGATGAATTTTTAGCACTCTCTGTTCTCGAGTGCTAATATATATTTTATCCAAATTTTAGAAAAAATCAACCCCTTTTTATAAAGTTCACAAAATGGACATAAAAAAGTTGAAAATCCATTGCGCTTCGGTAGGCGAGACCTTGCACCTACAAAGGTTGCGAAATTTTATCATTTCTGCGCGTTAGCGAAGAATCGCATATGATACAGGGTGAATTTGATGTACGCGTAGGGACGGACATCCTTGTCCGTCCGCGGGCGAACGCAGTTCGCCCCTACGGAGTTGATGCGGAATTTCGCGGAGAGCCGGATGCACGCCCCTACGGTTGGCACTGCCCCTACAGATTACAGCAAAACCGTCTTGCCTTTTTCTTCTATATATGATATATTATTCACAAAGGCACGGCGCAAATACAAATCGCCGTGTCTTGTGCTTTTTTCAAAGAATTCTACAAAAGGGGAGAGAAACATGGATTTTAAATCCGACGGTTTTATGTATGCTTTGGGCGCGGTTGTTGTGCTGTTTGTCATTGCACAGTCTGTGTTCTTTTTGGTGCGCGCTTGGCGGCGCGGGAAAGCACTCGGCATTTCGGCGGAGTCCCTGAAAAAGACGGTGACATCTTCGGCGCTGTTCACCGTTGCACCCGCATTTGCGATTCTTGCCACGGTGCTGACGCTTTCGGGCGCATTGGGGATTGTACTGCCGTGGATTCGCCTGACGGTTATCGGTGCAATCAATTACGAAGTACCCGCCGCCGAAGCGGCAATCGAAGCCTTCGGGGGCGCAGGCGGACTGTCACAGGAAGTGACCGACCCGACGGTGTTTGCAACCGTCGCGTGGGTGATGACCTTAGGCAGTATTTTGCCCTTGATTTTGGTGCCGTTTATGCTTAAAAAGATTCAAAAAGGGATGAGCAAAGCGGTTGAGAAAAACGGCAAATGGGCGGACGTGATGTCTGCCGCCGCCTTTATCGGTCTCATTTCCGCATTCATCGGCAGAGCGATTGCAGGAAAAGGCAATGCCCAAATTGTCGGCGACGGTGCGGGCGTGATGTCACTTGCCGCACTGCTCTCCTCTATGCTGTTTATGTTCATTTTGCAGAAAATTGCCGACAAGTTCGAACTGAAATGGCTGCAATCGTTTGCCATGCCGTTCAGTATGATTCTTGCGATGCTTGTGGTGATGCTGTTGGCGCAGGTTCTGCCGCAGAATATTGCCGTATTCGAGTGGCGCGGCTGACGGAAAAGGAGTGTGCAGAAAAATGAAAAACAGAACCTATGAAAACAGTGTGCATTTTTACGGCATTCTTTGGGATATTGCGGCGCTTCTGCTGTTTATTATGCTGCCCATATCCATTTGCGTGCATCTCGGCGTGTGGCCGCAGGGCAGTTATGTGCTCAAAGGCTTACTGCCTGTGGCAATGCTGTTTTATCCGTCTGCAATTATTGAAGTGATTACCTACACGCCCCTGCTCGGCGCGGGCGGTACATATCTCGGCTTTGTAACAGGCAATATCACCAATTTGAAATTGCCCTGCGGACTCAACGCGATGGAAAATGCAGGCGTGCGTGCCAACAGCGAAGCGGGTGAGGTGGTTTCCACAATTGCCATTGCAACCTCTTCAATTGTGACCACGGTGATTATCGCAGTGGGCGTCGTGGTATTTAGTCCTGTTTTGCCGTACCTGACCGATGAAAATTCCGTATTTGCGCCTGCATTTCAGCAGGTCGTGCCTGCGCTGTTCGGCGCTTTGGGCATCAGCTATTTTGTCAAGCACTGGAAAATTGCGGTGGTGCCTGTTTCGGCAATTGTACTGATTCTGCTGTTTCAGGGTTCGCTTGCCACGGGCGTGCTTATCCCTATCGGCGTGGTGATTTCTATGCTTGCGGCGCATTTGATGTTTAAAAAAGGTTGGTTGGATAAATAATGCAGGCAAAGGACTACCGTTTGGTGTCGGCGGATACCGCCCTGCAGTTGGAGCAGGTCGAGGCGCTGTATATGCTTGCGTTCCCGCCTGCGGAGCGCAAGCCGTTCTCTATGATTTTGCGCACGCGCACGAAAGGCAGAGCTGAAATCCTCACAATAGAATCGGCGGACGGCGCATTTGCGGGTGAGGCAATCACTGTGCAGTGTGGCTCTCTCGTCTTGGTGGATTACCTTGCCGTCAGCGAAGCAATGCGCGGGCAAGGGGTCGGTTCGGCGGCTTTGCGGCTGCTGCGGGAACGGTATGCGGGAAAAACCGTATTTTTGGAGATTGAAAGCACGAAAGAAACAGACGTGCCGAACAGAGAACAGCGCGAAAAGCGCAAGGCGTTTTATCTGCGGAACGGACTTTCGTGTATGCCGTTTCGCGCCGTGGAATTCGGTGTGGAAATGGAAGTTCTGACCTTTTCGGGCGAGGTGACCTTTGATGATTTGCACGGACTGTATCAATCCGTGTTCGGGCGCGCCGTTGCCGCGAATATACGGCGGTACGGCGACAAACGGTTCTCTCTTTTGGCGCAGTTCGCCAAAAGAAGAAAATAAGGGCTTAGCACCAAATAATAATTTTCCGCAAACCCGTAGGGGCGATTCACGAATCGCCCTGTCTCTTATACACATCTCCGAGCCCACGAGACCGATCAGTAT
>ERZ1027171.379-NODE-379-length-19646-cov-5.992190_pt1 | contig 19646 bp, 14 predicted proteins | sample MGYA00519274_ERZ1027171 | MGnify/ENA primary metagenome ERZ1027171 (study PRJEB26926, sample SAMN06164681) | human gut metagenome | biome: ENVO:00009003; feature: ENVO:2100002; material: ENVO:00002003 | host: Homo sapiens | place: USA | collected 2012 ... | reverse complement strand
GTATTGGTGCGACATTGGCGATTTGACTGCCTACCGAACTTGTCAGGCAGATATGCTGGCGGGCAAGGTGCGTCTGTCCCTGCCTGCGGTGGCAAGCGGGGTGTATGCCGACGGGGAATTGCCTGAAGGACAGTATCAAATCGTGCCGCCCGTTTGCATCGGCAAAGATGTTGTCATCGGTGCGGGTGCGGTAATCGGTCCGAATACGGTAGTCGGCGACGGCAGTTATATCGGAAAAAACGCAAAAATATCCGAAAGTATATTGCTTCAGAATACCGCCGTTTATGACTGCGCGGTTGTAAATCAGGCGGTTATTTGCGAAAATGCGGTGTTGAAATACGGTGCACAGGTGTTTGAAGAAAGCGCTGTCGGTGCGGAGTGCGTGGTCGGCAGTCATGCGTGTGTCGGTCCGCAGGTTTCGGTTTGGCCGAAAAAATATATCGATAACGGCGCACGTGTTTCGGGCAATCTGAAATACGGTGTTCCCAAATTCGAATTGTTTGCGGACAACGGCATTTTCGGGCTTTCGGGGGTAGAACTTGACCCCGTTCGGTTATCCTTGTTAGGACGCAGTATCGCTTCGAGTGCGTTTGGGAAAAAGGTCGGAATCGCCGCCGACAACACGCGCACGGCGCGCGCGGCTTATCATATTTTATCAGGTGCTATGGCGGTGCAGGGCAGCAGTGTTTGGAATTTCGGCGAATGCCTTTTGCCGCAGCTGTATTTTTACACGGCGTTTTGCTCCCTGCAAAGCGGTATCTATATTTCCGAACACGGCGGAAAACTGCGTTTACAGCTGTTTTGTGCGGGCGGACTGCCGTTGCCGCGCAGTATACAGCGTGAAATCGAAGCCCGTTTTCGGGGTGGGGATTTTCACCGTATTGCGCCTGACGGGGCGAAAGAAATTTCCGATATGGAAAGCTTGGAATCCATGTACCTGCGCGAATTGGCGCGGGAAGCGGGCACATCCTTAAAAGGACAGTCCGTAAGCGTGCGGTGTCCGAACGAAAAAATCAATATGCTGTTAGAGGACTGTCTCTACCGTCTGGAAGCGCAAAGCGGTGATGAGATTACGCTTAAGATCAACTATAACGGTACGCAGGTGTCTGCATTTCATCGGGACTGTGGCTGGATTCCGCACGATAAACTGCTGGCGATTTGCTGTCAGGCGGAATTTGCGGACGGCAGGGATGTGGCGGTCTCGTTTGATGCACCGTATGTACTCAGTCATATGGCGGCGGCGCACGGACGGCGTGCTATCCGCTATTTGCGCACGCCTGCGGACGACAGTGACCGCGACGCCCGCACGCTTGCGCTCGAACAGCTGTATGTGCGTGACGCGCTGTTTTTGAGCATCCGTCTTTTGGGGCTGTTACAGCGAAGCGGAAAAACGCTGTCTGCACTTTTGGGCGGCGTGCCGCAGTTTTTTGTGCGGCGGCGTACCGTTCCGATAAAATTTTCACCGACGGAATTGCTGTCTGTATTGCATTCGCCGAACGCCGTGCCCCAAAAAGAAGGCGTTTTAGTGGAAACCGAAAACGGACGCGTTTTGCTGATACCGCAGAAATCGGGCAGAAAATTGCAGATTTTTGCGGAATCGGCAAGCTATGAAACGGCATGTGAGCTTTGCGGAGATATAGAAGAAAAACTGCGGAGGCATTGACACAAACCTGTTTTAATAGTATTATATTAAAATCTATATGTATATCTTTCGATATTCAACCTGTCTTTTGTGCTTTGAGGGCAGGTTCTACATAATAAAATTTTATTTAAGGAGAACTTGAATGGCAAATCAAAATAAAGAAATGCCGCGCAAGTCCGCACCCAAGAACGGCGCCAAAACGCGCACGGCAGGCGGGGCGGGCAGTGGTAAGTCTGTGTCTAAAACCAATACACAGCCAAAGAAGCAAAGCGGCAAAAAAGCGATTATGCAGGGGCTTAGCAATTCCCCCGAAGGGATGCAGCAGAAAAAGTATTACAATGCGCTGAAAAACACACAGAAAACGGCAAATAAACGGCAGTCTGTGCAAAAGGGCAAACGCAAAAAGCCCGCTGCACCGCTGAAAATCGCTTTCTTGGGCGGTCTTAACGAAGTCGGCAAAAATATGACCCTGTACGAGTGTAACGGGGATATGTTGCTTGTGGATTGCGGTCTTGCTTTTCCCGACCCCGAGATGCTCGGCGTTGACCTCGTAATCCCCGATTTTTCTTATGTCCTTGAAAACGCGGACAAAATCAAAGGGATTTTAATTACCCACGGGCATGAGGACCATATCGGCGGTTTGGCGTTTTTGCTGAAATCGTTAAACATTCCCGTTTATTCGACAAGGCTTACCATCGGTTTGATTGAAGGTAAACTGCGCGAGCATAAAATTTTGGATAAATGCAAACTGAATGTGATAAAGCCCGGCGACAAGGTCAAGCTCGGCTGTTTTGAAACCGAATTTATCCACGTCAATCATTCCATTCCCGATGCAGTCGCATTGGCAATCAATACTCCTGCGGGCGTGGTTATACAGACGGGCGACTTTAAAATCGACACAACGCCCATAGACGGCGGTGTGATTGACCTCGCGCGGCTTGCCGCACTCGGCGAGCAGGGCGTTTTGTGCCTTTTGTCCGATTCGACCAATGCGGTAAAGCCCGGTTTTACCGAGAGTGAGCGCAAAGTCGGGGCCACCTTTGACTTGCAGTTCCGCAAGGCGGGCAACCGCCGTTTGATTGTGGCAACGTTCGCATCCAACATTCACCGCGTACAGCAGATTATCGATGTGGCGGAGTCGCTCGGACGCAAAGTGGCGCTTTCGGGCAGAAGCCTTGAAAATGTCGTCTCCATTGCGGCGGAGCTTGGCTATATTCGTGTGCCCGAAGGTGTTTTGGTCGGCATTGACAGCATCAACCGCTATCCCCCCGAAAAGCTGGTGGTGATTACCACAGGCAGTCAGGGCGAACCGATGTCGGCACTGTACCGCATGGCGTTTTCAGAGCACCGCCGTGTGGAAATCGGACCGAACGATTATGTAATTATTTCCGCAACGCCCATCCCCGGCAATGAAAAAATGGTCGGCAAGGTGGTTGACGAGTTGTTGAAACAGGGTGCAGAGGTTGTACATGAAAAAATGTACGACGTCCACGTTTCGGGGCATGCCTGTCAGGAAGAACTGAAAATTATGATGAGCCTTGTGAAACCGAAATACTTCCTGCCCGTACACGGCGAGCAAAAGCACCTGCAAAAGCATGCGGCTTTGGCGCGCACCATGGGCATTCCCGAGGGGAACATCCTGCTTGCCGACAACGGCAAAGAGGTGGAAATTACCAATGACCGTATCCGTATTTCGGGCGAAGTGCCCGCAGGTATGGTCTTTGTGGACGGCAGCGGCGTCGGCGACGTCGGGTCTGTTGTTCTGCGGGACAGAAAACGCCTTGCGGAGGACGGAATCATCATCATCGGTGTGACGATAGAAAAAGAAACGGGCACGGTTGTTGCAGGTCCTGACGTGGTGACACGTGGGTTTGTGTATGTGCGCGAGTCCGAACAGCTGATGGAGGAGTCCCGACGGCTTTGTGAAAGCGTGCTGTCGGACTGCATGTATGAGCATGTGCGCGATTTCGGCACGATACGCAACCGACTTCGTGACGAAATATCGCATCTAACCTATAACAGAACGAAACGCAATCCAATGGTGTTACCGATTATTATGGAGGTGTAAGCCTTGAGTTTGAAACTGTTGATTCGCACATATCCGCTGTCGTTTCTGACACTGCTGTTTGCGGGCGTGTTCTGCGCCGTAACCGCAGTGTGGAATCCTTATGCGGCGCTTGCGGAACTGTGCGTTTGGCTGCTTTTGGCGGCGGCAGCGGTTTTGACGGCAAGACATGACTTCAAGGTGATTCGCAATACGGTTCGCGCATTAAGTCAGGGGCTTACGGCAGAAGAGAATTCCTCTCTGAACAATTTTCCGCTGTCTGTCGTTGTGTTTGACAGTGCAGACCGTATTGTGTGGTACAATCAGAAATTCCAAAATGAACTGCTTTCTCTGCTGTCTCCGCAAAACGGCAGTATCTGCCAGTTTACGGGTGGTAAGGGTCTGCGCGAGATTCGGGAACAGACTGTTTTCTCCGCCGCGGTCGGCGATAAGGAGTTTACCGTGTATTTCAGTCACATTGACTGTTCGGGAAAACAATCCTACGTGCTGATTTTTGCAGAGGATACCGCGCTCAAAAAGACGGCGAAGGCGTATGCACAGTCGAAGCCTGTGGTTGCGATTGTGGCAACCGACAGTGCCGACGAAATTTACCGTTCCTATAAAGAAAGCGAATACGCCGAGATTATCAGCGACATCGGGCGGATTACCGAAAACTGGTTCTCGGAATACAACTGCGTGTTCCGCACGCTTTCCAGCGGCAGAGCGATTGCCGTAATGCGCGAAGCGGAACTGCAAAAAATGATTGCCAAAAAATTTAATGTGATGGAGCAGGTGCGCTCGTATACATATCACGGCGCGCCAGTCGGTATCACGCTGTCCGTCGGTATCGGACGCGGCGAAACTCTGGGAGATGCGGAAAGCGAGGCGCGGCAGGCGCTGGATATGGCGCTCGGGCGCGGCGGCGACCAGACCGCGATGAAAAATGCAGACGACACCTACCGCTTTTTCGGCGGTGTTTCCAAAGGCGTTGAAAAGCGGACGAAGGTGCGTACGCGTGTGGTGGCTTCTGCAATTGCAGAGCTTATCCGCGGATGTGACAATGTGCTTGTGATGGGACACAAATTCTCCGACCTCGACTGTATCGGTGCGGCGGTCGGCGTTTGTGCGGCGGCAAGTGCGTTCGGCAAGTCGGCAAAAATCGTAACTTATGAAAAAGCAAGTCTTGCCACACCGCTGATTGCGTATATAAAAGCGCAGTCTGATTCGGATTTATTTGTGCATCCGGATATTGCACGCCATACCGTAACCGAGAAAACGCTTTTATTTGTGGTCGATACCCATAAAGCGAGTTTCACGGAAGAACCCGAAATTTATGAAAAAGCGCCGTCTGTGGTCGTTATAGACCACCACAGAAAAACGGCGGATTATATTCAGAATGCCGTTATCTTTTACCATGAGCCGCATGCATCCTCTGCCTGCGAAATGGTTACAGAACTGTTGCAGTATATGCAAAGAAAGCCGATTCTCGGCGCGGTGCAGGCAAACGCACTGTTGGCGGGCATTATGCTGGACACTAAGGAATTCGCCTTGCGCACGGGCGTGCGCACCTTTGAGGCGGCGGCTTACCTGCGTGCACGCGGGGCGGATACTGTGACGGTCAAAGGCTTTTTCAACAGCAGTATGGAAAATAAAAAACTGCGCGGGCAGGTGGTTCTGAATGCACAAAGCTACCGCAACTGTGCAGTGTCTGTGGCAGATGTCAAGGCAAAGGATATTCGCATCATCTCAGCACAGGCGGCAGACGAGCTTTTGACGGTCAGTGATGTGGCGGCGTCCTTTGTGCTGTTTGAGACAGGCGGTACTGCCAACATTTCCGCGCGTTCCATGGGTAAGGTGAATGTACAGCTGATTATGGAAACGCTCGGCGGCGGCGGGCATCAGACAATGGCGGCGGTGCAGTTACCCGATACAGACCTGCATACGGCGGAGCAGATGCTCAAAGATGCGATTGACAGTTATTATGAAAATCAATAAACCGACTTTTTAAACGGAGGTTATAGTATGGAAGTTATTTTGAAAAAGGACGTAAAAGGACTCGGCAAGGCGGGCGATAAGGTGAAAGCATCCGACGGCTACGCACGCAATTTCCTGTTTCCGAAAGGACTTGCGGTAGAGGCGAATGCACAGACTTTGACCGAGTACAAAAACAGCGAAGCGTCCAAACAGCATAAAATTGACGTGGATATTGCGAATGCGAAGGATGCGCAAAGCAAGCTGCAGGGCAAAACCGTCCGCCTGACCGCCAAAGCGGGGCAGAACGGCAGACTGTTCGGTTCGGTTACGGCAAAGGATGTTGCCGAAGCGATTACCAAACAGTTGGGCGTAGCGGTAGATAAACGCAAGCTGTCCGTTGCGGACATTAAAAATTTCGGCACATATTCTGCGGAAATCAAGCTGTATACAGGGATTTCCGCCACGCTTACCGTGGAGGTCAGCGAGTAATTACGGACAAAAGTTAGGAGAGTCTGAATGGACAGTCTTCTGTTTGACAAAATTCAAGAACCGTACAGTATGGATGCGGAGCAGGCGGTGCTCGGGTCGATTTTGATTGATTCGGCGTGTTTTGACCGTGTTTCGGGCATTATTCGTTCGTCTGACAGCTTTTACATACCGCAGCATAAGGCGATTTATTCGATTATTGCGAATTTAAAGCTGTTGAATCAAAAGGTGGACGCGCTGATTGTTGCGGAAGAACTGCGGAAAAGCGGCGAGTACGACGAGGCAAGCGGCAGAAACTATTTGGCACAGCTGGCACAGTCCGTGCCGAGCGTGGCGAATGTCGAATCCTACGCGAAGATTATTAAAGAAAAATATTATCTGCGCACACTCATGGACGCGGCAACGGAAATGCTCAAAAATGCATCCGATGAGGAGCTGTCCGCCGATACCATTATGGATGCGGCGGAGCAGAAGATTTATAATATCCGTCAGGGCACAAAAGAAAATGAGCCGACCAGACTTTCCGAGATTATCACCAACGAGGTTTACGAAAACCTCCAAAAGCTGTCCGATCCCGCGCTTGCGGCGGAATACAAGGGCATTCCGACAGGCTTTTCTCTGCTTGACAAATATATGACGGGCTTAAATAAGTCCGACTTGATTTTAGTCGGTGCGCGCCCCGCCATGGGTAAGACAAGCTTTGCCTTAAATATCGCGCGCAATGTCGCGGTGCAGGCGAAGAAAAAGGTAGTCTTTTTCTCGCTCGAAATGGGCAAGGAACAGTTGGCACAGCGTATTCTTTCCACCGAAGCACGTGTCGAAAGCCAAAAGATGCGCACGGGCGAGCTGTCCGATGACGATTGGTCGCGCATTGCGCAGGCAACGGTCTCTTTAAGCACGGCAGAGCTGTATTTTGACGATACTGCCAACATCACCGTGCCCGAAATGAAAGCGCGTGTGCGTAAAATGCGCGATGTGGACTGTGTCATTATCGACTATTTGCAGTTGATGCAGGGGACAAAGCGTACCGACAGCCGTGTGCAGGAGGTTTCTGAAATTACCAGAAGCTTAAAGCTGATGGCGAAGGATTTAAAAATCCCCGTCATTACCTGTTCACAGCTTTCGCGTTCCACCGAAGGGCGCGGCAAATCGCATAAGCCGCAGCTTTCCGATTTGCGCGAATCGGGTTCTATCGAGCAGGATGCGGATATTGTTCTGATGCTGTACCGTGAATCCTATTATGACGAAGAAAAGAATGAAACCGTGGTAACCGACGAAAATAAAGCACAGGTGATTGTTGCCAAAAACCGTCACGGCGGTACGGGCGATGTCGATTTGCATTGGAACGGCAGTTATACCATGTTCTCTACACCGGAGCTGTATCATGATGCGTAGCGCGGTTTTGGAAACACTGCGAACCTACGGTATGCTCCGACAAGGCGACTGTGTGACCGTCGGGTTTTCGGGCGGAGCGGACTCGGTCTGCCTTTTGCATATACTTTGCGCTTTACAAACGGAACTGTCCGTGACTTTGCAGGCGGTGCATGTGCATCACGGCATCCGCGGAGCGGCGGCGGACAGTGACGAACAGTTTTGCCGCACCTGTTGCGCGCGTCTGCAAATTCCGATTACCGTGGTGCATGCAGATGTGCCGAACATCTGCCGCCAAACGCATGAAAGCACGGAAGAATGCGGGCGCAGACTGCGGTATGAAGCTTTTGGGCGCACAGCAGGGGACCGCGGGAAAATCGCCACCGCGCACACAGCGGACGACAACGCCGAAACCGTATTGCTGAATTTAACCCGCGGTACGGGCCTTCGGGGGCTTTGCGGTATTCCGCCTGTGCGCGGAAATATTATACGTCCGCTGATTTCTGTTACCCGTACGCAGGTTGAACAGTACTGCACCGAAAACAATTTAGATTATGTGACCGATGAAACCAATTTCTCTGCGGATTACAGCCGTAACCGTATTCGGTTAGAGGTCATGCCCGTGTTAAAATCGCTCAATCCGTCGCTTCTGTCGGGCGTGTCGGGAATGACCGCACGTCTGCGTGATGAAAATGCCGTGTTGGAACAGCAGGCAAATGTGCTTATAAAGGATTTTAAAAGCCAAAACCGTGTGCCGACAGCGCCCTTGAAAATCGCGCCGAAAGCGATTGCCTGCCGTGCGTTGCAGGCAGTATTGGCAGAAAAAATCGGCGATATGTGTACTGCGGCGCATTTGGAATCCGTGTATGCGCTTCTTTTTAAAAACGGCAGTGTTTCTCTGCCGACGGGGATTGCCGTGCGCGTGCGGAACGGGTACTTGGAATTTCCGAATCCCAAAGAGACTCCCGAATGGGCATATACTTTACATTCGGACTGTATGCCGACGGCAAAAGATACGCCCGCAGGGGTTGTAAAAATTCAAAAATACACGCGAAAAGATTTACAAAATCTTCACAAAGACCTATTGGCGAATGCAGTCGATTGTGCTAAAATAGTAGGCACGCTCACGCTTCGGAGCCGCCGCGCAGGCGACCGATTTACATTTCCGAAGCGCGCGGTCAGCAAATCGTTAAAAAAGTGGATGAATGAAGAAAAGATTCCGCCCGAATCCCGAAACGCCGTGCCGTTGCTTGCGGGCGAAAACGGTGAAATTTTGTGGATTGGCGGCGTCGGTGCATCGGCAAATGTCTTGCCGACCGACAAAACGGATACATTTTTTGTGCTAACTTTAACTTGTGGGGGCAATACTAATGTGTAAGACCGATTCTATGTCCGCCGATATCGAGCGGGTTTTGTTCAGCGAAACGGATTTGCAGAAAATCGTCGCGCGTATCGGCAGTGAGATTTGCGCCGATTACCGTGACAGCAAGAATCCGCTGATTTTGGTAAGCGTTTTAAAAGGCTCGGTTGTTTTTATGGGCGACTTAATGCGCGCCATTGACATTCCGTGTTACATTGATTTTATGTCTGTATCCAGCTACGGCGCGGGGACAACTTCTTCGGGCGTTGTAAAAATTATTAAGGATTTGGATACCAACGTGATAGAGGGCGCAGACCTCTTAATTGTAGAGGATATTTTGGACAGCGGCAAAACCTTGAGCTATTTAAAAGAACTGTTGCTTGCGAGAAAACCCAAAAGTGTACGCATCTGCACGCTTTTAGACAAGCCTGACCGCCGCACCGCCGATATAAAAGCCGACTATGTCGGCGCAGAAATTCCCGATGCGTTTGTGGTCGGTTACGGACTTGATTACGCTGAAAGATACAGGAATTTGCCGTATGTCGGCATCTTAAAACCGTCTGTATACAGCGGAGAATAATTTTAACTGTCTCAAAGCTACATAAGGAGTGAAAGCCTTTGAAAAAAATAGATTGGAGAGCCGTTGTACCCTATGTGGTCATTCCGCTTGCATTTGTACTGTGCATTGTGGTTTATATGACCGCAGGGCAGGCGACCAAAACCAAAACGGACTATTACCAAATGGTGCAGAAATTTGAAAACCATGAGGTTACGGAATATTTGCTGAACCTGACCAGCGGCGTGTTGGAATACAAGGTCGCGGGGGACGAAACCAAATACGAATATACCGTGCCGAATGTCAATCTGTTCGTTGAGGACGTGCACGACAAGGTCATGGAATACAACCGTGAACATCCCGATGCGCAGATTCAGGCAGATTATAAATCGGGTTCGCCGAATTCGTGGTGGGTCAGTCTTTTGCCGACCGTGGGCTTAATGGTTTTACTCGGCATAATCATGTTTATTATGTTCCGCAAAATGAACCAGTCCATGCAGAATGAAAACAACCGTGCGCTGTCCTTCGGCAAGGCCCGCATCAAAAAAGGCGGCGATGAGAACCGCAAAACCACCTTTAAAGATGTTGCGGGTGCAGACGAAGAAAAAGAGGAATTGGAAGAAATTGTCGAGTTCTTAAAAGACCCGCAGGCGTTTAGTGCTTTGGGTGCGAGAATTCCGAAGGGTGTATTGCTTGTCGGCCCGCCCGGTACAGGTAAAACCTTGTTGGCGCGCGCCGTTGCGGGTGAAGCCGATGTGCCGTTTTTCTCCATTTCGGGTTCGGACTTCGTAGAAATGTATGTCGGCGTCGGTGCGTCGCGTGTCCGTGATTTGTTTGACCAGGCAAAAAAGAATTCCCCGTCTATTATTTTCATCGATGAAATTGACGCGGTCGGTCGCCACAGAGGCGCAGGCATGGGCGGCGGCCATGATGAACGCGAGCAAACGCTGAACCAACTGCTTGTGGAAATGGACGGCTTCGGCGCAAACGAAGGCGTCATTGTCATTGCCGCAACCAACCGCCCCGATATTTTAGACCCTGCACTGTTGCGTCCGGGTCGTTTTGACCGTCAGGTTACCGTGAATTATCCCGATATTCGCGGGCGTGAGGATATTTTAAAGGTGCATGCCAAAGGCAAGCCCTTAGCGCCCGATGTAGACCTTTCCTATATCGCGGGTGCAACCGTCGGCTTCACAGGTGCAGACCTTGAAAATCTTTTGAATGAGGCGGCGCTTCTTGCCGCGCGTCGGAAGAAAAAAGCTATCACCATGTCCGAAATCGAAGAAGCAACCATGAAAGTGCTTGTCGGTACAGAGAAAAAATCGCACCGCATCACCGAACGCGACAAGAAAATTACCGCTTACCATGAAGCGGGTCACGCGGTTTCCTCGTACTATTTGGAGCATAAAGACCCCGTTACGCACATTTCCATTGTGCCGCGCGGCATGGCGGGCGGATTTACGATGTATCAGCCCGAAAAAGACGAAATGCATAGGATGCGCTCCCGAATGCTGGACGATATTGTCGGGCTTTTGGGCGGCAGAGTCGCGGAAAAAATTATTTTCGACGATATCTCCACTGGCGCCTCGAACGATATTGAACGTGCATCCGAGATCGCGCGTAAAATGGTTACGAAATACGGTATGAGCGAAAAACTCGGACCGATTGCCTTCGGTAAAGATAATGACGAGGTCTTTATCGGGAAAGATTATAACCACGTCCGCAATTATTCCGAATCCGTCGCATCCACGATTGACGCGGAAGTAGAAAGCATCGTTTTGGCGGCATATAAGCGCACGGAAGAAATTCTGCGCGCGCACCTCGATAAACTGCATGCGGTTGCCGCCGCATTGGTCGAGCGCGAAAAGATTGACGCGGAAGAATTTAACATGTTGATGGACGGCAAAGAATTGCCGCCTGTAAAACGTCCCGAACCGCCGAAGACCGAAGCGTCCGAAACGGCAGACGGCGAATCCTCGGAAGAAATTTCCGCCGAAGTGCCGCATGCGGATACATCGGAAACAGACGATACCGCATCTGCGGATATTCCGCCCGAAGAAACGGCGGAAAGCGGTTCCGATTCACAGAACCCGTAACCAAATACAAGAAACCACGTTCTCCGCTGAATGTGGTTTCTTTTGCTTTGCATCTTATAACAAATCAAACGATACATAAACCCGTAGGGGCGGATTCAAACAATAATGATAGGGTGAATTTGATTCTCGGTAGGGCGGGGGCTTGCCCCCGCCGAAATTAGATGAAAATTAACGGACGGACGAGGACGTCCGTCCCTACGCGAAAATCAAATTTACCCTGTGCCATGTGAGATTCTTCGGCTTCGTCTCAGAATGATTAATTTGCGAAATCACGGAAATGCTGTTGTAAACCCTGCTTTCTTGTGCTAAAATATCCACTATATTCAGACTTAGGGAGTATATAATGATTGCAATAATTGATTACGGTGCAGGCAATCTGCAAAGCGTGCACAAAGCGTTGGATTACATCGGCGCAGAAAATTTCATCACGGCTTCCAAAACGGAAATCGAGGCGGCGGATGCCGTGATTTTGCCCGGCGTCGGTTCGTTCGGCGACGCGATGGACTGTCTTTACCGTTCAGGGCTTCTTGATACCGTAAAAGCCGCCGCCCTTTCAGATACGCCGTTTTTAGGGATTTGTCTGGGACTGCAAATGCTGTTCGGGAAAAGTGAAGAAAGCGAAGGCGTTCAAGGGCTTTCCGTGTTTGAGGGCGATGTGCGCCGTTTCCCGAAAGAAATCGGTTTAAAAATTCCGCAAATCGGCTGGAATTCTTTGGATATTACGCCCGACTGCCCGCTGTACCGCGGCGTGCCGAACGGTGCGTATGTGTATTTTGTCCATTCCTACTATTTGGCGGCAAAGCACCGCGAAAACGTGGCGGCGACCGCAGAATATGGGATTCGCTTTGATGCTTCAGCGGCAGACGTGTCAAAAAATCTGTACGCCACACAGTTTCATCCCGAAAAAAGCGGCGCAGTCGGCTTGCAGATTTTAAAGAACTTCGCCGAAATGCAGAAAGGGGTGCGCTGATGTACGCAAAACGGATTATTCCTTGCTTAGATGTCAAAAACGGACGTGTCGTAAAAGGCGTAAGCTTTGTCAATCTGCGCGATGCGGGCGACCCTGTGGAATGTGCGGTTGCCTACGATAAAAAAGGCGCGGACGAGCTGGTGCTGTTGGACATCACCGCCACGCACGAGGGCAGGGGAACAATGCTCGATATTGTTTCGCGTGTGGCGGATTCCATTTTTATTCCTTTTACCGTCGGCGGCGGGATTCGTACCACCGACGATTTTAAGGAACTTCTGCGTGCGGGGGCGGATAAAATATCCGTCAATTCCGCGGCGGTGCGCAATCCCGACTTAATCAACGACGCCGCCTATAAATTTGGCAGTCAGTGCGTGGTGTGCGCTATTGACGCAAAGCGTACCGCGCAGGGCGGCTGGGAAGTCTATTTAAACGGCGGCAGACTGCCTACGGGCATTGACGCACTCGCGTGGGCGGAGGAAGCGGTTCGCCGCGGCGCGGGCGAAATTCTGTTGACGAGTATGGACTGCGACGGGGAAAAGCAGGGGTACGATTTGGCGCTTACAAAAGCCGTTTCCGAACGGGTGGACGTGCCCGTGATTGCTTCGGGCGGTGCGGGTGCGCTGAACCATTTTTACGATGCGTTTACCGTGGGGCAGGCAGACGCCGTGCTTGCCGCATCTCTGTTTCATTTCAATGAAATTCCGATTGCGGATTTAAAAGCCTATCTTTCAAAAAAAGGGATTCCCGTGCGTCCTGTAACTGCGTAGGCAAGTGTTCGTATACTGAAATAGGGTGATACGTATGGAGATTTTTATAACCGTATTGGTTTGCTTTTTAGCGGGATGCGGAGCCGGCCTCGGCACGGGCTTTGCGGGGCTTTCTGCCGCGGCGGTCATCAGTCCTCTTTTAATTACCTGCCTGAAAATGGAGCCGTATTCGGCAGTCGGTATCGCCTTGGCAAGCGATGTGCTGGCGAGCGCGGTGTCTGCGTACACTTACAAAAAAAATAAAAATCTGGATGTCAAAAACGGATTGATTATGATGCTCACAGTGCTTGTGTTTACCGTGGTCGGCAGTTATGCGGCAAAGCTTGTACCGAGCAATACAATGGGCGGTTTTTCCAATTTTATGACACTGCTTTTGGGATTGAAATTTTTAATTAAGCCCGTTATGACGACCAAAGAAAACATGCAGGCGGTGTCGGCGAAAAAGCGTGCGGTGCAGTCGGTGCTGTGCGGTGTTTTGATTGGCTTCATCTGCGGGTTTGTCGGCGCGGGCGGCGGCATGATGATGCTCCTGATTTTAACAAGCGTACTCGGCTATGAACTGAAAACCGCCGTCGGCACAAGTGTATTTATTATGGCGTTTACAGCGCTGACAGGCTCGGTTTCTCACTTTATGATTGGCGGCGCGCCGAACGTATTGGTGTTGATACTGTGTGTGGTCTTTACATTCCTCTGGGCGCAGATTGCCGCAAAATTTGCCAACAAAGCTTCTGCGAAAACGCTCAACCGCATTACGGGCGCCGTGCTTACCGTCTTGGGTGTGATTATTATCGGCGTCAACTATTTGGTATGACTTTTTTCGCTTTTTTTCACAAAACCGAATCGCACAAAAACCTCTGTTTGTGTAAAACAGAGGTTTCTTTTTTATCGTTTGCAAATGCGCTTTTCGGCGTGTATAATGTGGCAGGAAAATGAAAAAGGGAAGCGAATAAACCTATGCAGCCATATGCAATTTTTAAAAGCCTGTGTATCATTATTGTCGCCGCGAAGCTGTTCGGCATTGCCGCGCGCAAGCTGAAAGCGCCGCAGGTGGTCGGCGAGATTATCGCGGGGCTGATTATCGGACCGAGTGTATTGGGACTTGTAGACCAAAGCGATTTTTTGGCGCAGATGGCGGAAATCGGCGTGGTACTTTTAATGTTTTCGGCAGGTCTGCAAACCAATTTGCATGACCTTTTGAAAACAGGCCCGAAGGCGTTTGCGATTGCGTGCGCGGGCGTATTCGTGCCGCTTGTCGGCGGTACGCTTTTGTATATGTGTATTTACGGCTTTTCGCCGCTCGGTTCGCCCGAGTTTTACCGCGCCGTATTCATCGGCGTCATTATGACTGCTACCTCTGTCAGCATCACGGTGCAAACCTTAAAGGAACTCGGCAAGCTTTCATCGGAATTGGGCACAACAATTTTAAGCGCGGCAATTATTGACGATGTCATCGGCATTATCGTTTTAACCTTTGTGGTCGGCTTAAACGGCGGCGATGTAAAGCCGACTTCCGTACTGCTTAAAACGCTGTTGTTCTTTGTGGTTTCCTTTGTGTTCGGATTCATTTGCTATAAGGTGTTCCGTTGGTGCGACAAGCGCTGGCCGCATACGCGCCGTATTCCGATTGCGGGTTTGGCGCTGTGCTTTGGCATGGCATTTGTTGCGGAGCGTCTGTTCGGCATTGCCGATATCACAGGCGCGTATGTCGCAGGCATTATTCTTTGCAGCATTCGCGATTCAGAATATATTGCGGAGAAAATGGATATCAGCTCCTATATGCTGTTCGGGCCTGTGTTTTTCGCAAGTATCGGACTCAAAACCTCGCTCGATGCCATTTCGGGTGATTTGGTGCTGTTTGCCGTCGGTTTTGTGCTGGTTGCGTTGCTGTGTAAAATCATCGGCTGTTCTTTAATGGCGCGCATGTGCCGATTCAAATGGCTCGATTCCCTGAAAGTCGGCGTCGGTATGATGACGCGCGGCGAGGTCGCGCTGATTGTGGCGCAGAAAGGACTTTCCTGCGGAATTATCAGTTCGGCGTATTTCACCCCTGTCATTCTGCTGATTTTGATTTCGTCCATTGTCACGCCGATTGCCCTAAAGCTCCTCTTCGCGCGGGATGAAAAACATATACAGCCGCCCGCCGAAGCAGTACAGGTCAAATAAAAATACAAGCAGCAGGGAAACATGAATTTCCCTGCTGTTCTTATGTGTGTATGGAGCTCACTTTTTTGTCACTCTCTACATCATAAATATAATACGCGTCGACCTCTCTGCTGCCTCGAACCAAATTACCTTGCTGTCTGTTGCCACAAGTTCTGACTTTGTTCCAAAAGACAAATAAATAATATAGCAAAATACTACCTATTTAATCAGATACATAAGTGCAGTATTTTTTCTTGTGATTTTTCACAGTTTATTCTCGGATAATTTTAACGGATAGCCCATTGAAAAACCGATGTAAAAGTGCTATAAATATATAAAGTTTAATATGGGTGTTTTTGAGCCGACATCCGTATTCAGGAAAGGCGTGTAGCTTTTAAATGGCATTGGTTGCAATGAAAGATTTGCTCGAACGGGCAGCAGAACAGAAAATTGCCGTCGGCGCATTTTCTGTCGGGAATATGGAAATGATTTTGGGCGCTGTCAAGGCGGCACAAGAGATGAATACACCGATTATTCTGCAAATCGCCGAGGTACGTCTGCCGAATTCTCCGTTGGAACTCATCGGTCCGATGATGATTGCGGCGGCGGAGAATGCATCTGTGGATATTGCCGTGCATCTCGACCATGGGCAGCGGACCGAAACCGTGGCAAAAGCGTTGGATCTCGGTTTTACGTCCGTCATGTTTGACGGCTCGCAAATGCCGCTTGCGGAGAATATTGCCACCGTGAAAAATGTGGTGCATCTTGCAAGTGACTATGACGCCACCGTAGAAGCGGAGCTCGGCGTGGTCGGCGGCAACGAGGGCGAGGGGAAAGCACACGAAATTCTGTGTACCAATCCTGCGGACGCGGTGCGGTTCTGCGATGAAACAGGCGTGGATGCTTTGGCGGTTGCCATAGGCAATGCGCACGGTAATTATCCGAAATTGCCCGAGCTTCGTTTCGACGTGTTGGAAGAAATTCACAACGCCGTCAAGACGCCGCTGGTGCTTCACGGCGGCACGGGCATAACGGCTGAAATGTTCCGCCGCTGTATTACCTTGGGCGTGCGGAAAATCAATATCGCAACCGCGTCCTTTGACGCCCTTGCATCTTACGCCAAAGCCTACTGTGACAACAAAGAGGGCAAACCGAACTATTTTGAACTTTCGTCCTGCGAGGTCGAGGGCGTCTATCAAAATGTGAAAAAACACATTGAGATTTTTAATATGCAGTAAAAAGATTTTGCCGGGTAGGGCGGGAGCTTACTCCCGCCGCAATCCGATGTGAATACAAACCGATATAGGAGATTTATTTATGCAATACATTCAATTTGACCAATCCAAACCCTACGACTTAATCCTTTTGGGCAGAGTCGCTGTCGATTTTAACCCTGTCGACTATTATTGTCCTTTAAACGAAAGCACGACCTTTAAGCGTTATCTCGGCGGTTCGCCCGCCAACATCGCGGTGGGGCTTGCGCGTTTGGGCAAGAAGGTCGGCTTTTTTGCGCGCGTTTCCAACGACCAGCTCGGCACGTTTGTGACGAACTTCTTCGACAACGAGGGGATTGATACCTCGCATATCAAGCACTGCGAAAACGGTGAAAAAATCGGTTTGACCTTTACGGAAATCAAGTCTGAAACCGAAAGCTCCATTTTAATGTACCGCAACGACGCGGCGGATTTAAAGCTGGATGTTTCCGATATTGATGAAGACTACATAAAACAGACCAAAGCGCTTTTGATTTCGGGAACGGCGCTTGCCGAAAGTCCCTCGCGCGAAGCGGCACTGAAAGCTGTCGCTTTGGCAAAGCGTAATCATGTGCCGATTATTTTCGACATCGATTACCGCGCCTACAACTGGAAAAATACCGATGAAATCGCGATTTATTATTCCGCGGTTGCCAAAGAAGCCGACGTCATTCTCGGTTCGCGCGAGGAATACGATTTGACAGAGGGCTTAATCAAAAGCGGTATGACCGATGAGGAAACTGCCGCACTGTGGCACAGCTATAATGCAAAAATCGTGATTATCAAACACGGCAAAGAAGGCTCGACTGCCTATACAAACGACGGCGAAAGCTATTCAATTAAACCCTTCCCCGTAAAACTCTTAAAATCCTTCGGCGGCGGCGACGGCTACGCTTCCGCGTTCCTCTACGGCCTTTTTGAGGGGTATGAGATGATGGACGCTCTGGAATTCGGCTCTGCATCTGCCGCTATGCTCGTGGCGTCGCACGCCTGTTCGCAGGATATGCCCACTGTCGAAGCCGTGAAAGAATTTATTCAAAAAGAAAAGGAAGAATACGGCGAAATGGTCGCCCGTGCATAATTTCTGCATAGCACGACCCCGAGCATTTTTCTCTGTCGCTCGCGTATCAACATACGCGTCGGGCGTCGAAAAACACACGTTGCACGCACTCTGTAAAAATTCTGCAAGTAAAACTTTTGTTCATTTTTTCCGCAGACCTGTGCCCTTTGCCACGGAATATCTGCATATACCGTCGGCAGTCACGCCTTGCTCTGCAAAAAATCCGCGCAAAATTACATGCACACCCTGTGTAGGGGCGGGTGATTCCCCTGACAGGGGAAATGTCTGCAAGGTGGACAAAAGGGCTCCCGTTTTCGGAGAAAATCCACGCCCGCCCGAGCAAAATTCGATTTTATGTGGGATTGACTTGTGCTCAGGAGATTCTTCGCCTGTGGCTCAGAATGACAAATTTTTGCAATCCTGTAGGGGCGGATGCCTCATCCGCCCGCATAGACTCTCATTAAAAGGTGATACCATGTACGAAACTCCTGTTTTTAACGAAAACAACGAAAAAATTCTCTGCGAAATGGGCGGGAAAAACGCCGATATGCTGATGACCATTAAAGTAAAACAGCTTTCGGCAGGCGAATCCGTCACGGTTTGCAGTGCGGTCAATGAAACGGCTGTTTTGCTATTGCAGGGCGAAGTTGAATATCTGTTCGCGGGCAGAACCGAAGCCGCCGCACGCCGCAGTCCGTTTCTTGACAAGCCGTACTGCGTGCATTTTCCGCACAAAAAAGCAGTCACGGTAACGGCGAAAACCGATGCGCGGATTCTTATACAGCAGACCGACAATAACAACGATTTTGATACTATTTGGTACACACCCGAAACCTGCACCTTGCAGGAATTCGGAAAAGCACAGTGGAACGGTACGGCGCACAGACAGGTTTTAACGGTGTTTGACTATGAAAACGCGCCGTACTCCAATATGGTTTTGGGTGAGGTGTTCCATAAACCGGGGTGCTGGTCGAGCTATCCGCCGCATTACCATCCCCAGCCCGAGCTGTATTACTATGAATTCGACAAGCCGCAGGGCTTCGGTGTGGGCTTCAACGGCGAGGATTGCTACAAAATCGCCAACGGCGGTGCGCTGTCCATTACACCGATGAAAACGCACCAGCAGGTAGCCGCACCCGGGTATTCCATGTATTATGTTTGGATGATTCGCCATTTGGACGGCGACCCGTGGCGCAAAACGCGGATTGACGACCCCGACCACGCGTGGCTGTTAGAGGAGAAATAAGGAGGCATATCTATGGCATATATGACTACGGCACAGGCGCTTGTCAAATTTTTAGACAATCAGTATGTGTCGTTCGACGGCAAAGAAACCAAATTTGTAGACGGTATTTTTACCATTTTCGGGCACGGCATTGTCTGCGGACTCGGTGAGGCGCTCGACTCTGACCGCGGCGGACTCACTGTGTATCAGGGGAAAAACGAGCAGGGTATGGCGCATGCGGCAACCGCATTCGCAAAACAGAACAACCGCCGTAAAATCATTGCCTGCTCTTCGTCCATAGGACCGGGCGCGGCGAATATGGTCACGGCGGCGGCAACGGCAACCGTCAATCATGTACCGCTGTTGCTGTTCCCGGCGGATGCATTTTCCACCCGTCAGCCCGACCCTGTTTTACAGCAGTTCGAGCAGGTGCAGTCGCTCTCTATCACTACGAACGACGCGTATAAGGCGGTCTGCCGTTATTGGGACAGAATTTCCCGTCCCGAACAGTTGATGAGCGCCATGATCAACGCGATGCGTGTACTGACCGATACCTCCGAAACAGGTGCGGTCTGCATTTCCGTGCCGCAGGACGTCGAGGGCGAAAGCTATGATTTCCCCGAAGAATTCCTGCAAAAGCGCGTGCACAGAATCTGTCTCTTATACACATCTCCGAGCCCACGAGACCGATCAGTATCTC
>ERZ1027171.373-NODE-373-length-19700-cov-6.212522_pt1 | contig 19700 bp, 19 predicted proteins | sample MGYA00519274_ERZ1027171 | MGnify/ENA primary metagenome ERZ1027171 (study PRJEB26926, sample SAMN06164681) | human gut metagenome | biome: ENVO:00009003; feature: ENVO:2100002; material: ENVO:00002003 | host: Homo sapiens | place: USA | collected 2012 ... | reverse complement strand
CCTTTTGGGCGTGTTCGTACGCGTTTGCTATGGTTATGCTTATATTTTAGCAGAAGTGCAAAGATAAAAACCCGACATTTTTATTGACGAAATGTCGGGTTTTCGGTAAAATGTATTAAGAAAGCAGACAAAAAGGGGTGGCTTATGATTTCTTTTGTTTGGCACGGTATGCGTTTTTCGGCTTCGGCAATTGGCGGCGGTGTATTGCACGGCGAAATTGCACCGCATGCACATTCCAAAAACAGCTATGAACTGCATTACATTACGGCGGGGTGCGGGGAATTGGAAACAGATACCGTGGTTTACAAGCTTCGTGCAGGCGATTTTTTTGTAACGGGACCGCAGCTTTTGCATGCACAGCGTTCCGACCCGTACGCGCCGATGGAAGATATTTTTATCTATCTGCAAAAAGAAGATGTGCTGAAACGCGATGCGGTAGGCGATACCTTCTGTGAAACGAATTTTTGGCTTTGCCGTGCGTTTCCGCCCGAAATTCCCTGTATGATTTTGGCGGAATACAGAGGAAAAGCGTTGGATTACGAAACCGCCGCAGGCGGACTGCTTGCAAAATTGCTGACGGATATTGTGCGGCAGTATTTGCCGACTTCGTATATACATACGGATACGCCGTCCGAAAATCTCAATGACCGCCGTTTCTGGCTGATTGAGAATGCGTTTTTAGATGAAAAAAATCTTACCCTGCGCGCCCTTTCCGAAAAAATCGGACTGTGCGAGCGCCAGACCGAACGGCTTTTGCAAAAATACTACGGCAAATCTTTTCGGGAAATGAAACGGGAAAAATAACTGTCCGCCTGCAAGCGGGCGGACAGTACGTTAATACAGTATGTAAGGATGAACAGTATATTGTCAGGTGTTTCGAAAAACGAGGTCCCGCAGGAACAAGTCTTTGTTCCTGCGGGACGGATTATTGTTACAGCATCATTTCCATATCCATATGTGGAATCCTGCCGTCGGGATATTCTTCGCCGTATTCTCGGAATCCGAATTTGTTGTAAAACGGAATGGCATAGCACTGTGCGCTGACATAGGCGCGTACAGCGCCGAGCGTCCTTGCCTTTTTCAGCAGGGCTTCCACAATCTCCGCGCCGAGATGCTGTCCTCGGTAGCTTTTTAACACCGCAATGCGCCCGAGTTTTGCCGTGCCGTCCGAAAGCAGAATCAGTCTGCCTGTCGCAACGGGAGTTTCGTTTTCAAATAACACCAAATGCGGACAAACGGCATCATAGTCATCGAATTCTTCTTCCATGGTGTAGCCTTGTTCTTCCACAAAAACCGTTTCGCGAACTTGGCGTGACGGCGTGTAGTCTTCGCCGCTTTCATACCAAACCGTGCGCATCACTTCGCTTCACCGTCCACAGCCTGCATGACAAAGCGGAAAGCGATTTTATCCTTAAAGGTGAAACGGTATTGCTCCAGTGCATCGGGTCCGCAGGCATTCGAGCCTGCACCGCGCATAAAGCCGTCTACCGACAGGAACGTGGTGTTCTGCGCGTGCAAATCCTCACGGTGCTTTGCCGCACACAACAGACTTTGCGTGTAGTCATGCACGCTGAAGCTGAATTTCGGTGCGCCGAAAATCTGTACGCCGACGCCGTTTTCGTCTGTCAAAGCCAATCGCTTTGTACCGCCGTGGTTGCCGTTATCCTGCGGTTTGATGTAGTTTTCGTGCATCCCCGCAACGGTATTTCGATACAGCCCGACGGGGGACTGCGCGTTGAAATCGCACATGTTTTCTTTTTCGCCGCGTCCGTAGTATTCGACATTGGAGAAGGCTTTCGGCAATTCGATTGTTACGCCGAAACGCGGTAAATCACTGCTGCCGAACAGCTTTTTGTCAAGCGAGGCTTCCGCTTCCACTGTGCCGTCCGCATAAACCGCGTAGGACAGCTCGCAGATGTACCAAGTGCCCGTGCCTGCGGTCAGCTTATATCTGCATTTCACAAGCACGCGTTCGCCCGATTCCTTTGCGTCCATGCCGACAAATACAGGTTTTACCTTCGGCAGTCTTTTGCGATTCCACTTCGGCGTCCATGCATAGGAATCATTGTCAATCGCCGCGCGGTAGATATTCGGTACAAAACCGAGCTTGCCGTCTGCGGGGTTCGTGTTCAGCCGTTCCTTGCCGTTTACACAGTAGCTTTCCAATGCACCGCTTTTTCGGTCAAAATACAGGGTGCAGACAGGGGATGCAATTTTATATTTGCCGTTCTCTTCGGAAAGCGTCAGTTTTTCCGCTTTTTGAATCTCGGCTTTCATCGGTGCGTCGTTTATAGAGAACTGCTCGTGCGCAATCACTTCTTTGCTTGCCGTATCCAAATAGGTGAGGTTTAACAGGCAGTCTTTTTTACCGTCGTTCGGTACGGCGGTAATTTCCGCCGTGGTTTCTTTGCAGGGCGGGATGTCCAAAACAAATTCGCCGTTCTGTGTCTCTATGCCGTTTTCAAGAAGCGCCCACTGTACCGTGATGTAGTCCGCATTGCGAAAACGGTTCGTATTTGTAAATTTATAGGTTTGCGCACCGATTTTCTGTGCACGCAAGGGGCGGTAAACCTCTTTCATTTCCCATGCGCCTGTGTGCGGCGTGCGGTCGGGATAGAACAGACCGTCTACACAGAAGTTACCGTCATGCAGTTCCTCGCCGTGGTCGCCGCCGTAGGTGTATTCATATTTGTATTTTTTATCGTCGGGCGCATGGAGCACGGCATGGTCGCACCATTCCCAAATACAGCCGCCCATCAGCTTGTCGCTGGAATAAAACAACTGCCAATAATCCTCTAAACTGCCCGGACCTACGCCCATTGCGTGGGCATATTCGCAAAGATAAAACGGCTTGCCGATATATTTTTTACCGCGTGTGCCGTCGCGGTATTTGGTGATGCTGTCAATGTCTGTATACATTTCAGAAATCACATCGTACGCCACGCGGTTCGTGCGGATGGCGCCTTCGTAATGCACGGGAATTTCGGGGCAGACCGATTTTAAATACTCGTTGCACTTGTCCTGATTGCGATAGCCGCCCGACTCGTTCCCGAGAGACCACATTGTAACGGAAGGATGGTTGCGGTCACGCAAATACATGCGTTTTACACGGTCAAGATAATGCGCTTCCCATTTCGGGTTGTGGCTGATGAGATTCGGTTTGTAAAGCTTGTGCGGACCGACAGACCCCGTACCGTGTGTTTCAATATCGGCTTCATCCACAATGTAAAAGCCCATTTGGTCTGCAAGCGTCAGCAGAATCGGGTCGGGCGGATAGTGTGAGGTGCGGATGGTGTTGACATTGAACTGCTTCATCAGCTGTAAATCACGCAGAATATCCGACGGGGACAGCACATAGCCCGTTACAGGGTGGCTGTCGTGATGATTTACGCCTTTCATTTTGATATGTACGCCGTTGAATTTGAAAATTTCGCCGTCAATACGGACGTTTTTAAAGCCTGTCACATTCCGAATGACTTCTTTTACTTCGCCGTCTTTTTTTAGCGTGATGAACAAATTGTATACCGTCGGAATTTCGGCGTTCCATTCTTTTACGGCGAGCGCATTAAATTGGAATACCGTATCGGGTGCGGCAGGCAGCTCCGCCGAGGCAAGAATTGTTTCTCCGTCGAAAAGTGCTGCCTCTGCGGTGTAACCGCCAAGGTCGCCCGAAACGGCAACGGAAAGCTTTAAGTCATATGTACCGTTCGAGGCGGGCTTCGTTTTCACGTCAAAATCCGTTACGGTGGTTTTATCTAAACAGTAAAGCAGAACGTCGCGGAAAATGCCCGTTTCGCGGAACATATCCTGGCACTCTAAATATGTGCCGGTGCACCAACGGTGTACTACGCACAGCAATTCGTTTTCGCCCTCGTGTACGCGCTCGGTAATGTCAAACTCCGCTGTGTTGTGCGACCCCTCGCTGTACCCGACATATGTGCCGTTTACGTATACATCAATACACGGCGCTACGCCCAAAAAGCTTAAAATATACTGCTTTTCCGTATTTTCAACCGAGAAAGCTTTGCGGTATACGCCGACAGAAAGTTCCTTCGGCAGGTCGGGCGGCATTAAATGAAATTCGTATCTCGAATTGAGATATACGGGCGGACGGTAGCCTGTGCGCTGCCATGTGGAAGGTATTGTAACCGTATCAAACTGTACTTGCTCCGTGTCAAATTCCGTCGGCAGAAGCGCGGTTTTATCATAGTATTTAAACGACCAGTCGTCTCCCGAAAGTACTTTTACAAGGTCGCTTCCGTAGCGTTCGGTGCAGGCGTCTGTTGCCGACAGTGCGGCTTTGTCCGTATACGGAATAAAATACGCGCGTGCGGGCAAAACGGCTTCTTCAAATTTTTGGAAATCACGGTAATTGCTGCGGTTTAAGGTGTACTGCATAATTTGTTCTCCTTGCCTTAGTGATTTTCATCATAATATAGCTATGGTATCATATTTTACAAAGCTTGACAATCTGTTTTTAGAAAACTTATAATAGAAAAATCAAAAACAGAAACGGAGATGCACAGAACATGTCTTTTGCCGATACCGTGTGGAATGCCGCAGAATATAAAAATTTTTTGCAAACACTGAAAAATCTTGCCGACCCGCAGTACAAAGCATTTCACGAACGGCTTTGTAAAACCTCTCGTGCGGAAATTCTCGGCGTGCGCAGTCCAGAAACCAAACGCATTGCCAAAGAGATTGCAAAAGGGGATGCGGCGGGCTTTCTGGCGCTTGCGGGGGATACCTATTATGAGGAATTGTTAATCAAAGGTTTTGTTCTTGCATTTTTGAAAAAGCCCCTTAGCGAAAAGCGGGAACAGATAGATGCGTTTATTCCGCAAATCGACAATTGGGCGGTGTGCGACAGCTTTTGCGCCGCTTTAAAACCGAAGCGGGGCGAAGAAGAGACGCTGTACCGCCTTTGCTTGGATTATCTCTCGAAAACAGGGGAATACGAACGCCGCGCCGCAATCGTTCTTTTGATGGACCATTTGGTCACAGATGCATATACAGACCGTATTTTTTCGGTGCTGTCAAACGTAACTTGCGATTGTTATTATGTACATATGGCGGTGGCGTGGTGTGTGCAGGTGTGTTTCGTGAAGCAAAAAGAAAAAACGCTTGCCTTTTTCAAGACAAACGCATTAGACGTACCGACGCACAACAAAGCCATTCAGAAAATTACCGAATCCAACCGCGTGACCAAAGAAGAGAAAGCGTTCGTGCGCACCCTGAAGCGCGAATGAAATCAGTACAACCCGTAGGGGCGGATGTCCTCATCCGCCCGAGCAACGTTGGATTTTTGTAAAAAAACAACGGTGAATCACAACCCGTAGGGGCGAACTGTGTTCGCCCGCTAAAATTCGATAAAACTATGCGGAACAACACAGAGGTTGTTCCCTACACATTTATCAAATTCACTTTGTGCTTTGCGAGGTTTTTCGCTTCGTGCAGAATGACAGAAAATCTTAAAAGTTTTCTTCTGCAATACAATCCAATCTCGGCGAGAAAATTTCCTGTGCAAAGCGCGCACCAAGTCGAAAGGCATATAAAAATAAATCTTCTTGTTCCTCAACTTCAATTTGCATTTGTATTTCGCAGAAAGCCTTAAAAGTATCTAAATCCTTTCCGCTGAGGGCGTGTTCAAGCTGTGCGGTAAGTTCTTGCTGTGATTTCTGCAATTTTGAGTAAGCGTGGGCTGTATCACTGTGTGCAAGGTCACGCGTTGAGGGGCAAAGACCGACTCGGTATAAGCTCTTTAAAACAGATTCCATAAACAGCATTTCCTTTTTTGTAAGTCAATTATTAAGATACCATAGTATTTTTATATTGTCAAGAAATAATATTACAATAGTATTGAAATAATTGACTATAGGAGAATCTGTATGTTAAGTGCAAAACTAAAGGAACTTCGTACAGCCTACGGGTTAAATCAAGTTGAGCTGGGAAAACGGCTTACGGTTACGAAACAAACCGTTTCCAATTGGGAAAATAATAATATACAACCGTCCGTGGATATGCTGATAAAAATAGCGGACTTATTTTCTGTTTCAACAGATTATTTGTTGGAACGTGAAGGAAATGTAACGATAGATGTTGAGGGTCTTTTGCCCGCGGAAATTGCACATGTGACACAAATCGTTGCAGATTTAAAAAGAAAGCATAAAGCTGAATCGGAATAAGCAAGCGGTTGACGGCTTGTCTGATTTTAGTCTGCATCCGCACACGAAAAAACGCCTGTCCGTCCAGACAGGCGTTAAATCTTTTCGATTGTCTGCAATCAAACTGCGCGGGTAACCTTACCGGAGCGCAGGCAGCGTGTGCAAGCGTACACTCTTTTAGGAGAGCCGTTTACGATTGCTTTCACTCTTTTCACATTGGGTTTCCATGTTCTGTTGGAACGTCTGTGCGAGTGAGAAACCTTGATGCCGAAAGCAACATCTTTACCGCAGAATTCACACTTAGCCATTTCGTGGCACCTCCCTTTTTTCAGTAACAGCCAATATATTAACAGAAACCGCGCCCAATTGCAAGTCTTTTTTTGAAAAAAACCAAAAAATGAGAAAAAAGCGGAAAAATGACTTCTGTACGCGCAAAAAATAAAAAAAGTATTGCATTTTGTATCGGTTTAGTATATAATCACCTTAACGAACATTTGTGCGATTCGGAGGAATTTGTTTTATGGCAGATAAAAATAAGGCGCTTGAAACCGCGCTGACCCAAATCGAGAAAAAATACGGCGCAGGCGCCATTATGCGCTTGGGCGAAAGCAAATCGCTGAATATTGAGGCGATTCCGACAGGCTCGCTGCTTTTGGATATTGCCACGGGTATCGGCGGACTTCCGAAGGGCAGAATTGTCGAGATGTACGGTCCTGAATCCTCAGGTAAAACCACGCTGGCACTGCACGCCGTTGCCGAAGCGCAGAAGGCGGGCGGCGAAGCCGCGTTTGTGGACGCGGAGCATGCCTTAGACCCCGTTTACGCCGCGAATTTGGGCGTGGATATTGACTCGCTTTTGGTTTCACAGCCCGACAACGGCGAGCAGGCGCTCGAAATCGTTGAGGCGCTTGCACGTTCGGGCGCATTGGATTTGATTGTCGTGGACTCCGTTGCCGCTCTTGTGCCGCGTGCCGAAATTGACGACGACATGGGCGACAGCCATGTGGGTCTGCACGCACGCCTCATGTCACAGGCAATGCGTAAGCTGACGGCGGTCATTTCCAAATCCAATACCGTGATTATCTTTATCAACCAGCTGCGCGAAAAAGTCGGCGTGACCTACGGCAATCCCGAAGTGACGACGGGCGGACGCGCGTTGAAGTTCTATTCCACCATGCGCATCGATGTGCGCCGCGTAGAGTCTTTAAAAGGCACGGGCGGGGAATTTGTCGGTTCGCGCACGAAAGTGAAAATTGTAAAGAATAAGGTTGCACCGCCTTTCAAAACGGCGGAGTTTGACATCATGTACGGCGAGGGTATTTCCCGCGTGGGCGAAGTGCTGGATTCGGCGGTTTCTTTAAATATCGTGAAAAAAAGCGGCGCATGGTTTTCCTATAACACCGAACGTCTCGGGCAGGGACGCGACAATGTTAAGAATTTGCTGAAAACAAATACGGCGCTTTGCGAGGAAATTGAAAAGCAGGTACGCGAGCAGCTTGCAAACGCCGCGGCGACTGCCAAATCCGACGATGCAAAACCCAAGGCGAAAGCGGTGGACCCTGCCGATGAGCCGATTGCTTACAAGCCCGTGGCGACCACCAAAGCCGCCGCTCGCGCAAAAATCGACGTAGCGGTCGATGATGACGAATGAAACTTTCGTTTAAACCCGGGAAGCTGAATAAGATACATATCTATATAGATGAAGAATACCGTTTGACTGTCGATGACCGATTTTGGTTTTCGAGTCCGTGGTACAATTTAAAAGAAATTGAAGCGGAGGAGCTGGCTGCTTTGGAGGAAGCGGTCGGCTCCCGCCGTGCGTTTAATGCGGCATTGGATTTGCTGTCGCGGCGCGACCACACAAAACAGGAGCTTTTGCGGAAACTCACCGCAAAGCATTCGGAGGAGACCGCCCGTGCCGCCGTGGAGCGCGCGGAGGCATACGGCTATATAGACGAAACGCGCTTTGCCGAAAATTATGCCGAATCGCTGTACCGAAACAAGCATTTCGGCGAACGGCGCATTATACAGGAATTACAGCGTAAAGGAATTTCACGCGAAATTGCCGAAAATGCTGTCGAAAACCTTGACAAAGACGGTGAAAACCGTATTATAATACTGTTGCGCGGAAAATACAAAACCGCGTTTTGCGATGAGAAAGGAAAACGGCGTGCGATAAACGGACTTTTGCGCATGGGTTACAGCTATGCGGAAATCCGCGCCGCGTTTTCACAAATAGAAACGGAAACAGAGGAGACCTACGATGTCTGAAAAAATCGGAATGATTTCACTCGGCTGTCCGAAAAACCAGGTGGACGCCGAAATCATGCTGGCGCGCCTCGCGGAAGACGGCTTCGAAATCACCAACGAGGTGGACGGCGCAGACGCGGTGATTATTAACACCTGCGGTTTTATTGAAGATGCAAAAAAAGAAGCCATTGAGAATATACTGGATATGGCGGAGCTTAAAAAAGAAGGCATTCTCGGCAAAATTATTGTCACGGGCTGCCTTGCCGAACGGTACAGAGAAGAAATTTTTGCGGAAATTCCCGAGGTAGACGCGGTTGTGGGGCTTGGCTCCAATGCAGATATTTGCGCAGTTTGCAAACGCGTTTTAGCGGGCGAATCGGTGGAAACCTTCGGCGAAAAAACCTGCCTGCCGCTGTCGGGTGAGCGTCTTTTAACTACGCCTGAATGGTTTGCGTATTTGAAAATTGCCGAGGGTTGTTCAAATCACTGTACCTACTGCGCCATTCCGTCCATACGCGGCGAATTCCGCAGCCGTCCGCCTGAGGATATTCTCGCGGAAGCGAAGCATCTTGCGGAGATGGGTGTAAAAGAATTGGTGGTTGTCGCGCAGGATACCACACGCTACGGCGAGGATTTGTACGGAAAATCCGCATTGCCCGCGCTTTTGAAAGCGCTTTCCAAAATTGAAGGCATTCAGTGGATTCGCGTGCTGTACTGTTATCCCGAACGCATTACCGATGAACTGCTGGAGGTAATTGCCGAGACAGAGAATATCGCAAATTATTTGGATATTCCGATTCAGCATGCCGATGCATCCGTGCTCAAAGCGATGAACCGTAAGGGTGACCGCGAAAGCTTGTTACAGCTGATTCGGAAAATCCGTGCGCGGATTCCCGATGCGGTTTTGCGCACCACCTTAATCACAGGCTTCCCTGGGGAGACACAAGAAGCCTTTGAAACACTTTGCGCCTTTGTGAAAGAAGCACAGTTTGACCGTTTGGGCTGTTTTGCTTATTCCGCAGAAGAAGGCACGCCTGCCGCGTCCCTGCCGAATCAGATAGACGAGGACGTGAAGCGCGAACGCGGCGAGACCGTCATGGAAATGCAGTACCGCATTTTTGACGGAAAAAATCGCGAAAATATCGGCAAAATCCTGAAAACGGTTGTAGAGGGGTACGACCCGTATTCGGACAGCTACTTCGGCAGAACCTACCGCGATGCGCCCGATATTGACGGGCAGGTGAAATTCACCTGCGGTTATGAACTGCATGAAGGTGAATTTGTAGAAGTCGAAATTTTCGACGTGTTGGATTATGATTTAATCGGAGAAGTGGTATAAAACTTATGAAAGGAGCGATACCGCGCCTGAAACAGTTGTGTTTACAGTGCTTTTTGCGCGTTTGGTATCGTATGACAATTCATGAAACTGAATGTTCCGAATCAACTGACGATCGCACGGATTGTCATTACGCCCGTGTTTTTGGCGTTGCTCTTGTGGGAAACTTTGCCGCACCGTTTTTTGATTGCGGCGCTTGTGTATTCCATAGCCGCAATTACAGACGCCGTTGACGGCAAGCTTGCACGCAAAAACAATCAAATTACCAATTTCGGTAAGCTGTTAGACCCCATAGCCGATAAGATTTTGACGACCTCGGCGTTGCTCGGATTCATGATGATGGATTTATGCAACATTTGGATTGTCATGATTGTTTTAACGCGCGAATTTACGATTTCTTCTATCCGCATGATTGCCGCCGCAGACGGTGTGGTGATTCCCGCGAATTTCTGGGGAAAGCTTAAAACTGTGAGCCAAATGACATTTACGATTGTAATTATGCTCCTCGGCGAGTGCTATCAGTATTTGCCGCAGGCTTTCTGTCCGGGCGTAACGCTGCCGTATTGGATGACACTTTCCAATGTTTCCAACTTCCTTTTGTGGATTACCGCCGTTTTAACGGTTGTTTCAGGTGTAATTTACATAAAAGACAGCAAAAATGTGATAGATTTTAAGAAATAACAGGTGCAAATCCCTGCGGTTTGTGCTATACTGTAATAAATGCGTTGACAAAGAGAAGTAACGGCTTTGTGTTTTTTACAGAGAGAAAGCGCCTGTCGGCTGTAAGCGCTTTTAAAAAATATGCCGTGAAATGCACTTTCGAGCAGACAAAGGGAATTTTAGTATCTTTGTCCGTTTGCCGCGTTAAGGCGCAAGGGGAAAGCGGAATCCGAAGTACGGTTTCGGTATATTTTGTTTCCGTGTACACCTTACTGAGTAATAAAAGCGAAGTGGAACCGCGAATTTTTCGCCTTCGCCGTGCCCGAACAGGGGCGGCGGAGGCGTTTGTCTTTTGATGAATTTCGGAATTATCGGAGGGATACTATGTTTGAACGGTTAAAGGAGGATGTTGCGGCGGTTAAAGAACGCGACCCTGCTGCAACCTCTGCTTTACAAATTTTTTTGCTGTATCCGGGACTGCGTGCGGTGCGTATGCATCGGCGCGCCAACTGGCTTTGGCGGCATAATCACAAATTTTTAGCGCGTTACGTTTCACAGCGTGCGGTGCGCAAAACAGGCATTGAAATTCACCCCGCCGCCACCATCGGCAGACGGTTTTTCATTGACCACGGCACGGGTGTGGTCATTGGGGAGACGGCGGAAATCGGCGATGATGTGACGATTTACCAGGGCGTTACCTTAGGCGGTACGGGGAAAGACACAGGCAAGCGCCATCCGACCATCGGCAACGGCGTGATGATTGGCGCGGGCGCAAAGGTGTTGGGCCCGTTTAAAGTCGGCGACAATACCAACATTGCCGCGGGCGCGGTTGTTTTGGAGGAGATACCGCCCGATTCCACGGCGGTCGGCGTACCTGCGCGCGTGGTCAAGCGGGGCGGCTTACGTGTGGACAATCTCGACCAGGTGCATATTCCCGACCCCGTATCTCAGGAATTGTGCCGCCTGCGTATTCAGGTGGAACGCCTTGAAAAAGAAAAATGCAAAACAGAAAATTAAGGAGAATAAATTTTATGCGTATTTATAATACTCTGACGCGAAAAAAAGAGGAACTGAAAACCGTTACGCCGAACGAAGTGAAAATTTATGCCTGCGGACCGACGGTTTATAATTTTATCCATATCGGCAATGCGCGTCCGCTTTGTGTGTTTGATACATTCCGCCGATATTTGGAATACCGCGGCTATAAGGTAAACTTCGTACAGAATTTTACGGATATTGACGATAAAATCATTAAGCGCGCCAACGAAGAGGGGTCGGATTACAAAACCGTTTCCGAGAAATATATTGCCGAATTTTGGACGGACGTTAAGGGTATGAATATCCGCGAAGCGACCGTGCATCCTAAAGCAACGGAGAATATTGACGAAATTCTTTCCATTATTGAAACGCTTGTCGAAAAGGGGTATGCTTATCCCGTGGAAAACGGCGACGTATATTTCAGCCCCAAAAAATTTAACGAATACGGCAAGCTTTCACATCAGCCGCTGGAGGATTTGGAAGCGGGGGCGCGCATCAACATCGGCGAACTGAAAAAAGAGCCGATGGACTTCGCGCTTTGGAAAGGCGCCAAGCCCGGGGAACCCGCGTGGGATTCTCCGTGGGGCAAGGGCAGACCGGGGTGGCATATTGAGTGCTCCGCCATGGTGCGCCGCTATCTCGGGGAGACGATTGACATTCACTGCGGCGGGCAGGATTTGATTTTCCCGCACCACGAAAATGAAATTGCACAAAGCGAGTGCTGTAACGGTGTGCCGTTTGCCAATTATTGGATGCACAACGGGTATATCAACGTTGACAACGTGAAAATGTCGAAATCCTTGGGCAACTTCTTCACGGTGCGCGACGTCGCGGAAAAATACGGCTATGAGCCGATTCGCTACCTGATGATTTCTTCACAGTACAGAAGCCCCATCAATTACAGCGTAGATATCATTGAGCAGTGCAAGGCTTCTCTGACAAGGCTTTACACCTGCCGCGATTCTCTGGATTTTGCACTGAAAAATGCAGGGGACGGCGTTTCCGAAAATGCCGAAACGGTGAAAGCGCAGTTGGATTCGCGCCGTGCGCAGTTCTGTAAAGCGATGGATGACGACCTCAACACTGCCGACGGCATTGCCGCCGTATTTGAATTGGTGCGCGACATCAACGTGTCGGTTTTGGAATCCGATTCCAAATCGCTTATCGAATATGCCATCGGGCTGTTTGATGAATTGACAGGTGTTTTGGGTCTGGTTTACAACCGCAAAACAGACAACTTAGACAGCGAGATTGAAGCATTGATTGAAGCCCGTCAAGCGGCGCGCAAGGCGAAAAACTGGGCGGAGGCGGACCGTATCCGTGACGAACTCAAAAATCAGGGCATTGTGCTGGAGGATACCCCGCAGGGCGTGAAATGGCACCGTGTATAACAGGAGGTTTTTATGGAAGTTTTGAACAGAGCTGCGATTAAGGCGGAGGCGCGTAATTTCATCGGGCAAAACAGGCTTTGGCTGAAACTGTTTTTACCGTGCTTACCCATTCTGCTTTTGAGCGGCGGACTTTCTTACGGGATTTCGTTTTGGCGGACGTATTCCGAGCACGGCGGATACGAGGAAGTGCGTTATCAGACAGGCGGCGGGGTGGCAGGCCTTTTGCTGCTGCCGCTGACTGTGGCAATCGCAGGCTTTTTCCTCAATCATATTCGCGGGTTTCATCCCGAATGGAAAAGCCTGTATCAAGAGGGTTTTAATCGGTACGGCAAATATTTTGCGGTCGGTTTCATAACTAATCTTTTGATTGGCTTGTGGACGCTTTTGCTGATTGTGCCCGGTATTATAAAGGCGTTGGAATATTCGCAGGTGCATTATATCATCCACGACAATCCGAATCTGTCGCCGAGTCAGGCGCGCGACATCAGCCGCCGCATGACGGACGGTTTCAAAAGCGAACTGTTTATTATGGAACTCAGCTTTTTCCTTTGGTATATGCTGGTCGGTGCGACTATGGGCGTCGCGATGATTTATGTGTACCCGTACGTCAGCACCACACAGGCGATGTATTATGAGAATTTGAAAACTTACGCCATGACTGCCAATCGGGTTTCTCCCACGGAGTTTGGCACTTTGCCTGTTCCGCCTTATACACCGCCGTATAACGGCGGACAGCCGCCCTTTGCAGAGCCGCAGAACGGCGCGGATATATACGGTGCGCCGTCACAGCCGTCTGCGCCTTACGGTACACCGAACAGCGGATTTACACCACCTGCGTCTGAGGATACATTTCAGCCCGGTGACGCAGCGAATCCGCGGCAGACGCCGATGGACGGCTTCTCTTCCGAAAATGAAGAGAGGCGGTTTTAATTCGGAGAGAACCGATTTAAAAATACAGGGAAAGGAACGATACGGGCGAAAGCGTTACAGCGACACAGAAAGTTAAGAGACCCCGTATCACATGGTGATGAATATGAAATATGTTGTAGTTTTGTGCGACGGCATGGCGGATTATCCCGTCCCCGCGCTTGGCGGCAAAACGCCGATGATGTGTGCCGATAAACCGAATATAGACGCGCTCGCGAGCAAGGGCGAGGTCGGTTTGGTGCGCACGGTCGGGGAAGGGCTGAAGCCCGGCAGTGACGTTGCCAACATGAGTGTTTTGGGCTTTGACCCGAAGCTGTACTATACGGGTCGTTCTCCCTTAGAGGCGGCGAGCATCGGTGTGCAGCTGAAGGATACCGACGTGACACTGCGCACGAATTTAGTCACGCTTTCCGATGCGGAAAATTATGCGGACAAGACAATGGTCGATTACTGTGCGGGTGATATTTCCACTGCCGAAGCGGCGGAAATTATGAAAGATGTTGAGACGCGTTTCGGCAATGCACGCTTCAAATTTTATGCGGGCGTCAGTTACCGTCACTGTTTGGTTTGGGCAAACGGTACAACCGACCTCGGCGATATGACGCCGCCGCATGACATTTCGGGGCGCGTTATCGGGGAATACCTTTCCAAATCCGAAAATGCCAAAGAATTGATTGCAATGATGCAGGAAAGCTACGACTTTTTAATGGAACACCCCGTCAACAAAAAGCGTATTGCCGAGGGCAAGCGTCCTGCAAATTCCATTTGGATGTGGGGCGAGGGCAAAAAGCCCATGCTGCCGTCTTTTTATGATACGTTCGGCAAAAAAGGCGCGATTATATCCGCAGTCGATTTGCTGAAAGGTATTGCAAAATGCGCGGAGATGGAAGCCCCCGAGGTAGACGGTGCGACAGGCTACATAGATACGAATTTTGAGGGCAAGGCACAGGCGGCGGTAGAAGCGCTTCAAAACGGCTGTGACTTTGCGTATATCCATTTGGAAGCACCCGATGAATGCGGACACAGAAATGAGCCTGAAAACAAGGTGCGGGCGATTGAGATGATTGATTCGCGCGTACTGCCGATTGTGTTCAAGGGACTCGCGGAAATCGGTGAGGATTATAAAATCATGATTCTGCCCGACCATCCCACGCCGATTGTGACGCAGACACATGCCTCTGACCCTGTGCCGTATGTGATTTACCATAAGAATAAGGAAAAGCAGGGCGTTTCCACCGTCAACGAGGAAACGGCAAAGGCGACAGGGGTGTTCTTGGAAAACGGGCCCGATATTATGAAAAAATTTTTGGAGGAAGTTTAAATGCACGATTTTGCGATTGAAACCAAGTGCGTACAGTGCGGTTACAGCCCGAAAAACGGCGAACCGCGCGTGCTGCCGATTTACCAGTCCACCACGTATAAGTATGATACTGGCGAGGCGATGGCAAAGCTGTTCGACTTAGAGCCGGGGTATATGTATACCCGACTTGCCAATCCCACCAACGATGCCGTTGCGGCGAAAATCACAGCGCTGGAGGGCGGCGTTGCAGGCGTGCTGACCTCTTCAGGGCAGGCGGCAAACTTCTTCGCGCTCATCAATATTCTCGGCGCGGGCGACCATTTTGTTTCTTCTGCCACAATTTACGGCGGTACGTTCAATCTGTTTAACGTCACCATGCGAAAAATCGGTGTAGAGGTTACCTTCGTTGACCCCAATGCCGACGAGGACACGCTGAACGCGGCGTTCCGTCCGAATACAAAGGCGGTGTTCGGTGAAACGATTGCCAATCCGTCCTTGGATGTGCTGGATATTGAAAAATTCGCGCGTGTCGCGCATGCACACGGCGTACCGCTGATTGTCGATAACACATTCCCCACGCCGATAAACTGCCGTCCGTTTGAATTCGGTGCGGACATCGTAACCCATTCCACCACCAAATATATGGAAGGGCACGCCTCTACCATCGGCGGCGCGGTGATTGACAGCGGCAACTTTGACTGGGAGCAAAACGACAAGTTCCCCGGGCTTACCACACCCGATGAAAGCTACCACGGCGCGGTGTATACCCGCGATTTCGGTAAGGCGGGGTATGTGACCAAAATTGTGGCACAGCTTTTGCGTGATTACGGTTCTACGCCGTCTCCGCAAAACAGCTTCTATTTGAATCTCGGGTTGGAGACCTTGGCACTGCGTGTGGAACGCCATTGCGCAAATGCCCGCACCGTAGCCAAAGCGCTTTCCGAAAACGATAAGATTGCATGGGTCAATTATCCCGATTTGCCCGACAACAAATATCACGCGCTCGCACAGAAATATATGCCGAACGGCACCTGCGGCGTCATTTCCTTCGGCGTAAAGGGCGGCAGAGCCGCGGCGGAGAAATTTATGAATTCTCTGAAGCTTGCGGCAATCGTTACACACGTTGCCGATGCGCGTACCTGCGTCCTGCATCCCGCCTCTACCACGCACCGCCAGCTGAGCGATGCAGAATTGGAGGAGTGCGGTGTAACGTCCGACTTGATTCGGCTTTCCGTCGGTATTGAAAATGTCGACGACATTCTTGCCGACATTGCGCAAGCGTTGGAAAACGTATAAATATAAAGGGAAACGGTGCAAAACCGTGTTTTGATTTTGTACAGTGTTCCCCGAAAGGAGAGAGGAAATCTGTATGCGTAAAGAGAAGAAACCCGTAACAGCGGAAAAAAAGAAAAAAAGAGTGAAAATCTTGGCAGTGGTTTTGGCGGTTGTGCTGACTGTGGCAATCGGTCTCGGCATTTGGGCAATTCCCGTAAAGGGCGAAGCCAATTCCGAAACTTGGTCTGCGGATGACAGCTTCCGTATGGAAGATACCGTGCAGCTGCAAAAAGAACCCGGCAAGGATTTTGTGATTTTAAATCTGACGGATATTCAGTACAGCGATGCATTGGATTTTGCACAGCGCGGTTATACCAAAGAAACCATTCGTACCTTGATTGAGGAGACAAAACCCGATTTGATTACCATGACGGGCGACCAGGTTTGGACGCCTTTCCAAAAGCAGTCGCAGGGTGAATTGATTGCTTTCATAGATTCCTTCAAAATTCCGTGGGCGCCTGTATTCGGCAACCATGACGGGGAAGGCAATGCCGATAAGCAATGGCTTGCCGACCGTTACTTAGAGTCGGAATACTGTCTGTTCAAAAAAGGACCGAACAACATCGGCGGCGTCGGCAATTATGTTATCAATGTCATGGAAGGCACTAAAATTGTACAGTCGCTTATTATGATGGATTCGGGTGCGGGCTACAACTATAAGGATACGCCCGAATCGGAATTCATGATGTCCGATGCGATTGATCCCAAAACGCAGGAATACATACTGAATGCCGACGGCAGCCGCAAACAGGATTATTTCGGCACCAATTATATGTTTATTGAAAAAACGCAGATTGCGTGGTACAAATGGGTGATTGAAGGTTTGACTGCACAAAACGGCGGTGTAACGCCTGAATCTACCGCGATGTTCCACATTGCGCTTCCTGAGTATCATCTCGCATATTTGCAGTGGAAAGACAGCGGCTATGACCCCGCCATGGGCTTCGGTGAGAAGCGCGAGCAGGTTTGCTGTCCGAAAATCAATACGGGCTTTTTCGAGGTGATGAAAGAACTCGGCAGTACCAAAAATGTCGTGGTCGGGCATGACCATGTGAATTGCTATTCCGTGCTGTACGACGGCATCCGCCTTTCCTACGGCTTGAAGACGGGCGACCGCTGTTATGCGGACAATGACCTCAACGGCGGTACCGTGCTGACGGTTTCCGACAGCGGTGTAACCGTAGAGCATAAGTATGTTGAGGTAAAATAAGCGAACAGAGGATATTGAAAGGGATGTAGTTTAAGGATTTTTAAGATGATAATCGAAAACGATAGTTATATTTTGGATGTGGATACAAAAACAACAGCAGAATATTATAAAACAAATTCTGTTTGCGACTGTGCAGATTGCAGAAACTTTCAATTACAGGCGAGACAAAAATTCCCATTGCTCACACAGATTTTAGCAGAATTGGGTGTGGATATCAGCCGACCTGATGAATCGGCGGCATATGATATGGACAATAGAGTCTACTATGACTTTGTTGCCTATACAGTTTCGGGAAGAATATTGCAAGCGAATGCATATGCGTTTTGTATTACAGATTCCGATATGCCTCTGAAGATTATTATCAATAATCAGTATATTCCCAACGAACAGCAAGCAGAGGCGTATTTTACGGTTACTGTTACAGATTTTCAACTGGATTGGCAGTTGAACGAGCCGTATCCTGTACAGCGTTCATATTCAGTGCAATCGTATGGAAAGCGTTTTCTGCATAAACTCAAAAAGTTATTTTTTAGAGCGAAGTTTTCGGAACTTCCACCCACACCACAATGGGATAAGATTGTTGAAATGATGTATGACATGCAGTTGGATGCTTTCGGTGACAAGGTAGTACGCGTTATTTATTCGGTTGACCGAACAATGCGCTATGTAATATTGAAAGATGAAAAGGGCTTGTATACCTATCATCTGGAATCCATTTATCAGTTCGATGAAGAAGAGTGGAAATACGTTTCCTCAAAAACGAATACTATTCCTGCAATGTGGGAGCCTTTTCAAAATGCTTTAGGTTCATCCATTTTTTCTAACGAACAGGATTTGTTAAAAGAAATGGAGTCAGAGCCCGAGTATAAGCAGTATTTCTCGTAATATTTTTTTGAATTTGAAAATCTGTTAAAATCCATCAAAAAACGGTTTGTGTTAAGGCACAAGCCGTTTTTTGTTTGCACCGATTCACGTAAGATAAACGGGAATGCATATCTGTAGGGACGAACGCTGATAAAATTTTGCGGAACAACAAAAAGGTTGTTCCCTACACGTTTACCAAATTTACTTCGTGCCGTGCGGGATTCTTCGGCTGCGTCTCAGAATGATAAGCCCGTACAGCCTGCCGTTTTAAGCCTGCCGTCGGAATACGCAAAAAAGACCCGCAAACGGTTTTGCGGGTCTTAATAGGATTTATTTGACGGTTAAGATTTACGATATATGCCGAGCTTGTCTGGCTTCAGATTGCGGATCTGTTTGTCTAAACTGACTTCCAGTACGGCGGCGATGCGCATTGCCGTAGAAAGTGATGTGTCCGCACCTTTGTTGATAATGTTCTGATATTGCCGTACAGAAGTATCGGCAAGCTCTGCAACCTTTTTCTGTGTGAAATGCTTTTCTGCTCTGGCAATTTCCAGGGCTTTTGCAAATTCATGGTTGATTGTCATACAACCACCTCCCGAACAGAAATTATAGAGCAAATCTTGTTTCATTGCTATGCATTAAAGTGCGCATTTGTAAAAATATGTATAAATATCGCGATTTTGGTGTTTATACGGTACATTATGGTGTATACCCTCTTATACAATATTTTCTCCTGAAAAACAAAAAAGCCTTGAAAAATCAAGGCTTTCTAAGTGTAAAAATGATATAAAATAGATGTTACTTTGTCGCGTGTATAAAATTAAGCAAAAAAGAAAGCCTCGTACGCGAATTGCGTGTCGAGGCTCTCGGCTGGTGGACGTTAACGGACTCGAACCGCTGACCCTTCGCACGTCAAGCGAATGCTCTACCAACTGAGCTAAACGTCCTTTTTTGTTGCTGTTGTATTATAGCGGAAACCGAATGAAAAATCAAGCCTTTTTTCAAGATTTTTTCAAAAATACGCAAAAATATAAACGGCAGGGGAAAACACCGTCTCTTTGCCGCATATAGATTTATGTATAAGATAAGAAAGAAAAGCAGATAAAGGAAACGGTGAGAACCATGCAGTCAACAGAAAATCATTCTTTTGAAAGGGCAGAGATGCAGTATACCCCGCGTGCGGCACCTGTCTCTTATACACATCTGACGCTGCCGACGATAAGGC
>ERZ1027171.369-NODE-369-length-19794-cov-9.608643_pt1 | contig 19794 bp, 20 predicted proteins | sample MGYA00519274_ERZ1027171 | MGnify/ENA primary metagenome ERZ1027171 (study PRJEB26926, sample SAMN06164681) | human gut metagenome | biome: ENVO:00009003; feature: ENVO:2100002; material: ENVO:00002003 | host: Homo sapiens | place: USA | collected 2012 ... | reverse complement strand
CCACTTGTCTGGACAATGCTGTTGCCGAGAACTTCTTCGGACTGCTCAAGACGGAACTGTTCTATCTGGAAAAATTTGATTCCATTGACCAGCTGGAAAAGGCTATTGTCGATTACATCGACTATTACAACAACCGCCGAATTAAATTAAAACTAAACGGCCTGAGTCCTGTGCAATACAGAATTCAGACCGTTGGGGCCGCTTAATTCGTTTTTTTGTCTAACTTTTGGGGTTCATATCAAATTTGGCGGGGGTGTTTTAGTGCCTTTCACGAAAAGGTGCGCGAAATTGTGACACTTCTGGCGAAGAACTTGACCCTTCTTTTGGGTGCGTGTACAATAAACTAATAGTGAGAGGGATTTTGTGCAGAGCACATTGCGATAAACCTTATCCAAAGGAGGGAAGTGCTACCCTATGAATAAGATCACACGGCTGGCAGCGGCGTTTGTGCTGAGCGGGCTGCTTCTGGCAGCTCCTGCCGCACAGGCGGCCCCCGCATTGCTGGGAGCATCGGCGAACTTTGAGCTGGAAGTGAACGAGATGGAGCTGGAGATCACGGCAGACGACCCCCGCCCCAAAGCCTATCTTTACACCGGCGGGCAGAGCGACTACTACTTCATCGTCTGGATGAGCAGCAACCCCACCGTGGCTTCCGTGGACGGCGATGGCCGCGTCACCGGCCGCAGCGCCGGTGAGGCCACGATCACCGCCATCACCGACCGGGGCGAGTGCGCTGCCTGTAAGGTGACTGTCCGCAAGGAGAGCGGCAATGCGGCCAGCAAAAAGCCTGCCCTCGACCACACCACCCTCAACCTCGTTATCCAGTACAACAACGCCCACCCCAGCCAGAAGCTGCAGCTCATCAACACGAGCGGCTCCTTTGTCTATGCCTACCAGTGGATGAGCAGCAACCCCGAGGTGGCAACGGTGGATCCGGAGGGTCTTGTCACGGCCCAGAAGCCCGGCACCACCACCGTCACGGCGCTGGCCACCAACGGTCAGGCGCTGCGCTGCGCCGTTACCGTCAACAGCGATGTCGGCAAGGTGACTCTGAATAAGCACGACCTGCTGCTCCGCACGGTGGGCAGCAAAGAGGCACTCACAGCGTCTGTCGCTGTGGAGGACGGCGTGAATGTACCCATCACATGGGTCAGCAGCAATCCCGGCGTCGCTACTGTGGATGCTTCTGGTGTCGTGACTGCCGTCGCCGACGGCGAGGCAAAGATAACGGCTCTCTCGCCGGATGGACGCTTCGACAGCTGCAGCGTTTTCGTGGGCCTTGCGGCAGACAAGTACGATACGGAAGAGGACCTGGCCGAGGAACTCAAGCTTCCGGACCCCTATGTGGCGGTCCGGATGAACCGGCTGAGCTGAACCGAAAATACAAAGAAGAAGCCCCGCACTGCATCGTTCGATGTGGTGCGGGGCTTTTGCTTATTGATTTACCAGCTCAATAAAGGCTTTCATCTGGGGCGTGAGCCATTTGTCCTTGTGATAGAACAGCTGCCGGTGCATGGTGACAGTGCAGTCGGGGACATGGAGGCGGGCGATACGCCCGGCGGAGAGGGCAGGACGGACGATGTACTCGGGCAGGAAGGAGAACCCCATCCCGCGCTCCACCATCTGGCAGAGCAGCGAGGCGCTGCCCAGCTCGATGTAGGGATGGATAGACAGCCCGCGGGCGGCGAGGCGCTGGTTGAGGGCGTCACGGTAGCTCATGCCCCGCTCTGTGAGAAGAAATTCCTGTTGAGCCAGAACATCCAGCGGCACTTCGGCCTTGTCGGCCAGCGGATGCCCGGCGGGGGCAACGAAGCAGACCGGCTCCGGCACATTGACGGCCAGCGTCAGGCTGGGCAGGAGCAGAGGCTGGTCGAGGGTGTAGGCCAGGTCGATCTGGTTCGCGCTCAGCAGCCGCAGCATCTCGTCGGCGGTGGCGGTGCGGAGCACCAGCTCCACCTGCGGGCAGAGGGCGTGGAACTGCTGCAGCAGGTCGGGCAGGAAGGTGCTGCATACGGAATCGGCCAGTGCCACCCGCAGGGTGCCGCTGACGGCCCGGGCAGGCAGCAGCGCGGCCTTGGCCTGCTGGGCCGTGATGAGAAGGGTGCGGGCATAGCTCTGGAACGTCTGGCCCGCGTCGGTGAGGCGGACGGTCTTGCCCACCCGGTCAAAGAGAGGCGTACCCAGCTCTGCTTCCAGCTGGGAGATCTGGGCCGATACCGCCGACTGAGAGTAGCCCAGCTCCCGCGCAGCGCTGGAAAAGCTGTGCAGCTCGGCGATATGAAGGAAGGTGTTGATGTTTCGGAGTTCCATAACAGTCCCTCCGGCGTCAGCGGCGGTCGATGCCGGTGACGGTCAGGACCTCGCCGTCCACTTTGAAGTGGACTTCCAGCCCGCCGAACTCCATGCCGTAAACCCGCTCCGGGTCGTGCTGGTAGGAGGGACGGGGGTCGTTTTCCAGCACACCCTGCAGCGCGGCCTGCTGGTCGGCAGGCACTCTGGCCCAGAGGCCGGCGTCGCAGACCATGGTCAGGTGGTGGAACTGGGTCTGTGCCGTGAAGCCTGCGGCGGCGTCCGGGTGGCAGTCGGCGTAGGGGATGTAGGGCTTGATGTCGTAGATGGGGGTGCCGTCCATCAGGTCAGCACCCCGCACGATGAGGACAGGGCCGACGTCGGGCCGGTGCTCGATGGCTTCCAGCTGGACGCTGGAAAGTCCCAGCGGATTGGGCCGGAAGGGCGAGCGGGTGGCAAATACGCCCATCCGGGTGTTGCCGCCGAGGCGGGGCGGCCGGACGGTGGGGGACCAGTTGTCCCGCACCGCGCCGGAAAACTGCCACACCAGCCAGATGTGGCTGAAATCCTCAAGACCGCGCACGGCGTCGGCATTGCGGTATTCGGGGGTAAAAATGACCTCGCCCCGCAGGCTGTCCACCAGCCCGCTCTGGCGCGGGATGCCGAACTTGGTGGGAAAGGCGGTGCGGATATGGGCGATGACCTTGAGGGTCATTTCTTCGGGTGCAGACATGGGGAGTCCTCCTTATTATAAGCCACGGCAGAAGCCCACGGCACGGCCCTCGATTTGAATTTCTTCCAGCTGGGGGCCTGCAAATACCATGGGCGGGCAGACGGCGGTGTTGTCGGCCAGCAGCATGACGGTCTCGCCCTGGCGGTGGAAGTGCTTGAGGGTGGCTTCCTCGCCGATGCGGACAGCGGCGATCTCGCCCTGCTCCACCTCGGGCTGGCGGCGGATGCAGACGATGTCGCCGTCGCAGATGGTGGGGGCCATACTGCTGCCATGGCAGGTGAGGGCGAAGTCGGCGTGCCACGCGGCGGGGACGCCGATGTAGCACTCGATGTTCTGCTCAGCAGTGATGGGGGTGCCGCAGGCGATGGAGCCTACGAGAGGCACCCGCGCCATCTCAGGCAGAGGCTCGAAACCCGGCGGAGGGCAGGGCAGGTCTGCGAGACCCATGAGCCACGCGGGTGTGGTGTCCAGAGCGGCGGCCAGCTCCTCGAGCTTGGCCCGGGGCAGGTCGTTGATGCCCTTTTCCAGCTTGGTGATGGAGGATTTGGAGCGGTAGCCCATCCGGGCGGCCAGCTCTTCCTGCGACAGGCTCAGCTGCTCCCGGCGCTGCCGGATGCGGCTGGATAGATCGGTATCGGACATATAGGGCCTCGCTTTCTCTGCGGTTTGCACGATTTTCGGTGTTCTGAGGACAGTATAGCAAAAAATTTACTATAAATCAACTTTTTAGGGACTATTTCGCGAATAATGTTGACAAATAATCAACTGAAAGATATAATACAACCAATGATTGTACGGAACGCGTTGAACGCAAAACTGAAAGGAGAAACGCCTATGACCGATACCATGATGATCCGCGACTGCATCCGCAGCCAGGGCATGAAACTGGGCCATGTGGCCCATGTTCTGGGCATCACCAACAACACCCTCCGCTGCAAGCTGGAAAATGAGAGTGAATTCAAGGTGAGTGAGGCCGAAAAACTCTCGAAGATGCTGGGGATGACCGTCGAGCAGCGCGACCGCTGCTTTTTTGGCCCGGCGGGCTGAGGGGAAAAAGGGGATGGAAGCCATGACACAGGAACAGCGCCAGAAGACGAAGGAGGCCCTCAGCCGCTACGGGCAGAAAAACTGGGTCTACGGCCCCTGCAACTGGGGCTGGAAGCGGGCCATCCAGCTGGCCGAGGAGTATTACCGCGAGGCAGACCCGGGCCTGCGGGGCAGCATCCTGCAGCTGCGCTACATGGAAAGGCGGAGGCGGGAAGAGGTGATGGACAAGCTGAACATCAGTTACAGCACCTATCAGAAGGCCCACGACGACCTGCTGAGCACCATCGCGGTCTTTGCCGCCCACTACGGTGAGCTGTGACGCAAAAATGCCCCCTGACCGTCCGGTCAGGGGGCATTCGTGTGCTCAGTGTTTCTTCTCGGGGGTGTCGCAGTGCTGGTGGCAGGAAGAGCAGTTGCCTCCGCAGCCCTCGCCTTTCCAGCCGCCCTGCCGGGAGATCCACACCACCGCCAGTGCGAACAGGACAGCCAGCACCAGCAAGGTGATGATACCGCGTACAGTGATCATAAAAAAGGCCTCTCTTTCGAAAGAATTCCAACCCCAGTATACACCATCTGCCCCCGGAGAGCAACCGGAAAGCGCTGCCGGCTCAAACTTTTTTCGAAAAACGAAAATTTGGGCTTGCATTTGGACCAACGGAGTGGTATAATAAGCACGTTCCGATTCGGAGGATTAGCTCAGCTGGTTAGAGCACCTGCATCACACGCAGGGGGTCTGGGGTTCGAGTCCCTAATTCTCCACTCAAAAATCCGTTGTCAGATGACAACGGATTTTTTTGTTTATCTGCATCTTGCCTCCCGGCAGAAAAGACGGTACAATAAAACAAAGCACAGCAGGGGGCGGGCGAGATGGAGAAACTGGAAGCGAAGCTGAAAGCAGTGGACTGGGCCGTGCGGGATGTACTCGTCGGCACCATGCGCAGCCTGCAGCAGCTGGATATTTGCCGGAAGGACTGCTTTTATTACATCCCCGCAGAGCGCCTGCAGGACAGTGATTTTCCTATCCGCTATGTGGCCCTTTACCAGTCACAGTATGTGTTCGGCGCACAGGCAGGTGTCCGGTACTACGGCGAAGTCACGAAATGCAGCGCCGTCCGCCGGAGCGCGATCACAGAGGTCAGCCCCCGGAGAGGGACGGAAGGAAACTTTTATTACCGCTTCGACATCCGGGAATGGAAGCAGCTGAACCGGCCCATCGAGGCCAAAGAAACGGGCTTTGTAAGGGATTTTACCAACCTGTTCCTGCTGGAGCACAGTGTCCAGACGCCGGAACTCTGGCTCCGCACGGAAGAGGAATACCGCCTTTGTTCGGCCCTGAAGCGGGCCGTCTGGGGCGACACCATCAACGAACCGGACAACGGCCTTGCATTTGAATTCCGGGGCTTCACCGTAAGCTTTGCGGAGGGAAAAATTTTCGTTTCAGACGAAGGCCGCACTTTTGCGCGGTATGAGATCTCGCATTTTTTGCAGGATCCCGGCGCTGTGGTCCGGGGCATCCGAAGAGAATGCCTCCGGAGGGATTCTATGAGGGAACTCTCGAAGATCTGAAGCGTTCCTATTATTTACTTCTGCACTCCTGCGGCGCACTGCTCGATGAACTGCTTGGCGACGCGGGGGCTGCGGCCTCCGGCACGGATGGCGAAGGCTTCGGCCTTGGTCAGCAGCTCGTCGTGGGGCATCTCGATGCCGTGCTGTTTGGCCAGCTCGGTGAGGATGACCTCGAAGCGGGCTTTCTCAGGCCGCTGGAAGGTGACGGTGAGGCCGAACCGGGCCGAAAGGCTCATCAGCTCCTGACGGGTGTCGGCCTCGTGGATGTCATCGCCGGTGCGGTCGGAGAGGGTCTCCTTGATGAGGTGGCGGCGGTTGGAGGTAGCGTAAACAGCGATGTTCCGGGCTCTGCCGCCCACGCTGCCCTCGAGGATGGCTTTCAGGGCCGCAAAGTTGTCGTCGTTGGCCGTGAAGCTCAAATCGTCGATGAAGAGGATGAACTTCAGTGGGTTCGCGGCCAGCTTGTCCATCAAATCGGGGATCTGATAGAGCTGGTTCTTCTTGACTTCCACGAGGCGCAGGCCGTCGGCGGCGAACTCGTTGGCGATGGCCTTGACGGTGCTGGACTTGCCCGTACCGGCGTCGCCGTAGAGCAGAACATTGTTGGCGGGCATCCCGGCCAGCAGGGCGCGGGTGTTGGCGATGACCTTCTCCCGCTCCTGCTCGTAGCCCGGCAGCTCGTCGAGGCGCTGGGGGTCGGGGTAGCGCACCGGCACCAGCTGGCCGTTCTCGACCGTGAAGACGTGGTGCTTGGCGAACATTCCGTAGCCCTTTTTGCCCACCTCGCTCATCCGCTGGGCGTAGGCGGCGTGGAGGTCGATGGCCTTCGTCTCCCACCGGGGCAGGAAAGGCAGCTTGTCGGCGGCACCGGCGGCGTCCAGAAGCTCGTCCAGCGTCAGGCTGCATAGCTGCCGCAGGAAGTCCAGCTCATTGTCCAGTGCAGTCTGCAAGACGGGCGGCACTTCGCTGACAGCCGCCTGCCGGACACAGACCGTCTCGGCTTCGAGGACGGCAGCGGAAAGGTATTCGCCAAAGTTGGTGGTGTGCTCGAAGAGAGCTGCTTCGAAGGAAGCGGCAGCGTTGCACACGGCTCCCGTGCTCTGGGGGGCAGCGGCCATCCGGTCGGTGAGGTCAACCAATTTTGCAATGACGTCATCGTCCAGCAGGGCGCGGAAGATGACCAGCCCGTGGAGCCGGGCGTTCCATTCTGTGAGGTTCATAATATCCCTTTCTATTATATAACTGGCTCTCCCTTTGGGAGAGCTGGCGCGGGAGCGCCTGAGAGGGCAAGCACTGTGCGATAAAGCTGACCGCACAGCGATAGGCAGGCTCTTTGTCAGAGTGATACGATCGCTGAGCTTGTGTGGCTTTGCCAGTGGCCTTGCCCTCTCCGTCATCGCAAGCGATGACACCTCTCCCAAAGGGAGAGGCTATGCTTTAAGTAAAGTCGGTTACTCAGAATTATACAGCGATGTAAGGCCCTGCGCAAGATGGTGTTTAATTATCTTCATGTTTGCCATGATTCACGTTACAAATCGTCGATTGACAACGGCCCGATTTATAGTATAATTGACCCAACAAATGCACAGATGGGAAAAAGTAACGCAGGATACCCGCTTTTCAGAGAGCTGCCGGACGATGCAAGGCAGCAGGCGGCCCGGCGCGGAATCCTCCCGGAGCAGCCTGCTGAAGGACGATATATGGGACGTCTGCTAAGCAGCGCCGGTGGCGGCCGTTAGAGCGCAGGGCTTTGTTGGAAGCCCGTGAGAGGGCGCGGAAAGCGTCAACGAGAGTGGTACCGCAGAGAGTTTTGGATTGATTCCAGGTCTTTGTCTCTTGGATAAGGAGACAGAGACCTTTTGTTTATCAGGTGCTGCTCCCTGAAAGCGTTGGGAAAAAAGTGTGTAAAGTGGAAATTGGAAACGGAAACAGGAGAAACTCGCCATGCAGTTGAACGGTTCTCAAATCTTTGTGGAGGTGCTCTGTGAGCAGGGGGTGGATACCCTCTTTGGCTACCCCGGCGGCGCAGTGCTGAACCTCTACGACGAGCTGTACAAAAACGCCGACCGCATCACCCATGTGCTGACCGCCCACGAGCAGGGCGCATCCCACGCGGCGGACGGCTACGCCCGTGCAACGGGCCGCACCGGCGTGGTGCTGGCCACCAGCGGCCCGGGCGCAACGAACCTCGTCACCGGCATCGCCACCGCCTATATGGACTCTGTGCCGATGGTGGCCTTCACCGGCAACGTGACCACGGCGGGCCTGGGCAAGGACAGCTTCCAGGAAGCCTACATCGAGGGCATCACGATGCCCATCACCAAGCACAACTTCACGGTGCGCCGAGTCGAAGACCTGGCCGACACCATGCGTGCGGCTTTCCGCATCGCCCAGAGCGGCCGCAAAGGCCCGGTGCTGGTGGACATCCCGAAGGATGTCACCGCTGCGGTGTGTGAGTTCACCCCGAAAAAGCCGGAGCCCATCCGCACCGTGACCACCTTCAACGAAGAGCAGGTCAAGTGGGCGGCAGAGATCATCAACGGCGCACAGCGCCCGCTGGTCTACTTCGGCGGCGGCGTCCGCTCGGCGGCCAGCTGCCAGCCCCTGCGTGACCTTCTGAAAAAGGCTGAGATCCCGGCCACCTATACCCTGATGGCCGCAGGCGTCGTGCCTTACGGCGACCCGATGAACATCGGCATGGTGGGTATGCACGGCTGCTACACCTCGAACCGGGCGGTGGCCGACTGCGATGTCCTTATCGCGGTGGGTGCCCGCTTCTCCGACCGCGTGGCCCTGAACCCCAAGACCTTCGCCAAGAATGCGACCATCATCCAGATCGACATCGACGCCAGCGAGCTGGGCAAGAACGTGGATGTTGACCTTGCCATCGTGGGCGACGCCGCCTATGTGCTGAACGCCATGCTCCCGATGATCGAGGACAAGAAGCATCCCGACTGGATAAAGATGATCCACGAGTGGCAGGCACAGGATTACCACCCGGTATCCGACGCCTCCCGCCTGATGCCCCATCAGGTCATCGGCGAGGTCTGCAACCAGTGCGGCCCCGAGGCGGTCTACGTTACCGATGTGGGCCAGCACCAGATGTGGGCGGCACAGTACATCCGCCACACCAAGAGCCGCGGCTTCATCACCAGCGGCGGCCTCGGCACCATGGGCTTCGGTTACGGCGCAGCCATCGGCGCACAGATGGCGCTGGGCCGCGACCAGCGGGTGGTCATGTTCACCGGCGACGGCTCCTTCCACATGAACCTCAACGAAGCCTGCACTGCTGTCAGCTACGAGCTGCCCATCATCACCGTCATCTTCAACAATCAGGTGCTTGGCATGGTGCGCCAGTGGCAGACCGCCTTCTATGGCAAGCGCTTCTCCCAGACCGACCCCCACCGCAAGACCAACTTCGTCAAGCTGGCCGAGGGCTTCGGCCTCAAGGGCTACCACTGCGAGAACCTTGCCCAGTTCCAGGAGGCATTCGCCGACGCTCTGAAGCAGAAAGGCCCCACCTGGATCGAGTGCATGATCGACAAGGACGAAAAGGTCCTGCCCATGATCCCCGGCGGCGGCGACATCAACGACATCATCATGAAATAAGGAGGACACAGCGACATGGAATCCAATCAGCGCAGGGTCATCAGCCTGCTGGTGGACAACCAGAGCGGCGTTCTGGCCCGGGTGTCCAACCTGTTCTGCCGCAGAGGCTTCAATATCGACAGCCTGACCGTTTCGGCCACCAACGACCCCACCGTCAGCCGCATCACCGTTTCCGTTTCGGGTACCGAAAAGGAGCTCCAGCAGCTCATCCTCCAGACCGAGCGTCTGGAAGTCACCCGTCAGATCTTCGTACTCAACGAGTCCACCGCTCTCGAGCGGGAGCTGCTCCTGCTCAAGGTGGTGGCAAATGTCACCAACCGCGCAGAGCTGCGGGAGATCGCCGGTATCTATAAGGCAAAGATCATCGACCTGTCGCCCGACAGCATGGTCTTTGAGCTGACGGGCCGTCCCGAAAAAATCGACGCCTTCTTGAAGCTCATGACGGACTATCAGATCCTGGAGCAGTGCCGCACCGGCGTCACCGCCCTCGAGCGCGGCGGGATGCATCAGCATATGCAGAAGCCCGCGCAGGAGGTAAGAGAGGCACAGCTCCCGCTGTCCGGCACGAGATGCCACTGATTTGCTTTTCCGCTCCCCGGTGAGCGAAAAATATACGATGCTTATCATTCATTCTTATACTGAAATAAGTAAAAAACAAAAGGAGAACAACTACCATGGCGATCAAGAAATACTACGATTCCGACTGCAACCTCGGCGTGCTGGACGGCAAGACCGTCGCTGTCATCGGCTTCGGCAGCCAGGGCCACGCACATTCCGAGAACCTCGCTGAGAGCGGCGTCAATGTCGTCGTCGGCCTGCGCAAGGGTTCTGCTCACTGGGAAAAGGCCTCTGAGTTCGCTGCAACTCATCCCAACTTCAAGGTCATGGAGGTCGAGGAGGCTGCCAAGGCCGGCGACGTCGTCATGATGCTGGTCCCCGATGAGCTGTGCGCTGACATCTACAACAAGCAGGTCGCTCCCTACATGACCGAGGGCAAGGCTCTGGCTTTCGCACACGGCTTCAACATCCACTTCAAGACCATCACCGCTCCCAAGAATGTTGACGTCATCATGATCGCTCCCAAGGGTCCCGGCCACATCGTCCGCCGTCTGTACACCGAGGGCGAGGGCTGCCCCTCTCTGATCTGTGTCGAGCAGGACTTCACCGGCAAGGCTAAGGACATCGCTCTGGCATACGCTTCCGGCATCGGTGCCGGTCGTGCCGGCATCCTCGAGACCACCTTCAAGGAGGAGACCGAGACCGACCTGTTCGGCGAGCAGGCTGTCCTGTGCGGCGGCGTCTGCGAGCTCATCCACGCTGGCTTCGACACTCTGGTCGAGGCTGGCTACGAGCCCGAGATGGCCTACTTCGAGACCTGCCACGAGATGAAGCTCATCGTTGACCTCATCAACGAGGGCGGCTTCTCCAAGATGCGCTACTCCATCTCCAACACCGCTGAGTACGGCGACTACCGCACCGGCAAGCGCCTCATCACCGCTGAGACCCGCAAGGAGATGAAGAAGGTCCTGACCGAGATCCAGGACGGCACCTTCGCTTCCGAGTTCCTGACCGAGATGAGCCCCAACGGCGGCCGCAAGGTCCACTTCCTCGCTCAGCGCCGCATGGAGGCCGAGCACCCCATCGAGAAGGTGGGCGCAGAGCTGCGCAGCATGATGAGCTGGCTGAAGAAGTAATGAACTCCCCCAGTCGCCTGCGGCGACAGCCCCCTCAAAGAGGGAGCCTTTTGTCTGACCGCAGCGTGAAGCCTCCCTCCGTGAGGGAGGTGGCATCGCGCAAGCGATGACGGAAGGAGTTCAGCCAAAAGCTGCTTTTAAAACTAAGAAAGGCTCCCTCCTTTGGGAGGGGGTCTTTTGTTATAAGGAAAAGAGGAACAAACCATGAGAAGTGACAACGTGACCAAAGGCTCGGAGCGCGCGCCCAACCGAAGCCTGTTTTACGCCCTGGGCTACACCCCGGAAGAGCTGGACCGCCCCCTCATCGGTGTGGTGAGCGCCTACAGCGAGATCGTCCCCGGCCACATGAATCTGGATAAGATCGCCGACGCCGTCAAGGCAGGCGTCCAGATGGCAGGAGGCACCCCCATCCTCATCCCGGCCATCGGCGTCTGCGACGGCATCGCCATGGGCCATGTGGGCATGAAGTACAGTCTCGCTTCCCGCGAGCTGATCTGCGACAGCGTGGAGACCATGCTGATGGCTCATCAGCTGGACGGTCTGGTGCTGGTGCCGAACTGCGATAAGATTGTTCCCGGCATGGTCATGGCCGCTGTCCGCATGGATGTGCCTGCCGTGGTCTGCTCCGGCGGCCCCATGCTGGCCGGTACCTACGGCGGCGAGGAAGTCAGCCTTTCCAAGATGTTCGAGGCCGTGGGCGCTTATAAGGCCGGCATGATCACCGACGAGCAGTTGGAAGACTGCACCTGCAACTGCTGCCCCAGCTGCGGCAGCTGCTCCGGCATGTACACCGCCAACAGCATGAACTGCCTGTGCGAGGCCATCGGCATCGCACTGCCCGGCAACGGCACCATCCCCGCCGTCTACTCTAAGCGGCTGCAGCTGGCAAAGCACGCCGGTATGGCCGTCATGGATATGGTGAAGAAGGGCATCACCGCCCGCCAGATCATCAACGAGCGCTCCATCCGCAATGCGCTGACCTGCGATATGGCGCTGGGCTGCTCCACCAATACCGTTCTCCACCTGCTGGCCATCGCCTACGAGGCCGGTGTGCCCATCGACCTGAAGCTCTTCAATGAGATCAGCGCCAAGACCCCGAACCTCTGCCATCTGGCCCCCGCAGGCCCCACCCATATGCCCGACCTCTACGCCGCCGGCGGCATCCCCGCCGTGCAGGCAGAGCTGGCCAAGAAGGGCCTGCTGGACCTGGATGTCCCCACCGTCACCGGCAAGACCCTCGGCGAGAACATCAAGGGCGCCCACATCCTGAACGACAAGGCCATCCGTCCCATCGAGGATCCCTATTCTCCCACCGGCGGCCTGCAGATCTTGTGGGGCAACATCGCCCCCGATGGCTGCGTCGTCAAGCGCAGCGCCGTGGCCCCCGAGATGCAGGAGCACTCCGGCCCGGCCCGCGTCTTCAACAGCGAGGAAACGGCCATCGCCGCCATCTATGCGGGCAAGATCGTCCCGGGCGACGTGGTGGTCATCCGCTACGAAGGCCCCAAGGGCGGCCCCGGTATGCGTGAGATGCTCAACCCCACCTCCGCTCTGGCCGGCATGAAGCTGGACAAGACCGTGGCCCTCATCACCGATGGCCGCTTCTCCGGCGCTTCCCGCGGCGCTGCCATTGGCCACGTCAGCCCGGAGGCTGCTTCCGGCGGCCCCATTGGTCTTGTTGAGGAGGGCGATACCATCCACATCGACATCCCCAACGCCAGCATCACGCTGGAAGTGCCCGATGAGGTGCTGGCCCAGCGCAAGGCAAAGTATGTCGCTCCCGAGCCCAACATCAAGACCGGCTGGCTGAGCCGCTACGCCCGCATGGTCACCAGCGCAAACCTCGGCGCAGTGCTGAAGTAAGGCGCATTTTCTGCAACACCAAAGCATCCCCTGCAGGGCCCGGCCGGGCAATGGCCGGAAAGGCTGCAGGGGATGCTTTTTTGTTTTGGCCGGGGCGAAAAAAAGCCCCGGGCCGCAGGGCTCCGGGGCAGGGGGAATCAAGCCTCAAAAATAACCACAGCGAGGAGGAAAGTCTTCTCCCCAATGGTTTTGTGGGCGGCGGCGATCCTCAGGTGAGTGGCGTTTTTGGGTGCCGTATCGTAATCTCCAGAAACAACGACCCCTCCTCCCGACTGCGTAAGCAACTGAAACATCTCCACCGATACAAAGCCAGCGCAGTCTGTGACATCTGTTGCATAGAAGACGGTGCAGGAAGTGTCCTTGTTGTAGTTGCTCAGGCGCTGCTGCAGAGCCTGCGTGACGGTAGTGGTGCCGCTGATCACTGCATCTCCATCAAGCTCATCATCGTCAGTCGTACTCATCCAGTTCGTGTCAAACAGGGGGACAATATCACGGCGGAGCTCGGGAATCTGATAGCTTACCGAGATCTCATTTTTGTTTCCCTCCTGAGAGCAGCCATACTTTAGCCAATCGACCACACTTTCGGCGACTGCACGATCCGGAGACGTTGCCTTGCCGCATCCGGTGAGCATGGCCAGAGCCATGACGCCTGCAAGGATGAGCGCAAGGATCTTTTTGACGGGTTTCATATAGAAGTCCTCCTTATCCAGTGTTGAACAAAATATTTCCTCCGTCCGTAGGCGGAGGATCAAGTTATTATACCCCCCCCCCCTACTATTATTTCAAGGGCTTTTTACAAAATCGTCGTTTTGCCTAAGATAATTGGATAAAACCGGGGAATTTGACGGGGTTATACGCCGGAAGTTGGAAAAAAGCCCCCTCCCGGAGAACACCGGGAGGGGGCTTTCTTTTTGGTGAGTCCAAATGGAATCTTTGCATTTCCGCTTTCAGTATATGCGAAATTCAAAAAAGTCAAGCTTATCGCAGGAAAATTACATTTTACGCCCCAAGCTGAAACTCAAATGTATACCCATCCTCGCCGTAGTGCTCATTGCCTACCCAGAGAACAGACTGATCCGTCAAATCGTAGACCACGCTGTGGATGGTGTTGCTGTTGGAGTCGTCGTTGTTCCAGGTGCGGCGGCCCACCGAGGCCAGCAGGTCCATGGCAGCGTTCTTGTCGGCCACGACGCCGTTGGTCTGGCGCAGGGCAGCCGCAAGGTGCTCGTAGCGGTCGAGACCCTTCATCTCGACGGTAGTGCCGTCGTAGTAGCCGGGGGTCTTGATGAAGTTGGTCACCACCTGCCAGTCGGAGGAATCGGAGAGGGCGTCGGTGTCGTTCCAGAGGACGTTCAGCTGACGCTGAGAGCCGTCGGCGTCGTGGTCGGCATCAGCTCCTACCCACTCGAGGACGGCGCTGCGGCCGGTGGAGTCGGCCACCATGTAGTGGAAGCAGCTGCTTGCCGAGTCGTGGAGGTCGTACTGCTCAGCCAGCGCCACGGCGTCCTCCACCGAGTCGGCGTAGTCGAGGATGAGCCGGAGCAGGGTGGTGGAGGTGAGGTCGGGCCTGTCGGTCTGGGTGTCGGTGGGGGTGCCTTTGCCCTCGCCCTGATAGGACATGAAGATGCCGCAGGCCACACCGGCGTCGTTGACGCCGTCCAGCGGCACATAGGGGGCCGCGAGGGTCAGAATTTTCTGGCCGAGGCTCTCTACGTCCCTGTCCTTGTCGAGGCCGAGGAAGCTCAGGTCGATGGTGGAATAGGAGGCGTGACGACCCTTACCGGGGTTCGTGTAGACGATGGCGGTGTTGGTGGCCGAGAAGTCATAGTTGCGGCCAAAGACCCGGTCGCCGCTCTGGGTGTCTGCGGTAAAGGCCGAGCAGGCGATGGTGCTGGTCTTGATGTTCATGGGGATGATGCCCTTGGTGATGCTCTGGGTGATGAAGGAGATGAGCTCAGAGTCAGTGGATGCACCGCCCTGGGCCAGAAAATCGTCGAAATAGTAGCCGCCCGAGATGTTGAGCTGGTAGACAGCACCGTCGCGGTGGGCTTCGTCGCGGTCGGAGAGCTTTTTGAGGGACGAGAGGGTGGCCAGCTCGTTGTGCCAGAGGGCGAACATGGCGACAGCCAGCGCGATGACCAGCGCCGCCAGCACGCAGGCGAGGCGCTTGAGGACTTTGGAGAGAGAATGATGCTTCATGGGACCTCCTGAAAAAGTCAAAAGAATATAGATAAAATACTTGAATATTCTATCACGACTTCTGTCGTGTTACAAGACTTTTGGAGATCTGGCCGGAAAATAAAAACAGGCGCTGAAGGACAGCGCCTGTTCTGAGAGAGACTTAACCAAACAGTTTTTTCGTATTGTGCATATACACCGACAGCACCAGCCCCACGCAGATATACAGCATGAGCACCGAGCTGCCGCCCGCCGAGTAGAAGGGCAGGGTGACGCCGATGACCGGCAGGAGGCGGAGGTTCATGCCGACATTGACGAATATCTGGGCCATGAACGCGCCGCCGATGCCGGCGCAGATGAAGGAGCCCAGCATATCCTCGCTGCACGCTCCGGTGGCGAAGGTCTTGATGATGATGGCCAGCAGCACGCCCAGCACCACGCAGCAGCCCACGAAGCCTGCCGCGTTGCCGATCCAGCTGAAGATGAAGTCATTGTGGGCGTTGGGGACGCTGTAGTAGCGGCCGCCGAAGAAGCCGTTGCCGAAGATGCCGCCCGAGCCGATGGCGATCTCGCCCCGCTGCTGCTGGTAGACAATGTTCTTCCAGATCGTCTCGCTGGGCGCCCAGCCCGTCTCGTTGTTGGGGTCGATGACCGCAAGGATGCGGTACCACTGGTAGCCCTTGCCGATCTTGTCGCTGAAGAAGGCGAAGACCACTGCTGCCGCCGCTGCGAGGGCAGCGAAGGCCCCGATGATATACTTCCAGCTCAGCCCGGCGGCAAAGAGCATACAGCAGCCGATGATGCCGTAGATGATAGCCGTACCGTCGTCACCCTGGATATGGATGATGCCGATCGGCACGAAGAGATGGAGCAGCAGCTTGCCCAGCTCTTTCGGCTCGTTGAGGCGGCTGCGGACATTGTTCAGATGCATGGCGAAGGTGAGGATGAAGCTTATCTTTGCCAGCTCGGTAGGCTGGAAGGTGAAGCCGCCCAGCTTGTACCAGGAATAGTTGTCGGTGTCGCCCGCGTTGTAGCCGATGGTCAGCGGGCCGATGGTCACGTTGCGGATGACCAGCGTGGGCAGCACGAGGCCCCATGTGAGCACCACATGGACGGGCCAGACATTGACGAGGCTGCGGTAGTCGATGTTGGACAGAAGGATGGCCACCAGGATGCCGATGGCCGCTGCACCCGCCTGCACCACGGCCCGGCGGTAGTCGCCGATGCCGGTGATCTGGCCGGTGAGCTCATCCACGGCAAAGCCGCTGCCCTGCTTCGCCGCCCACGACGACAGTGCCAGCACCGCCATCGCGCTGCTGAACAGGCAGAGCAGCAGGTACATCTTGTCTGTCCGTTTCCAATATCGCTGAATGCTTTCCAAAAAAAGCACCACCTTTCTGTATCCTTGGGAAGCCGTTTTCTAAGCATTGCACTCCGCTTACGAAAACAGCTTCCTCGAAACCCCGCCTCACAGCCGGGCATGATCCCCCAATATACCTTATTATACAGCAGGGGAGAGAGGCGCGCAAGATGGACGGTTGTGACAGCTTTGCAAAATCGGCGCAGAACGCTTGACAAAGGCCGATATGCCCTCTAAAATGAAACGTACCGGGGCGGTAAATGGCCGGTCCCCGGCGTTCTTGGAGGAACAGTTTTTACATGAAGGAACAACGCCATCGAATTTTGTGCGCGGTCTGCGCACTGGCACTGGTGCTGACGGCTGTGCTGGCTCCCGCCGCATGGGCGGCAGACGGAGCGGGCGAGGTGCAGGATACGGCAAAGTCTACCCTCACCACGGACGATGCCGCCGAGATGCAGCAGGCAGACGCCGCTGTGACGGCCCTGACCGGCAGCGACGAATACGAGCAGATGTCCCGGGAAGAACGGCTCACCTCGGCCCTTGCGGAGCTGGATGAGCTGGCCCGGAAGGGGCTGGTGCGCCGGGACTCCATCCGCACCGACGAGGAGAACGGGATCGTCAGCTTTACCTACCGCTGCGGCGTGCTGGGCGGCATCCTGCTCACTCTGCCCGACGAGCTGGACGAGATGACCTTTGACGCCGGAGACAACGGCCTGCGCGCCCCGAGGGACATTGCTCAATGCACTCCCCGCACCGCCGAGATGCCCCTGACCGACGATGTCCGGCAGGCTGCGGAGGCCCGGCAGTACCGGGAGAACGCTCTGCCTGAGACGATCGGCCGTGCCGCTATTTATTATGCCTTCGATAATACGGTGAACAGCTCCCGCTTTCCGTATTATTCCTATATGCAGGGCTTCTGGGAAGGCATGGGCCTGCGCACGACGATGAACACCCGGGTGACCCTGTCGGACCTGCGCCGGATGAACAAATACGATCTGTGCATCCTGAGCGCCCACGGTGCCTACTATACTTACAGCTGCGGTACGTTCCGGAAGCACACCCGGACCGAGCCCATCATCCTGCTGACAGAAGCGTCTACGCTGTATAAAGACATCATCTACGGCTTTGACCTGCTGGCTCACCGCATCATCAAGCTCAACGGCCTTTACTGCGTCACAGCGGATTTCTTCCGCAATGCGTACCGCTCGGGTCAGCTCAGCAATACCATCATCTACTCCGAGACCTGTGAGTTCCTGGGCGTCACGAACAGCGTGGATGAATCGATGGCCGAAGCGCTGCTGGCGGGCGGCGCACGGACTGTGCTGGGCTATGTGAACAACGTCTACACGGTCTACTCCCGCAGTATGCTCTGGGATACCGTCAACCATCTTGCGATGGGACAGACCATCGGCAGGGCGCTGGCCCACGCGAAGGATACCTACGGCGAGAACGACATCATCTGGTATACGGAGCAGGGCGGACGCCGCCCCCACGCCGCCGCAGCGTGTCTGGTGCTCTACGGTGACGAGAACGCCCGGCTGAATGTGCCGGAAAACTTCTCGCTCGAGGAACGCGCGGAGGCCGCGGAAGATATGCTGGCCGATGTGCTCGAAAGCGCGGCCTGAGCGTTGCACTTTTGACAGAAATAGTTTATACTAAGGGACGGCAGAACAGGACGGCAGGACTCTGCCGTCCCTTTTTTATAGAAACGCATATGAGGTAGGATACCCATGTCTGAATTTATCACCCACTCCCGCGAGGAGACGGTGGCACTGGGGGCGCAGGTGGCGCAGCATCTTGCGCCCGGGGCGCTCATCGCCTTTACCGGCGGGCTTGGCGCGGGCAAGACAGCCTTCTGCGAGGGCATTGCCAGAGGTCTCGGCTGCACCGACCCGGTCAGCAGCCCGACCTTCGCCATCGTGAACTATTACCGCGGGCCGCGGCCCTTCGCGCACTTTGATCTATACCGCATCTCCACGGAGAACGATTTGTGCGCGGCAGGGTTCTACGACTATCTGGATGAGGGCGCTGTGGTGGCGGCAGAGTGGAGCGAGAACTTCGCTGACCTGCTGGCGCTGGAAGACCCCATCCACATCAACATCGAGCGGGTGGACGACACCACCCGCCGCATCACCATCGAGGGGGTGGAAGTATGAACATCTTAGCCGTGGATACGGCGGGCAAGACCGTGGGCGTGGCCCTGCTGCAGGACGACCGCCTGCTCTACGAGTGCTATCTCGACGCGGGCATGACCCACAGCGAGACCCTGATGCCCCTCATCGACAACTGTCTCAAGTTCTGCGGCATGGGCTGCAAGGACATCGACCTCTATGGCGTCAATGCCGGCCCCGGCAGCTTTACCGGCCTGCGCATCGGGCTGGCGGCGGTGAAGGGTCTGGCCTTCCCCCGGGAGACGCTCTGCGCCCCGGTGTCCACGCTGGAAGCGCTGGCGGCGGCCCACACCGGCTGCGGCACCGTGCTCTGCGCGCTGGATGCCCGCCGTGCGCAGGTGTACAGCGCGGCTTTCGACCTTGAGACCCACGAGCGTCTGATGGACGACGATGCCCGCGCCGTGGCTGACCTGGCCGAGTTTGTAGAAAATTGCAAAAAGCCTCTGTTTTTTGTTGGTGATGGCGCAGCTCTGTGCTATAATAAATATGGCAATGTCCCGGGCGTGCTCTGTGTACCGCCGGCTCTCCGCAATGGCCGTGCCGCTGCGGTGGCCTATGTGGCAGAGCAGATGGCCCAGCGGGGCGAAGCCGTCCTGCCCGAGGCTCTGCTGCCGGATTATCACCGGCTGAGCCAGGCCGAGCGGGAGCGGGCCGAGCGTCTGGCTGCAGAAGCTGCCCGTACCGAAATACCGGAAGATACTGCAAAGGGAAAGGATCAACACCAATGACGAAACCCATCGCACTTGCCGCCGACCACGGCGGATTTGAACTGAAAGAGGCCGTTAAGGCCCATCTGGACGAGCTGGGGTTGGAGTACATCGACTTCGGCACCCACAGCACCGCCAGCGTGGATTACCCTGACATGGCTCTGCCTGCCTGCGACGCCGTGGTGAGCGGCCAGTGCAGCAAGGCGCTGCTGTTCTGCGGCACCGGTGTGGGCATCAGCATGGCCGCAAACAAGGTCAAGGGCATCCGCGCCTGCTGCTGCTCTGACAGCTTCAGCTGCGAGTATACCCGCCGCCACAACGACGCCAACGCCCTGTGCATGGGCGGCCGCGTCGTCGGCCCCGGCCTCGCCTGCCAGCTGGTGGACATCTTCCTCAACACCGAGTTCGAGGGCGGCCGCCACGAGAAGCGCATCGCAAAGCTGATGGCGATCGAAAACCGGTAACCTCTCCGTCAGCGCTGCCGCGCCGCCACCTCTCCTATCGAGGAGAGGCCTTGGCATTCCGTAAAGCTTTCCCTCTTCGCCAGAGGCTCCCCTCGGTAGGGGAGCTGTCGAGC
>ERZ1027171.364-NODE-364-length-19921-cov-7.120457_pt1 | contig 19921 bp, 19 predicted proteins | sample MGYA00519274_ERZ1027171 | MGnify/ENA primary metagenome ERZ1027171 (study PRJEB26926, sample SAMN06164681) | human gut metagenome | biome: ENVO:00009003; feature: ENVO:2100002; material: ENVO:00002003 | host: Homo sapiens | place: USA | collected 2012 ... | reverse complement strand
CGAGATACTGATCGGTCTCGTGGGCTCGGAGATGTGTATAAGAGACAGGACTTTGCTCGACCTATCAGGAATGGCTGATGAGCGCGGAATACATTATGGCAGAGGGCAATCAAAACGTCATTCTTTGCGAACGCGGCATCCGCACCTTTGAAACGGCGACGCGCAACACGCTCGATCTAACCGCTGTACCGATGCTCAAAGAGAAAACCCATCTGCCCGTCATTATCGACCCGAGCCACGCGGCAGGCATTGCCCGTATGGTCAAGCCCATGTCCTTCGCGGCGGCGGCATGCGGTGCGGACGGCTTGATGATTGAAGTCCACAACGACCCCGCGCACGCATTGTGCGACGGTCCGCAGGCACTGCGCCCCGAAGAATTTGCAGAGGTCACCGCGGGCGTGCAGAAGATTTTGAAGGCAGTAAAGGAATGATCGTATGAAAATCGGAATTGTCGGCTTGGGGCTTATAGGCGGGTCCCTTGCCAAAGCATTGAAATACAACACCGCACATACCGTCCTCGGTTGGAATCGGAATCAGGACACACTTTTAAAGGCGAAACTGCTCGGTGCGGTGGACGGGGAACTGACAGATGAAGAAATCCCGCAGTGTGATATGCTCATCTGCGCGCTGTACCCGAAATTAACGGTGGAATTCGTGCAGAAATACGCGCCCGTCCTCAAAAAAGGCGCGATTGTCATAGACTGCTGCGGCGTGAAACGCGCGGTTTGCGAACCGCTGTGGGAAGCTGCGGCACAATACGGTTTTAAATTCTACGGCGGGCACCCGATGGCGGGTCTGCATTTCTCGGGTTTTTCGTATTCGGATGTATCTATGTTTCAAAACGCGTCGATGGTACTCGTCCCCCCGAAAGATGCGGACATCAACGATTTGGCGAGCTTAAAGGCGCTGTTTACTTCCATCGGCTTTACCAATATGCAAATCACCACGCCCGAGGAGCATGACCGTATTATCGCCTACACCTCTCAGCTGGCGCACGTGGTCTCGAACGCCTATGTGAAAAGCCCCGAGGCACAGGTACACAACGGCTTTTCGGCAGGCAGTTACAAGGATTTGACCCGCGTAGCTAAGCTGAACGCAGGGATGTGGACGGAGCTGTTTTTTGAAAACGCCGACAATCTGATTGCGGAAATCGACGGTATTATTGCCAATTTACAGCAGTACAGCGACGCGCTGAAAAATCAGGACGAAGAAACATTATATACACTTTTAAAAGCGGGCAGTGACCGCAAGGAACAAATCGACGGTATGTATCAATCGTAAAGCGGGGAGAAAGCTATGAAAACAGTTGCCGTGCACACGGGCACAAGCTATGACATTACCATAAAAAACGGGATTTTGGACGAAATCGGCGAAAAGCTCCGCGCACTGACGTCTGCAAAAACCGCCGTACTCATTACAGACGATATTGTGGACAGACTTTACGCCGCACGTGCGGAAAAATCGTTGCAGACGGCGGATTTTCAAACGCTGAAATTCGTATTTCCGAACGGCGAACGCTCAAAAAACATTCACGTTTATGCAGAGATTTTAGAGTTTTTGGCACAGAACCGTGTGACCCGCACCGACTGCATTGTGGCACTCGGCGGCGGTGTGGTCGGCGATATGGCAGGCTTTGCGGCGGCGACCTATCAGCGCGGCATCGACTTTATTCAAGTGCCGACCACCATGCTTGCGTGCGTGGATTCTTCCGTCGGCGGGAAAACGGCGATTGACCTCACGGCGGGGAAAAATTTGGCGGGTGCGTTTTATCAGCCACGCGCCGTGCTTTGCGACCCCGAAACGCTTTCCACACTTTCCGAACGCCTGTTTTCCGACGGTATGGCGGAAGTGATAAAATACGGCGTGATTTTTGACAAGGCGTTTTTTGATTTTCTACTTACAAACGAGGCAAAAGAAAATTTGGAGACTGTTATTGAAACCTGTGTCAAGCTGAAGCGCGACGTGGTGGAGCAGGACGAAAAGGACAAAGGACTGCGCGGACTTTTAAACTTCGGACATACCTTGGGACACGCCGTGGAAGGGTGCAGTGATTTTTCGGTTTCGCACGGCAGTGCAGTGGCAGTCGGGATGGTGCTCGCCTCGCGCGGAGCGTATCGTACAAAAATGACCGATGCGGACTGCACCGCACCGCTTTTGGAAATCTTACAAAAATATGACTTGCCGACCGAAACGGAATATTCCGCAGAACAGTTGCTCGAACGCGCCCTGTCCGACAAAAAGCGGGACGGCGGCTCGATTACGCTGGTCATTCCGAAAGCATTGGGGGATTGTGTTCTGCACAAAATCAACACCGATGCGCTTCTGCCCTTTATCGAGAAAGGACTCGCGCAATGAACGTTATGATACAGCCGTCCGCACTTTCGGGCACAGTTTCCGCAATTTCTTCCAAATCCGACGCGCACCGCATTTTGATTGCGTCGGCGCTTGCAGACGCGCCGACAGAAGTACAGTGCAATGTGCTGTCCGCAGACATCCGCGCCACGGCGGACTGTCTTTGTGCGTTGGGCGCGCATATCGAATTTGCAGGCGGAAGAATATTGGTAGAGCCGATTCAGACGCAGAAAGATTTTTCTGTGCTCGACTGTAACGAAAGCGGCTCTACCCTGCGCTTTTTACTGCCTTTGGTTTCCGCCCTCGGGGTAAACGGCGAATTCACGGGACGCGGACGGTTACCCGAACGCCCCGTAACCGATTTACGGCAGGCGATGGAAGCGCACGGCGTCACCTTTTCGCCGAACGGCATATTTCCGATTCACACCTGCGGACAGCTGACCGCAGGAAATTACATCTTAAAAGGCAATGTCAGTTCACAGTATGTAACAGGGATTTTGTTCGCCCTGCCGATTTTAGACGGCGACAGTACATTGGAATTGTTGCCGCCCGTGGAATCCAAAGCGTATATTCAAATGACGCTCCATACACTGCAAAAATTCGGTATTACTGTAAAAGAATCGAAAAATACTTTCTATATAAAAGGTAAGCAAACCTACCGAACGCCTAAAGCCGTCACAGTAGACGGCGATTGGTCGAACGCGGCATTTTTCCTTACGGCAGGCGCACTTCGCGCCCCTGTAACCGTCACGGGACTTTTCCCCGATTCCATACAGGGCGATAAGGCGGTGCTCGATGTGCTGTCGCGCATGGGCGCAAAAGTGACGCGGCAGGAAAATACTGTCACGGTCTCTCCCGCTCCCTTACACGGCGTGACGGTGGATGCGTCCGATATTCCCGACCTTGTGCCGATTCTCTCCGTTGCGGCGGCATATGCAGACGGCGTGACCGAATTTACAAACGCGGGCCGTCTGCGCATAAAGGAATGTGACCGTCTGTCGGCAATTTCGGAAATGCTCGGAAATCTCGGCATCCCAACCGAAGAAACCGCAGACACGCTGCGCGTGTACGGCGGCACAGTGCAGGGCGGCACGGTACAGGGCTTTAACGACCACCGTATGGTGATGTCCGTTGCCGTCGCCGCATCGGCGGCACACGGTGCGGTAACCGTGCAGGGCGCAGAAGCGATTCGGAAATCCTATCCGCATTTCTTTGCAGATTTTAAACTTTTGGGAGGCAAAGCAAATGTCCTCGATTCTTAACGGAAAACATATTCAGGTTTCTGTGTTCGGGCAGTCCCATTCTGCCGCAATCGGCGCGGTGATTGACGGACTCCCCGCAGGCTTTCGGGTGGACGAAAAAGAGGTTGCCGCTTTTATGGCGCGCCGTGCGCCCGGAAACGCAAAATTCGCCACCAGCCGAAAAGAGGCGGACGCGCCCGTCGTTTTGTCGGGACTCTTAGACGGCGTCACCTGCGGCGCACCGCTCGGCGTGATGATTCAAAACACCAACACCCGTTCAGGGGATTACAGCAATCTGCGCACGACGCCCCGCCCGTCCCATTCCGATTATGCGGCGGCGGTGCGGTATAACGGCTTTAACGACATCGCGGGCGGCGGGCATTTTTCGGGACGACTGACCGCCCCGCTCGTGTTTGCTGGCGCAGTATGCATGCAAATTCTTAAACAAAAAGGCATTGACATCCGCGCGCATATTTATTCGGTCGGCGATGTATGCGACACACCGTATGACCCTGTGCAGATTCAAACCGAGAATACGGCGGCGAAGGCGTTCCCCGTGCTTTCCGACGAACAGGGCGAAAAAATGCAGGCGGTGATTGAAGCGGCACGCTTGGATGCAGACTCTGTCGGCGGCGTGGTGGAATGCGCCGTCACAGGCGTACCCGCAGGCTTCGGCGACCCGATGTTCGACGGCGTGGAAAATCAGCTTGCGCGCCATCTGTTCGCTATCCCCGCGCTGAAAGGGTTAGAATTCGGCAGCGGCTTTGCGGGCGCAAAAAAACGCGGCAGTGAAAATAACGACCCGTTCACGGTAGATGCGAACGGCAATATCGTCACCGAGAAGAACGACCACGGCGGGATTTTGGGCGGCATCACCTCGGGTATGCCGATTGTGTTCCGCGCGGCGTTCAAGCCCACACCGTCAATCGGCAAGGTACAGCAAAGCGTGCATTTGGAGAAAAAGACAGCGGAAGAACTGCAAATTTCAGGGCGGCACGACCCGTGCATCGTCCCGCGCGCCGTACCTGTGGTGGAAGCGGTCACGGCGATTACAATTTTAGATTTGCTGGGTGGAAAATAATATGGAAAATTTGGATTTAAACGAATTGCGCAATGAAATCAATGCAATCGACGCACAGTTAGTACCCCTCTTTTTAAAACGGATGGGCGTTTCCTTAAAGGTCGCGCAATATAAGCAGGCGAACCGCAAGCCCGTTTTAGACCGCGCCAGAGAACGCGAACTGTTAAAACGCGTGGGCAATATGGCAGAGGATGCGGATTTAGGGCTGTATACACGGCTTTTGTATGCCGATATTATGGGGCTTTCGCGCTCCTATCAGCGAAAATATTTGGACGGCGAACAATCCGCATTCGTGCAAAAGGTGCAAACGGCAATTCAATCGCCGAAGCAGTTGGATTTGCCCGAGGACGCGGTTGTCGCGTGCCAGGGCGTAGAGGGCGCATATTCTTCCCTTGCGTGCGCACGGTTGTTTAAGCGCCCCGATATTCTGTTTTTTGACGCGTGGGAGGGCGTATTCTCCGCGGTACAGCAGGGACTTTGCCGATACGGCATTCTGCCGATTGAAAACAGCACGGCAGGGTCTGTCAACCACGTGTACGACCTAATGCATCAATACAAATTTCACATTGTCAAAAGCGTACGCTTAAAGGTGGAACATGCCCTGCTTGCCAAAAAAGGCGCAGAGCTTTCGGAAATTAAAGAAATTTTCTCGCACGAGCAGGCAATTAACCAGTGCAGTCGGTTCTTAAACGGACTTACGGGCGTAAAGGTCACGGTCTGCGCCAATACCGCCGCCGCGGCAAAGCGTGTGGCGGAAAGCGACCGCCGCGACATCGCCGCCATTTCTTCGAAAGACTGTATGGAGCTGTACGGACTGTCGAGCCTTTCCGAGAACATTCAAAATTCCGACAGCAATTACACGCGCTTCATTTGCATCGGCAAGGATTTGGAAATTTTCCCCGGCGCGAATAAAACCAGCTTAATGCTGACGCTTCCGCACAAGCCCGGTTCGCTTTATGATGTGCTGTCGCGCTTTTACGCGTTGGACATCAACCTTTTAAAGCTGGAAAGCCGTCCGCGTCCGAACAGCGATTTTGAATTCCGATTCTATTTCGATGTGGAAGCCTCGGTGTATTCGGAGAATTTTTTACGGATGCTTTCGGAATTGGAAGCCTCCACCGAGCAATTCTGCTATCTTGGCAGTTACACCGAGATTTTGTAGACGCTTGTCGATTTCTGTCTTTTTGTTATTTTTATGTTGCTTTTTGTTTACAAAACGTTCAACAAATGGCTATTTTCAGGAAATAATTTGTCCGTATACTGAAGACATCAAATCAAGAGAGACACTTGGTTTGGTCGAACAGAATTACCCCCTTCTGTTTGAAGAACTTTTTCATTTCTCCCCCTTCTTTTTCAACAAAAGAGAAAAACCGTCTGTGCTCCCCCACAGGCGGTTTTTTCTTTGTTTTTTGACATATACCGCAAGGCTTATTCTTTCAAGCAGAAAGCTCATGCTATTTTCTGCATGAGCTTGTCATATTTTTTAAAAACGCGTTCAAAGATTTTGCGGCTGTCTTTATCTACATACACCAAAACAACACTGCTTTGTGCTTTTTGGGCTTTTCCGCGGATACGGTCTTTCACGCGGGAAAACACCGCATCACTCGGTGCAAAGGCAGACACTGCCTGCCGCAATAAGCTGTCTGTATCAAACATCGGTAACGCCCTCTTTCTCCAAACTGATTTTAAAGCTTTGCTTTGCCTTTTGCAAACGCGTGCGCACGGCGGACGCGCTGATTTTCAAAAATTCGCCGATTTCTTCACTCGTGAAGCCGAAGCTTTTCAGCGTCAGCAATTCGCGGTCCGCATCAGGCAGACGGGCAAGCGCCAGCTGTATGCCGATATGCGCCCCGCTGTTTTCGTCTGCGGCGCTTTGTGCGGGCAGAAATTGCTCGGCGGAGGATTTGCTTTTTTCTCCCGCGTATTTTTGCCGCAGAAAATCGTTTTTCAGATTGACCGCGCACCGAAACACCCACGCGCGCCAACTGTCGGGTATTTTGCCGCCGTCGAGAGTTTTCCAGACACGCAAAAATACCTCCTGCGCCAAATCCTCGGCGGCTTCCGCCCCGAAACAGACGTTAAAATACGAAAATACATCGCGGAACAGCTCCGCATATACGCGGTCAAACGCCGCATCCTTTTCTCCCGTACTCATCGGCGGCGAATAGAGCCGACGTCGCGGGCAAGCAGCTGTACAAGATCAAAGGTGGCTTTCGTGGCGCGTACCGTACCGACGTCCTTTATCAGCAATACCTTTTCGCAGAACTGCTCGGCAGAAACCTTTTTATCAATCCGCACCGTGCCGACGTCCTTTATAATCAGCTTGCCGGAAACCGCTTGCAAAAGGGTCGGTGTAAGGTAAAGCTCGCCCATATCCTGTTTTATCAGAATTCTGCCGTCGGTTTCCGCATATAAAATATCCTCGGCCTCCAAATCGATGTTGCTTTTGATGACATTCGGCGACGCAACAATCATAGCGGAAATGACCCTGCCGTGTGCAGTCGGCGGCACGGACGGCACAATCGCCAACTCATCCGCATAATATTTGTTTTCGCCGTCAGAAGTGAATTTTTCAGCGTGTAAAACGACGGTGTCCGATAAAAATTCCAAGCCGTCAAAGTTCATCGGTATTGCTTTTCCGTTGATGTTTAACAGCTTTACATTTTTACTGCTCTGATCATAAACGACCTTTCCGTTTACAATCAAAGAAACCTGCTTTTCAGGAGAAATCGGCAAAACACACACCGAACCGTTAATCACGTGAATGCTCTCGCCGTCAGGCAGATTTGCATCGCTCAAGGTGATGCTGCCGTTGTATGTGTATATTTGCACGTCCGCGTCCACATAAACCTTCATTGCCACATTGTGCATTTCGATTTTCGCAAATGCGGCGCGGGTCTCCTCATCCGCGGTCTTCGGTAAAATCACCAGCGCCGCATTCTGAACGGATTCGATTTCACCGACCGCATCGACGGAATTGTAACCGCGCAGGTCACAGACCGCTACATTTTTAAATTTCATAGGGGAACTCCTTTTTTCGGTTGTACAAGGGGGCAGACCTGCCCTGTGCTGTGGGAGATTCTTGTGCTTCTCGGAATGACAATTTTATTACAAACGAATTGCACAAAATAAATTCGATTCACAAATTGTAGGGGTCGCTGAGGTCAGCGACCCGCGGGCGAACGCAGTTCGCCCCTACGGTTTATGTGTTACCGTTTCTTTTATATCCCACAAAGAAAGACGCAGAAAGCGTTGTCACTGTCTGCGTCTTTTTACACTTTAAAAATTATTTATAGAAGCCGTAAAGCGAAGAAGTATCGGTCGCGGTATTGTCTACATACCAGGAATTCTTGATTTGTGCAACCACAACATCTGCTTCGGCGACGGCTTTGCCGTCCTCTGTGGAAACGGTCACGGTATAGCATTTCACTGCGCCGATGTCCGCCGCCTGCACACCGTAGGTCGCAAGTGTTTCAGCAGACAGTGCCGATTTGTAGACCGCCAAATCCATTTCCTTTTCGGCTTTGACTGCGGTTGTGAATTTATAATCCTCACCGTATGCCGTTTGGTATGCGCCGATAGATTTGAAGCTTGTTTGGTTGCCAGTGTTTTTGTCGAATTCATCCTCTGTACCCGTCAGAGACTGCCCGTATTTCATCACATTGCCCTCAAGCACGGTGAACATGATTTCATCGGTCATATAATCGTCACCGAACACGGCTTTGCGCACTTCTGTAAGCTTCGCAAAATAGCTTGTAAAAATCGTGTCGTAATCGTCCCAACCGTTCGCGGCCAGTTCCACATAATAGTCATACATCGTGTCAATGACCTGCCCCTGCAAAGAGCCGTCGTCGTTTTTCGATTTTTCGCCCATATAGGATTCTTCATTATAGCCCTTATAGCCGCATTTTTTAATATCGTCGCCGGGCTTGTAAGCCGTATCACGGTAAATTACGGGATTCATATAGTAGGCACGAATAAAATCGCCGTATTTCTGGCTTTTGCTGATGAGCGCGTTTTTATAGGCATTGTAGCCGTCGCCTGTCTGAGCGATGGTGTCCACATAATTCCGCGCCACCTCTTCGGGATGATACGCCGTATATTTCGCTTTAAAGGTAAACACCGTAATCAGCACAAGAGCGGCAAGAACGGCAAAAAACGCGGCTGTGGCATACAGCTTTAAATTAAAGCCTTTTTCTTTTTTTTCCATTACTATCCCCTCCTTATGCGTTTTCACCGTCGGCAGACTCTGCGAGCTTTGCCGACGCGCGGCGTTCTTCGAGTGCTTTGGTAATCATTTCTTTCTTCTCGCCGACCATATCATAAAACAAAATCGGTACGCCCTGCAAAATCACGAATACCGCGGGGATAATGGTGTAAATCATCAGCAGTTTATTCAGCGTTGCATCGGTCTGTGCGGCGTAGGCAATATTCGCGTCTGTGGAAACCATATAACCCGACCATTTGTACAGAAGCCAAGGCCCGAGCCCCTTGGTAAAGGCGGATGCAACCTTGGAGAACAGACCGTAGCCCGCATAAGCAAGACCGTCTTGGCGTTTGCCCGTTTTGTATTCGATTTCGTCCACGCAGTCCGCAATCATGATGTTCGGCGTGACGTTGGTGTTGCCGTGCTGAAGACCGCAGAAGAAATTGAGAATCAGGAACGGAATAATCAAGCCGTCGTTAAAGCCGATACCGCGCGACACAAGGAACAGAATCCCCATGGAAGACGCGCCGTATACGCAGAACAGAATGAACGTCTGCTTTGTAGAGAATTTTTTCAAAACAAGGTTCACAAGCAGTGTGCCGACCGCCGTACCGATACCCATCGGCAAAAGCAGTGCCAGTTTCAAATCCTTGGAGCCGAGCAGATAAACCGCTATGTACAGAGAAACCGTGCCGTACACGCCGCGCCCGAAGCCGCAGAGCTTTGTAAGCGAGACCATCAGCAGATTTTTGTAAGTGAAAACAACCTTGATAGCGTCTTTCAAATTGACCTTTTCCTGTGTGTAGGGTACGTTTTCTTTGTTGTTCGTAAAGAAAATCATGGTGAACAGGATAAGCCCCAATGCGCAGACCGCCGTAGAAATAACAAGGTCAAGACCTCTGCCTTCGGCATTTCTGTATTGCTGTTCGCCCATGACCCATTTCATGACAGCGGCAACAACCATCAAAACCACCATACCGCCCGACTGCCCGACAGAGCGTAGGAAAGAGGCAATAGAAATTGCGCTGGAGCGTTCCTTGGGATTCGGTGAGCAAAGCGAGCCGAAGCAGTTTGCGGGACTTTCCACGGCACAGCTGAAGGCGGTATAGAGCGAATAAATCACAAACATCCAAATGATTGCCGCTGTTTGGCTGTTGGTGTTCGGCGCAACGAATACAAGCATTGCGACAATCGCCAACGGCACGACGCCGAAGCCGACCCACGGCTTGACCTTGCCGAATTTGGTGCGCGTGTTGTCGACCAAATAGCCGATAACCAATTCACAGACCGCACCGACAATGCCCGCGACCAGAAACACCAGCGAAATCATATTCGCCATGACGTCCGAGTCAAAGCCCTTGCCCTTAAATGCAAAGTCGGCAAAGAAGGTGGCGGTGTAATCGGGCATCCAGCCTGTCATCAGGGCGACGCCGAACAGTCCGATGCCGAAAGTCCAAATTTCGGACTTTTTCATGTATTTTTTCATACAAAACCCCTTTTCTCCGAACCGTGTTCGGAATAAGATAAGCAGAAAAAGAGCGCCCACAAACGCTCTTTTCCCAAACGGTAATTAACAAATATTATATGCTTTGCATATAAAAACAGCAATTCGCGTTTTTCACAAAATTCAGGCGCAATTTATGACACATTCGCGAGATACATTATTCGCATATATCTTCAATCACCCGCGTATAGCTTTGCTCATCGGGCATAATCACGTCAAGCGCCGCAGGCAAAATGCGGAAGGTGCTTTCCGTGACATACTCGCATTCGCCGTCCACATTGACCGCCGCAGGATTTTTTGAAAGGATTTGCAGTTTTTTGCCGCGTACAAATTCGGTAAAATCCCATGAGAGGTGTTCCCCGCGCTTGTATTTGCCCACCAGCCCCGCCAACTTCAGTCTGCCGACGGTTTTGCGCACCAAAATAAAGTCGAGTTTGCCGTCATCGGGCACTGCCTTCGGCGCACCTTTATAGCCGCCGCCGTACCAACGGGAGTTGGCGCAGAGCGCAAACAGCATTTTGCCCTCCACAACCTTTTCATCGTCCACAATGATTTTGAACTCGCTGTTCAGCCGACGGAACAGACAGTAGAACAGCGACATCGTGTAGGCGAATTCTCCGCCCACGCCCGGCAGTTTTTTAAAATACGCCTGCTTCGCGCAGACCTCGGCATCCAAGCCCATAGAGCACTGGTTAATCGCCACATGGCCGCCCGCGTCAATCAAATCGAATTTGCGCGTGCCCGCATGCACCTGCGCGCCGATATCCAACAGCTTATCACTGCCGCCGAAAATACGTGCAAAATCGTTGCCCGAACCGAGCGGCAAAATGCCGACAGACACATTCGGGTATTTATATGCGCCGTTGACCACCTCATACAGCGTGCCGTCGCCGCCGCAGGCATAAAACCGAATCGGTTCGCCCGTTTTCGCCGCGCTTTCCGCGTAAGCTCTGCCGTCCCCCTTCGCTTTTGTAACATAGATTTCAAAGGGAATCTCGGGATGCGCCTGAAAATAGGCTTCAATTTGCGGGATAATACGTGTTGCCGCCTGACCCTTGCCCGCCGCAGGATTTACAATAAAAATATGTTTCATTGCACTCACCTAACCGTTACTCATTTAAAATACATATATAACTGACACGGAATCATACCGTTGTAAAGCTTGCGCCGTTTGTCCGCTTTTCGCCCGAACAGCGTTTCAAACTCCGCTTCGGGGCTAATGATGCTGTAACTGAAGCCGTGCCGCCGTTCAAATACCTTCCCCATCTCCTGTATCAGCCGTGCCGCCGCGTGCGGGTCCTGTAAGCGTTCACCGTAAGGGGGATTGGTGACCAGTGTGCCGCGTTCGGTTTTCGGCTTAAAGCGGCACACATCGCCGTGTTCCAATACAATATACTCAGATACCCCTGCACGCAATGCGTTTTCGCGCGCAATTTTCAAGGCTTCGCGGTCAATATCCGACCCGTAAGCCGTAAACTCGGGGGCTTCCCGTTTTGCCGCACGCGCACGTTCGCGCTCCGTCTCCCAGATTTCGGCGGGCAGCCACGCGAAACGCTCTGCCGCAAAGTGACGGCGCACCCCGGGGGCAATATGGAGCGCCAGCATCGCGCCTTCAATCAAAACGGTCCCCGAGCCGCACATCGGGTCATACAGCGTGTGGTACGGACGCAGATGCGAAAGCGCGCAAAGCGCCGCCGCCAAGGTCTCGCGCATCGGCGCATCATTCGCCGCGGGGCGGTATCCGCGTTTGTGCAGCGGCACACCCGTAGTGTCGATACAAATACAGACCTCATTTTTGAGGATGGAAAAATCCAAGCGGCATCTTGCACCTGTTTCTTCGAACCAATCTTTATGATATACGGTTTTCAGCCGTTCTACGGCGGCCTTTTTAATAATTGCCTGGCAGTCGCTGACACTGTGCAAATCCGACTTCAGACTGTAGCCCTTGACAGGGAATTCATCGTATTCGCCAATCCAATTTTCCAGCGGCAGTTTTTTCACGCCCTGAAACAGGTCTTCAAAGGTATGCGCCGTAAACCGCCCGAGGACCAAAAGAATCCGCTCGGAAAATCGGGAGCAGATGTTGGCGCGCGCCAATATCGCCTCGTCCCCCGAAAAAAATACCCGTCCGTTTTCCGCGGAAACATCCTCTGCGCCCATTTCGCGCAGTTCCTGTGCCACAAGACTTTCCAAGCCGAACAGACACGGTGCAGAAAAATTCAAATGCATTTGTTATACCATTCCTAATCGTATTCAAAATAAGTATATATAGATTCAAATTAAAAATCAACCTTTTTGTTGGATTTCCTGTCTGTTTGTTATATGCTTTTTTGCCGATTTTTCCCTTTTTTCATGTTGTTTTGTAAAAATCTTCCGAAAACAGACCAAAAACCGAACTGCGGATACAAAAAGGCGGTACGGCAATATAAAACAAGTCAAAAACGGTAAAAACACACGTTTTTCCGTCAAAATCCGCCGTTGCAGTTCCTGCGAACCTATGATACAATCAATCCATGATAAAAGAAGGAGAGAAAACCATGTTACAAAATGTGCCCGGCACGGTATTGCCGTGGACAGAAGGGTTACAGCAAAACGCTTTTGCCGTTTTGTCTCCCGTTTTGGCAGTCACAAAAGGCTTAACGCTTTCACAGCTGCGCGAACTGACAGGCTTGGAAGGCTCCACGATTCAAAATTGGGTCAAGCGCGGCTGGGTGGAAAATCCGACGGGCAAGCGATACGGCGAAGCGCAGATTGTACGCATTGTCATCATCAACATGCTGCGCAATTCCATGCAGCTTGAAAAAATCATTGCACTGATGGCATACATAAACGGACGTGTGGATGACCGCAGTGACGATATTATTCCCGACCGTGAACTGTTCAGCTTGCTGTGTTCGGTCATATTTGAGGCGGACCGTATGCACTCGACCGACCGCGAGGTGATTGCCTCGATTATAGACAGCCGTATGGCAAATTACCGTGTGCCGAATGCACAGGCAGGCGAAAAACTGCGCCGCGCCGTGCTTTGTATGGTGCTGGGCTTTATCGCTTCCGAAATCAAAAAACAGGCGGACGCAGAATACAACGCGCTGTTCGCCTGATGCTTTGAAATATTTTATAAAAAGGAGAATCCGTATGATTTTAACAACAACACCGCAGGTAGAGGGCTATCCCGTCAAAAATTACTTAGGCATTGTTTGCGGCGAGGTTGTCGCAGGCGTAAACTTTGTGAAAGATTTTGCGGCGGGCTTAACCAACTTTTTCGGCGGACGTTCCAATTCCTACGAGGATGAATTGATTGAAGCGCGGGAGTCCGCAATTCGGGAAATGGCACAGCGCGCCGAACAGATGGGCGCCAATGCCGTTATCGGTATTGATATTGACTACGAGGTACTGGGTCAGGGCAATATGCTGATGGTCACCGCCGCAGGGACTGCGGTGATTGTGTAAACCTCCCCTACGCGGATGTGCGTACCGAAAAAGCGAAGCGGCAGGATACCGTACGGTATCCTGCCGTTTTGTGTGCCTAAAAGAACCCTGCCGTTCGCTTATTTTGCACGGTTGCCGCGCAGGGCGCGCACCAGCTCCTGCGGCTTCGGCGGTTTGCCGTACATCAGCACGCCGATTTTATAAATCGCCGCCGCCAAATATCCGATGAAAACGGTGGAAACTATCAAAACAATTACGGAAATTACAATCTCATAGCTTTCCACATGCCCCAATGCAATGCGGGTAAACATTGCCATCGGCGAAGTGAACGGAATAAAGGACGCCGCCTTCATCACGCCGTTGTCCACATCGTTCATCATGGAAAATACGGTAATCATAAAGGATGCAATCATCAAAAAGGTTACGGGCATAACCAAAGTGTTGATGTCCTCCAAACGGCTCGCCAAAGACGCAAGCGCACCGTACAGGAACGAATACAGCAAATACCCCAGCACGAAGAACAGGACGGTGTATAAAAGCATGGAAAGCGGCATAGCGAAAATACTTTCGACGATTGTATTGCCCGCCCAATAGCTTTTGTTGACGCCGTAGAACACAAACGCACTGCCGAGCAGAAGCACTAACTGTGTAAAGCCCGCCGCGCCCGCACCGAGCACTTTGCCGAACATCAGATTCACAGGCTTTGCCGAAGTAATCAGCAGTTCCATGGCGCGCGAGCTTTTCTCCACGGCGACGCTCTGCGCCACAAACTGCCCGTACAAAAGCACAGCCATATACAGCAGGAACATTAAAATATAGGTGTAAAAGAAATTTTTGCTTTGGTCGTTGCCTAAAATGACGGTTTCCGCTGTCACAGACGCCTGCATGACGCCTGCGGCTTCCTCTGCGGAAAGTCCCAGCGCCGCCAAACGGACATACTGATATTTTACTGTCAGCATTTCCTGCACGGTCATTTCGGTCATATCCGTCATTGCGGCGGTTTCCACAATATATTTATAGTTGGATGCGTCTGTCAGCAGGATTGCCGCATCATAGGTGCCGTCCGAAACATGTGCCTTCAGCGCGGTCTCGTCACCGTCCGCCGCGGTAAACTGATGCTGACGAAGCCCCTCGCGCAGAAACGCGGCGGTTTCCTCGGCAATTTCCGGCGATTCGGCACTTGCAACGGCAATATTTTTCGCGGTACTCGAAAACGGCGTGTTCTCCGTTTGTGTTTTATCCCCTGCAAACCGCGGATAAAACAAGACAACCGCCATCACCGCAATCAGCAGTGCCGTCAGCCCCACAAACACTTTGTTTTTGGCATAGCTCAGGTATTCAAACCCAAAAATTGTCCGAAACTGTTTCATTTGGCATCCTCCGTATAATGTACAAATATCTCGTTGAGCGTCGGTTCTTTTACACGGAACGCATCGATTTTATCGGCGCAGTCCGCCAACAGTGCATACAGCACCGCCTTGTCTTCGGCACGGGCAAGCGTGACCGTCACAAGATTTTCCGAAGCCTCTGCTTTCTGCACCGCCTCGCTTTTGTGCTTTTGCAGGAATGACATCACAGCATTGCTTTCCGTTGTGACAATTTCTACGGTGCGGCGGTCAAAGCCGCGCTTGATTTCACCGATGTCCCCCGAAAGAACGGCTTTTCCGTCATGGAGAATCACGATGTCGTTGCAGAATTCCTCAATATAATTCATCTGATGGCTGGAAAACAGCACAAGCTTGCCCTCAGCAATCATTTCCTTTACAAGATCCTTGAGCAGCTTGGCATTTACAGGGTCAAGCCCTGAAAACGGTTCGTCCAAAATTACAATGTCAGGGTCGGTAATTAAGGTTGCCACCAGCTGTATCTTCTGCTGATTGCCTTTGGAAAGCGTATCCAACCGTTTGTCTCGGTATTCCGCCATTCCAAGGCGTGCCAGCAGCCGTTCGGCTTGCGCCGCCGCCTGCTTTTTGGAAAGCCCGCCCAGCTTCCCGAAATACAGAAGCTGTTCCAAAATCGGTTTTTTCGGATACAGCCCGCGTTCCTCGGGCAGATAGCCGATTTGCACACGGTCCGTGTGCAAAGGCGTTCCGTCTAACAGCACCTTGCCGCTGTCGGGCGAAAACACCTGCATAATGATGCGGATGGTTGTGGTTTTACCCGCGCCGTTGCGTCCCAACAGACCGAGTGCGCGTCCGCTTTCCACTGCAAAGGACACGCCTTTGAGCACCTGCTTCTCGCCAAAGCTTTTGGTTAAATTTTCGGTTTGTAATCGCATAAATCCGTTTACCTCCACTTGATTGCGGTTTTAGAATATGATAAAATACATAATAATTGTATTTTCCATTTTACTACTATGCAAAAAAATAATCAACATATTTGAGAGGATGTGCCGATATGGTGCGTGATTTGAATGAAAAGAACCTCATTTATCAAATCCGTCAATACAGAATGAAACGCCGTGTATATTTTTACCCCGAAACCGATTCGACCAACAATGTCGCCAAAAAGCTTTGCAACGAAAACAAGGGCGGCGGCGCACTGGTGGTTGCCGACTGCCAGACGGCGGGCAAAGGTCGGCTGGGGCGCAGTTTTTCCTCGCCCGCAGGCACAGGGCTGTATTTAACGGCAGTGTATGAGCTGACAGGGCAGGAGAAGAATTTTGAGTTGCTGCCCGCTTTGGCGGGTCTTGCCGTGCGCGATACGCTTTACAATATGTTCGGCTTGGAAACAACTGTCAAATGGCCGAACGATGTGCTGTATGAGGGCAGAAAGCTTTGCGGGATTCTGTGTGAAGCGGTGAATGTCGGCAACCGACCGAAATATATTGCGGTCGGGGTCGGCTTAAACGTACAGCGCGGCGCATTCCCTGACGATGTGGACTGTATCGCAGGCGCTGTCGGCGATTACTGCACCGAGGAAATTGACCGCAACGAGCTTTGCATTGAACTTGTACACAATATGGACAGATGCATTCTCCGCAGTCACGCGCTCACCGAGGACAGCCGCGATGCCATTGGCCGTTTAAAGGCCTGCTCGGCAACGCTCGGGCAAATGGTACGTGTCATTACGCCCGACAGCGAATTTGATGCGCGCGCGCTCGACTTCGCGGAAAACGGCGGTCTTTTGGTCAGCTGTGCCGAGGGCGAAAAGGTCATTACCTCAGGTGAGGTCATTCACATTCGGTAAGCTGAATCCGTATCAAACAGAATGCTTTTTGGGCGTCTCCTGTATATTGACATTTAGTAAATGTCAATATACAGGAGATTATAGCATAAAATAGCCTTGTTGACAAGCACTAAATGTCAAACCGAGGTGTTTTATGTTTAAAAATAAAGCCCAAAACGGCAGAAACAATGCCTGCGGCGTAAAGCTTTCGGAAATCCGAAAGGCGCAGACGCCCTATATGAGCCAACGTATGCTGGCGGAGAAATTACAGTTAATCGGCATAGATGTAGACAAAAACGCCATACAGCGCATGGAATCGGGACAGCGGTTTATCACGGATATTGAAATCCTTGCGATATGCAAAACCTTTCATATTACACCGAACGAGCTGTTTGGTATAGACTGAAGATATGCGGGTGCACTTGTGCAAATGTTGTAAAATCTGTCGATTTGTTGACACCCCTTTGTGTTTATGATACAATGCAGACATTGCGTATTCTTACTTGTAAAAATAATTATCCTTCGGAGAATAAGATGAACATTTACGAATCTGTTTATAAACAAAACGTCTCCCATCCGAATAAACGCGCCATGTCTGTCACCATGAACAACGGTGACAAACGCGTCTACACCTACGGTGAAGTGTTCGAAAAAGTCGAACTGTACAGCCAAAAGCTATCTGCGGCGGGTGTTCGGGCGGGCGACCGCGTGGCGTTTGTCTCGGAAGGCTGTCCCGAATGGACAATCGCCTTTTTTGCCGTTTGTAAACTGCGCTGTACGGCGGCGCTTTTAGACGCGTCTTTGACAGCGGCGGAATTACAGGATTTCATCGCACAGTCCGATGTGCGCGCGGCGTTCTTTTCCCCGAAAACAGCGGAGAAATTTGAGGGACTCCCGCCGTATGCCTTTCCCGTATTCAATGTGTTGGACTGCACTGTACTGCCGGGATTTCCCGCAACCGTTTCGGCAGAGCTGCCCGCTACACCCGACCCGAACGAAGAAATAGCCTGCATCATCTTTTCCTCAGGCACAACCCGCAAGGCGGCGGGAATTATGCACAACCATGACAATCTGATTAACACCACCCGTATGACGCTGGATGTACAGGGGCTGACGAGCGAAGGGCGTTTTCTCGCCATTATTCCGAACAGTCATATTTACGGCGTCATCTGTTTGGTGCTCGGTCCTGCGCTTATCGGTGCGGACGTACACTATATTGAATCCATCAGCGCGGACGCGGTTTTGGGTGCGTTTGCGGAGTATCATCCGACGGTGCTCCCCGCAGTCCCGAAAGTGTATGAGCTGTTTATGACGCAGATTATGCGCAAAATCAAGAAAAGTCCGATTACAGCGGCGATGTTTAAAATCTTTTTCCCGATTTGTCTGCGTCTGCGCCGTAAAAGCGGCAGTCTTTTGGGTAAACGGCTGTTTAAATCGATTCACGAGGGCTTCGGCGGCAGTTTGGAATTCCTTTGCTCTGCGGGCGCGCCTTTAAATAAGGACGTTGCCGAATTCTATTACGGTACGGGCTTTAATATCATTATTACCTACGGGGCTTCGGAAACGAATATCCCGACCATCGGCAATGTCCCCGAGGATTTACAGACCGATTCCTGCGGCAAGCCCTATCCGCCCGTTTCCGTGAAATTCAGTGATACGGGCGAGATTCTGATAAAATCGCCGTATATGATGAAAGGGTACTTCAGAGACCCCGAGGCGACTGCGGCGGCATTTACCGAGGACGGCTATTTTATGACGGGCGACCTCGGCGAACAGGACGCGCGCGGCAATATCCGCATTACGGGGCGTTCCAAAGAAAACATTGTGCTTGCCAGCGGCAAAAAGGTAACGCCCGACGATGTGGAAGAAAAATACAGTGATTTGCGCGGTGTAAAAGAATTTGTAATCTGCGGTGTACCGCATGAAAACACCGATTACGACGAAATTCATGCGTTCGTTGTTCCCGAGGGCATTACACAGGCGGACAGGGATGCGATTAAAGCCGAAATCCGTGAAAAAGGCGCAAAGCTGATTCAGAACATGCGCGTCAGCACTACGCATTTTGTGTCGGAAATTCCGCGTACCTCTTTACAAAAGCCGAAACGCTATCTGTTAAAACAGCAGGCACTGCGCGAACGCACCGAAGGGGAGCAGGATTTAAATTCCGCCGCTTCTGCGGACGGTATGCTGGCTCAGGTGATTCGCGTGGTTGCAAAAATTGCGAATACCGCACCTGAATCCGTTTCGCCCGAAACAAAAATTTTCGCAGAGCTTTCCGTGGATTCGTTAAGCTCCATCAACTTGGCGCTGGAGCTGGAAGACCTCTATAAGGTGAACATCGAACGGTTCTATTTTGACGATATGACCGTGCAGGATGTGGTGGATGCTCTGCAAAACAAAGGGACGCAGAAAAAGGCCATCGGGCAGGAAAATGTGGACTACCCGCAGGAAAAAACAAACGGCGATTATTACACCTACACCTTTTTCCGCAATGCGGCGCGCTTTGTATACAAGCTGTCTGTACACGGTAAAGAAAACATTCCGACAGACAAAGGCTTTATTATCTGCGCCAACCATGTTTCCAAAATCGACTATCTGTATGTTTCGTCCGCTTTTTCCAAAGAACGTTTTAAAACGCTCTGCTGTATGGCGAAAAAAGAACTGTTCCGCAACGACCCGTTCAGCCGCAAGCTGATTAAGGCGGCGGGCATGGTACCCGTGGACAGAAGCGGTATCAATATGAAAACCATGGACAGCCTGAAAAAGCGCCTGCATGAAAATTGGGGCGTTGTGATTCATCCCGAAGGCACGCGCAGTGCGGACGGCATTTTCCGCGAAATGAAAAGCGGCGCGGCAGTGCTTGCCATCGATGCGGGCGTACCGATTGTGCCCGCCTATATCAACGGCGCGTTTGAGGTGTTCCCGCGTGACCGCAAAAT
>ERZ1027171.359-NODE-359-length-20139-cov-6.167397_pt1 | contig 20139 bp, 22 predicted proteins | sample MGYA00519274_ERZ1027171 | MGnify/ENA primary metagenome ERZ1027171 (study PRJEB26926, sample SAMN06164681) | human gut metagenome | biome: ENVO:00009003; feature: ENVO:2100002; material: ENVO:00002003 | host: Homo sapiens | place: USA | collected 2012 ... | reverse complement strand
GATACTGATCGGTCTCGTGGGCTCGGAGATGTGTATAAGAGACAGATATATTATATCATGGATTTTGTGATTAGTCACTAATTTTTTCTACAAAAATCTCCCGATTTATACCGATTTCTTTTTCACAAGTGACAGTTCCGTGTATAAACGGCTCTGTATTCTCAAAATCAAAGGTGACTTGCTCCGCCAAAATCACGCTCTCGTTCCAAACGGCTTTATATGCGGCGGCGAATTGCTTTGCCGTAAAGCGCGCGCGGTCGGCAGGCGTTGCAAGTGTTGCTTCCGTATCAAAAATCTCCCTGCGTTCGCGCGTAATGCCGACGGGTAACTGTGTTTTGCCGTCGGAAAGGTATCGGCTTACCGCGTAGCTTTCTGTATCCATAGAACGCCCCAGCGGTATGTGCAATCCGAAAAATTCCAAAATATACCGTTCGTTTACTGCCGAACAGGATAAGAATGCACGGTTTTCGCAGGAAAAATCCATTTTGCGCTCAACCTGTGCGTACACATTGCCCTGCGCGCCTTTGAGCGTTTCGGAATTGTCGAGATTTTGTACAACGCCCGAAATGAGCAAATCGTCCTTCAGCACCGCCGAGCCGACGGGCAGTGCGGCTGTACCCGAATACACTTCAATCTTTGTCAGTATGCCCGCTTCGTCCGCGATTATGTTGGACGGTGTTTCCGTATCTAAAATGGCAGGCTGTGCAATGCTTTCGCGCACCTCTATCACCGCCTTGCAGGCGTCGATATTGACAGCGGCAAAAGAAAGCCCGTCGATTTCATACAGCAATTCGTCGGCAAGCGCTTTAGCATCTAAGGATTTTCTGCGTGCGCCGACGGTAACGCCGAGCCGTTCGGCGGCTTCCAAAACGGTTTCCGTCGGGATTTTTACGTTGCCCGACACCTCTATGGTCCAAATATGCATCGACAAAATACCGATGAGCGCCGCGCAAACCGCAAAGCCAATCAACAGCCCCATACGCTTTTTATTTTGCACCGTCAAAAAGGGGAGACCGCGTTTCTCGCGGATTTGCAGTTTCACACCCGAGCGAAAAGCGGCGGGGCGGATACGCTTATAGCCCCGAATAGTGGTTTTGCCCTCAAAGATTTCACCGTGATTTTTCAAATCCCACAGCGGGATTCTGTATTTGACGCATAAATTGATAAAGCGTTCGGGAAACCCGCCCGCACCCGTAAACACAACATAGCCTAAAAAGAATCGAATCAGTTTTACAATCAGCAAAAGCGCATCACCTCCGAAGCTCAGTTTTCAAAATCAATTTGCAGAATTTCACCGTTGATTTCCGTTTGGTTTTCCGAATATGCCCGAATCGTCAAGTCCCCGCCGCTGAAGCGGATGACGCACACACCCGCGTTTATCTTGATTTGGTCGGACGTATATTCCAATACACCGCGGCAGCCGTCCACAATGACTTCGCGGTTGCCCTGCATTTCTATATGCGGCACGTCGCGGCGCACCATTTCGGGAATATCCAGCGCCTGCCGCGCCGTGCTTGACCGCGCTTTTGCGGATTTCTTTTTTCGCACTGTTTTCCACCTCCGCTCATAGAAATTTATGCATTTGCATATGGTTTAATGACCGAATCTTAAGGCGGGTGTGATGTAAAATGCAAAAACCGCGTTTCTTTAAATGGCTGCCCCTGCTTTTTTGCGGTGCGGTCTGTTATATTCTGTTTTCCGCACCCGAGCTTTGCGCCCGCGGTGTACGCGAAGCCTTAAGCGTCTGCGGCAATACCGTGATACCGTCCCTGTTTCCGTTCATGGTCATTTCGGGATTTTTGGTGCGTTCGGGGATGTCGTCGGCGCTTTCCTCTGCCGCGTCGCCGCTGACCGTCCGTCTGTTTCGTTTGCCCGGCGTGAGCGCGGGTGTGATTTTCATGTCGCTGATCGGCGGGTTTCCCGTCGGCATAAACATGATTACACAGCTGTTAGAAGCGGAACAGCTGACTGTGCCCCAGGCAAAACGCATGTGTCTGTTTTGTATGAATGCAGGCCCCGCCTTTGTGATTTCCGCTGTGGGAACGGCAGTGCTCGGCAGTACGCGTGCAGGGGTTTTATTATACGTATCCGTCAGTCTCGCCGCCGTGTTGCTCGGCGTGCTGTCTCGGTTTTCGGGAAAGCAGGAAAAGCTGCCCGCAGAAAGGGGAAAGTCGGTTCTTTTGCATAGCCCTGCCGCCGCACTGTCGGATTCTGTGCGGGATTCGGTATATTCCATGCTGCAAATCTGCGCTTGGGTGATTTTATTCGGCGCACTCGGCGCATACTTGAACGCATTGCCGATGCCGTCTGCGGTTTCCGTATTTATAAACTGTGTTTTAGAAGTCACCTCAGGCGTACATACGGCGGCGGGTGTATTGCCATTGCCGTTTCTTGCATCAGTGCTCGCGTTTTCGGGACTTTCCGTACACTGTCAGGTTTTGCGCGATTTGAAACGGTGCGGTGTACGGTACGGTTTATTTTTCCTTATGCGCCTTACCGCCGCCGTACTGTCCTTTTTTCTGTGCGCACTGCTGCTGCGGATATTCCCGTGTGAAATCAGCGTGTTTTCGGCAAACGGCACGGTTGTGCCCGCGGCGTATTCGGTTTCTGCACCGTCCTTTCTGATGCTGATGCTTATGAGCATTTTACTGATTTTAGAGGTTGAACCGCGCCGAAAGGTGTGTTAAAATACAAGTGTATCAAGGATTGGGATGTGAACGTGTTGCGCGAAAAACGGGAAATTGCACCGAAATGTGAATACTGCCGATACGGACGCCTGTCTCCCGACGGCGAAACCGTGCTTTGTGAGAAAAAAGGTGTGGTGGAGCGTGACGGGAAATGCAGAAGATATAAATATGATATTTTAAAGCGGCAGCCGAAACGCCGTCCCGAAATGCCTGCGTTTTCGGCAGAGGATTTTGAACTTTAAGGATTTACAGCTATGAACAAGCATCACGAAGCGTTGGAGCTTCCGAAAATTTTAGAACGTCTAGCGGCGCTGACCGCTTGTGAAGAAGCGCACGAACAGGCGCTTTCGCTTACGCCCGCAACGGATTTTTTTGAGGCGGAGCGTTTGCTGTCGCAAACCGAAGCGGCGCATATTTTAATTGCGAAATTCGGCGCGCCGTCTTTCGGCGGGCTTTTGAATGTGAATAACGCCCTGTGGCGTGCGCAGTCGGGCGGTACGCTCTCCATGCGGGAGCTTTTGGATGTGGCACAGACTTTGCGCGTGATTCGCGTGATTCTTACGTGGCGTGAGAAAAGCGCGGGTATGGAAACGGCGATTGACGATTTGTTTTCGGCGCTTTGCTCCAACAAATATTTAGAGGATAAAATCAATACGGCGATTATTTCCGACGAAGAAATGAGCGACAATGCTTCAGCGGAGCTGAAAAATATCCGCCGCAAAAAACGTGTGCAGGACTCGAAAATTCGCGAGCAGTTAGAAAAACTCCTGCGCTCGCCGACCTATAAAAACAGCTTGCAGGAAGCGATTGTCACGCAAAGAAACGGGCGGTTTGTTGTGCCCGTGAAAGCGGAACACCGCGCAGAGGTGGCGGGTATGGTGCACGACACTTCGGGCAGCGGTTCTACCGTGTTTATTGAACCCGCATCCGTAGTGGAGGCGAACAACGAAATTAAGGTGCTGGAAAGCAAGGAACGTGATGAAATCGAACGGATTCTTGCGGAGATTTCCGCCGAAGCGGGCAGTTTTTATGACAGTATTCGGATAAGCTATGCGAGTGCGGCGGAATTAAACCTGATATTTTCCAAAGCAAATTTGGCATACAATATGAAAGCAAGCAAGCCCGTTTTAAACGCGATGGGCGAAATTGAGCTGAAAAAAGCGCGGCATCCGCTTTTAAATATGAAAACCGCCGTACCGATTGATATCCGTTTGGGCACGGATTTTGATTCACTGGTGATTACAGGTCCGAATACGGGCGGTAAAACGGTGTCGATTAAAACGCTGGGACTTTTAACGCTGATGGCGGCGTGCGGATTGTATATTCCCGCATCGGACAACTCCCGTGTATCGGTATTCGGGAAGGTGCTGGCGGACATCGGGGAAGAGCAGAGTATTGAACAGTCGCTGTCTACATTCTCGGCACACATGACGAATATTGTTTCGATTGACCGTGAGGCGGACGACCGCACGCTGATTTTGATTGACGAATTGGGTGCGGGGACCGACCCCGTGGAAGGCGCGGCGCTTGCCGTAGCGGTGTTAGAGGCGTTTCGCCGTAAAGGGGCAAAGCTTGCCGCCACAACGCATTATTCCGAGCTGAAAGAATATGCACTGTCTACCGACCGTGTGGAAAACGCTTCCTGTGAATTCTCCGTGGAAACGCTCAGTCCGACTTATAAATTGCTGATTGGAATTCCCGGACGTTCCAATGCTTTTGCCATTTCGGAGCGGTTGGGGCTTCGTGCGGAAATCATTGCGGCGGCACAGTCGCAGGTTGCCGCAGAAAACCGACGGTTCGAGGATGTGGTCGATACTTTGGAGACTGCCCGCGCCGAAATGGAGCAGGAAAAAGCAAAGACGTTGGAGCTCCAAGCTGAAATTGAAGAAATCCGTGCAAAGGCGGAACGAAAATACGAAGAGGCAGTTAAAAAGAGCGAAAAGGAATCGGAGCGCGCGCGGCTGGAGGCAAACCGTTTGGTCGAAAATGCCCGCCGTGCGGCAAATTCCTTGCTTATGGAAGTGGAACGTCTGAAAAAAGAGCAGACGAAGGAAAAGAACGCCGCGGAAATGGCGCGCAAAGCGAAAGCCGCCATGAAATCCCATTTGAACGCGATTGACGATTTGACCGCAGACCGATTTGAAAGCTTTGAGGACGGCGATTATGTACTTCCGCGTGCGCTTAAAATCGGGGATACCGTATTGGTTACAACGCTCGGCACACGCGCGGCGGTTACCGCCTTGCCCGACGCAAAAGGGCAGGTGGAAGTGCAGGCGGGTGCTATGAAAATGAAAGCCGCAATCGGAAATCTTCGTTTGGTATCAGGCAAAGCGCAAAACAGCACAGCACCCCGCCGCACAGCCGTTTCCCGAGACCGTGCGCCTGTTTCCTCGGTTATGCGGGTGGATTTGCGCGGCAAAAACGCAGAAGAGGCACTGCTGGATTTAGATATGTTTTTAGACAGCGCCGTGCGTTCGGGGTTAAATGAGGTCACGATTGTACACGGAAAAGGCACGGGCGTTTTGCGCAAAGCCGTGCAGACGCATTTGCGCAAGCATCCGAATATCCGCACTTTCCGTCTCGGCGTATACGGCGAGGGCGAGGACGGCGTGACGATTGCGGAGCTGAAATAAGTTTGCAGACTTACGGTTCTGTTTCTCGGTTGCAAAACATCTGAAAGTATGGTATGATACAATCAATCGGTTTTCCGAATAAAGAATGATTTTACGGAGGATTTTTATATGCAAAAAAAGTCAGTTATTATCGCAGTTTGTCTGTTGGCAATCACTTTGTTAACGGTTGCCTGCAATAAAAAGAAGCCCGATGCCGATGCACCGATTGATTATACAATCGGTGAGGATGGGGAAAGATATATTACCAACGTTTACGGCGACTTAATTCCCGTAACCACCTCGAAAGACGGCGGCGTAGAGCTGATAGAGGATTTAATGACCAAAACCAAGGAACAGGCCGCACAGGAAAAATCCGAGATGGAGAAAGCGGACAAAAACGACGCCGAAGAGCCTGCGGGCGGTGAAGATAAGCCGGGCGACAAACCGAACGACAAGCCGAACAATAAGCCGGAGGACAAACCGCAGGGCGGCATGCAGGTCGGCAATAACAGCGCTTCGGAGCGGGATGCCGTGATTGTTTGGTAAAATAAGCCCAGGGCTAATTTTACCGCCGATTTTATGTCCCTTTGGCTCTGCCTGACGGCAAACCGCCAAAGACGGACGGATTTTACCGTTACAGTGTTTTCTTTTTAATACAAATATGCGGATTTTCGCTGAAATTCTGCTTGACAACCTTATATTTATTTAGTATAATATCACCCTGTAAAGCCTTTGACTTTACAGGGCTTTTGTTCGGAAAGGAAAGGGAGCGCCATGGCGAACAATGTTGAGATTACCATTTTGCTGGATTTTTACGGCGAAATGCTGACAGAAAAACAGCGGGATTTCCTCAGTTATTATTATAATGACGACCTTTCGCTTTCGGAAATTGCCGAGAACGAGGGCATTACCCGTCAAGGCGTGCGTGACGCGATTAAACGTGCCGAAACCCTGCTTTATGAAATGGAAAGCAAATTGGGCTTTGCCGCAAAATTAGATGGCATTAAAGAAAATCTCTGTCAAATTATTGCGTGTGCCGAGTCCATTAACGCCTATAATCTTGACCACGGTCTTTCCCGTGAAATCAACGAGACCACTGTCCGTATCAAATCCTTAGCGTTAGATGTGATTGAATAGAGGAACTGACATATGGCATTTGAAGGATTATCCGACAAATTAGAGTCCGCATTCAAACGGCTGCGCCAAAAGGGCAGTTTGAATGAAGGCGACGTAAAAGAAGCCATGCGCGAGGTGCGTTTGGCACTTCTCGAAGCGGACGTCAACTATAAAGTCGCAAAAGATTTTACCAACAAGGTTACCGAGCGTGCCATCGGCGCGCAGGTTATGGAAAGTCTGACCCCCGCGCAAATGGTTATCAAGATTGTCAACGAGGAACTGACCGCGCTTATGGGCGGTACAGGCAGCCGATTGGCAAGCGCCTCGCATCCGCCCACAATCGTGATGATGTGCGGTTTGCAGGGCTCGGGTAAAACCACGCACTGCGCGAAAATCGCCTTGAAACTCAAAAAAGAGGGGCATCGCCCTTTGCTCGTTGCGTGCGACGTGTACCGTCCCGCAGCAATCAAGCAGTTACAGGTCGTCGGCGCGCAGGTGGATGTACCTGTATTTGAAAAGGGGCAGATTGACCCTGTTGAGATTGCGCGTGAGGCAGTCAAGCTTGCCAAAGACCACGGGTACGACTATGTGTTTTTAGATACGGCAGGTCGTCTGCATATCGACGAAGCTCTGATGCAGGAGCTGAAAAATATTAAATCCACCGTGCATCCGCATGAGATTCTGTTGGTGGTAGACGCTATGACAGGTCAGGACGCCGTAACGGTTGCGACCTCGTTTGACGAGGCGCTCGGCATTGACGGTTTGGTACTGACCAAAATGGACGGCGACACCCGAGGCGGTGCGGCGCTTTCCGCAAGAGCCGTCACAGGCAAGCCGATTAAATTTGTCGGTATGGGTGAAAAGCTGGATGAACTCGATTATTTTTACCCTGACCGTATGGCGTCGCGAATTCTCGGCATGGGCGATGTGCTGTCGCTGATTGAAAAAGCGGAAACCGCGCTTGACGAGAAAAAAGCGGCAGAGCTTGAAAAGAAGCTTCGCAAAAATAAATTTGATTTGAACGATTTGCTTGACCAATTACAGCAGGTGCGCAAAATGGGTTCCATGAAGGACATTTTGGCGATGCTGCCGGGCGTCGGCAATAAGCTCAAGGATGTGGATATTGACGAACGGCAGTTTGACCGTGTGCAGGCAATCATCCGCTCCATGACGCCCGAAGAGCGTGCAAAGCCCGAAATCATCAATCCTTCCCGCAAACGCCGTATTGCCGCAGGCTGCGGTATGCAGGTGGAGGATGTCAACAAACTGCTTGCACAACATAAGCAAATGCTGAAAATGTTTAAGCAGTTCAATTCCAAGGGCGCGCGCCGCCGCATGAGCCGTATGGGCATGGGCGGGTTCGGCGGATTCGGTATGTAAATCCGACATATAGGTTGACCCTATTGTTTGGTATAAATTTGTTTATTTATAATTTTTGGAGGAAAATCAAATGGCAGTAAAAATCAGACTGCGCCGCATGGGCGCAAAAAGAGCACCGTTCTACCGTGTAGTTGTGGCGGATTCCAAATCTCCGCGCGACGGCAAATTCATTGAGGAAATCGGTACTTATGACCCGATGAAGAACCCTGCGGCAATCAACATCGATGTTGAAAAAGCACAGCAGTGGATTCGCAACGGCGCACAGCCGACCGATACGGCAAAAGCGCTTCTCAAGCAGTGCGGCGCGATTAAATAATCAGGAGGGCTTTTATCTTGGAAGAGCTTCTGAAAACCATCGCAATGGGACTTGTAGATGAACCCGACGCTGTAAGCGTTACTGTGGACGAGGCAGATGAAAGAGGCAATGCCGTCTATCATTTGCATGTTGCAGAAAGCGATATGGGGCGCGTCATCGGTAAGCAGGGCAGAATTGCCAAAGCTATCCGTACCGTGATGAAAGCACGTGCCACCAAAGACGGCGTCCGCGTGCAGGTCGAAATCGACTGATGAATGATACAAACACAGCGCGCAGAATTTCTGTGCGCTGTTGTTTTTGGAGAAATTGTTATTTATGAAAAAGCCTTATTTGGAAATCGGAAAAATCGTAGGCACGCACGGTGTGCGCGGCGAAATGAAAATTCAGCCGTGGTGCGACAGTGCGGACTTTCTTTGCGGACTTTCTGTTTTATATTTGGATGCGGAAGGCAGACAGCCGATGCGGGCTTCCCGCCTGCGTCCGCATAAAAATGTGGTGCTCGGCGTGTTTGAAACGGTGGATTCCATGGAAAAAGCCGAAGCTCTGCGCGGCAAAATTTTATATATGAACCGACAGGACGCGCCGCTTGCGGAGGGAACTTTTTTTGTACAGGACCTTATCGGCTGTAAGGTCATAGATGCGGACACTTCCCAAATCTACGGCGTGCTGTCTGACGTTATCCCCGGTGCGGGTGCGAATGACATTTGGGCGGTCAAAGGTGCGGACGGCAAGGAAACGCTGATTCCTGCCGTGCCGAGCGTGATTACAAAAACCGATGTAGATGCAGGCGTGGTTTTGATTCATCCGATACAAGGCTTGTTTGACGGCAGAGAAAGCGTGGTGCGTGATGCGGATTGATATAATGACGCTGTTTCCCGAAATGTGCGAAACAGTGCTGTCCGAGAGCATTCTCGGCAGGGCGCGGGAACGGGGATTTGTGGATTTGCGGACGGTGAACATCCGTGACTTTACAGAGGACAAGCATAACCGAGTGGACGATGCACCTTACGGCGGCGGTATGGGCATGCTGATGCAAACACAGCCTATTTACGACTGCTACTGTTCTTTATACGGTGAAGGCGAAGAGAAACCGCATCTGATTTATCTGTCTCCGCAGGGGCAGACGCTGACGCAGGAAAAGGTAAAAGCACTTTCCAAACTGCCGCGGCTGGTGCTTTTGTGCGGGCATTATGAGGGTGTGGACGAGCGTGTGCTGGAAGAAATTGTAGATGAAGAGATTTCTGTCGGCGATTACGTGCTGACGGGCGGCGAACTGCCCGCTTTGGTGCTGACCGACGCGATTTGCCGTATGTGTGACGGTGTATTGCCGAATGACGAAGCCAAAGAGATGGAAAGCCATTATCATGCGCTTTTGGAATATCCGCAGTATACGCGTCCGCCCGTCTGGCACGGACGCGCCGTGCCTGAGGTGCTTTTGTCGGGGCATCACGCCAATATTGAGAAATGGCGGCGGGAGCAGTCCTTGCGCCGTACTTTTGAACGCCGTCCCGATTTGCTGGAGCATGCCGATTTGACGGAAAAAGAGAAGAAATTTTTATCTGCGTGCAAAAAAACGGATTCGGAGCAGACTGACGCATAGGAGGGGAACAGGATGTCAAAAGTCTTGCGGTATATTCTGAATACCCTGTTCACTGCGGAACTGCTTTTGTTCCTTTTGTTTGCGGTATGCTATGCTTTGCCGCAGTACGAAGTAACGCTTGTGTATCCGACTGTATTTTCCGCTCTGCGCTTTTCGGTATCCTGCGCGGCGGCGGTATTATTCTGTCGGTATACGGCGGTGTGTTCAAAAACGGAACGGTTGTTTTCCCTGTTGCTTCTGCTGTTCTCGGCTGTAAACGGATGCATTTTCATTTTTGAAAGCTATGCGCGGACGGTTTTGCTGTTTTGCGTTGCCTGTGTAATTTGCTGTACTGTGGTACTTTGGAAATGTATGAAAAGCTCTTGGGTGCGGGCAATATCTTTGTTGCTTTGCTTTTTGGTTGTTGTCATTTTACCGATTTACTGCGTTTTTATATTTACAGCTATCGGTGCGCGCGAAGATACCGTTGTACAAACATCGGTTTCGCCGCAGGGGACATATGTTGCCGAGGTGATTGAAAGCGACCAAGGTGCGCTCGGCGGCGATACGGTGGTTGCAGTGCGCCGAAACAAAAAGCTGTTTTTCGCGGTTTGCGAGGTGCGTCCGTCTGCACAGGAAATTTACAGGGGCGGTTTCGGCGAAGCGGCGACGCTCTGTATACAATGGCACAGCGATTCCGTTTTACAAATTCAAGGGGAGACCTATTCTGTCGCGCCGTAGATTTTTTACCCCGCAACCGAAAGTTTCGGTAAATTTTCCCGTTTTGCAAACAAAAAATTGCTGACAAATACGGAAATTCATGGTATACTGAACACCGAAAACAGACAGATTGGTCTGTAATTTTCAGCATTTACGGAGGTACGGATGAAAAGCTTTATTGACTACATTGAAGATACGTTTCAGGGCGTAGAAGACGACGGTACGCTGTACCGTTACAAGCGTCTCGTTTTGGAACGGATGACGGCGCGCGCCAACGAGGTCACGCACGCGGGGCTTCGGGACGAACAGGTTTTAAATGATTTGATTATCAGTGAATTTCCGCGCTTAAAAGAGAATTACAAAAAATTCTACGATGAAGAACGTGCCAAACGGTATGAGAAATTTTTAAATAAATTTATGATTTTCGGTTCTGTGGCAATGGTATTTCTGCTGTTGATAGTTTATTTGGCGGTCAGCTTCTTAACCGATGCATGGAGCGCCACATGGGTGATTATGGTGGACGGTATCCTTACATGGGTCGTGTTTATTTTGAGCGTGTTTATCCGCAGACTGTCGGGAATGCGCCGCATTTTTCACCCGATCGCACGCGTGCTGTTAGGGATTAGTGTGATGTGCGGAACAACGGTTGTATTTTTAATCGCGCTTGCCGTATTGCACCTGCCGCACAGCTGGCTGATTTACCCGTTCGGCGTAACCGTGATTTATGCGGCGGATGCAATTTATGCCACGGTAACCAAGCAGAAACTGCGTATCATCAATTATCTTGTCTATATTCCTGCCGCAATGCCGATGCTGTATGTATTCCTCGGCGCACTCGGCATTATTCCGTGGCATCCGGGCTGGCTTTTGATGCCGCTTGCCGTTTTGATTGATTTATTTATCGTGTTCGGTAAAATGATGAGCAATAAAAAATACAAATATAAACCGGAGGTGGATGCAGCATGGAACGAAAATTAAATGCCGAACTGTGGGACAAAATGCATTATTTGTTTCGTGACTACAACGACCGCATGGTGCATGTGGAGCTGCACTATGATTTTGAGTTGGATATTGATATACTCAAAACCGTGCTGATTTGCTTTTTTGAAAAAGCGCCCGTACTCCATTCGAGTTTTAAAGATAATCACATCAGCCCCTATTGGATTGTCAAGCCCTACCGCATTGACGATGTGCTGTCCGTTTCCCATCCTGCGGATTTAGAACAGGCGATTGACGACTTCTTAACACAGGGCATTTCTCCCGACAGTGATATTCAAATGAAGGTTGCCGTATTTTTCCACGACGGTAAAACCACACTGTGTATTATTGAAAATCATATGTGCATGGACGGCGGCGATTTTAAGTATTTCCTTAAGGCGTTTTGCAAGAATTACAACGATTATGCCGAACGCGGCATCAGTCCCGTGGATTTGCGCGAAGGTTCACGTTCTTATGACCAGGTGTACAACGATTTTTCCAAAACGGAACAGCGCATGGCGCGGAATCTTTATAAAAATGTTTGCTCTAAAGATGACCACAAATTCCCGTTGACGCCCGACAGTATTCGGGACCGCTCCTTTATTGCCCGCAGAAAAATCAGTGCGGAAAAACTGGCGCAGGTGAAGGCGGCGGGTAAAAAGCACGGCGCAACCGTGAACGATATGCTGTTGACCGCCTATTTTTACAGCCTGTATGCGCTTGCGAACTATAATGCATATGACAGTGTAACCATTGCCTGTGCGATTGATTTGCGCCGCCATTTAAAGGACGTCAGCGATGAGGGGTTGACCAACCATACCGCATGGATGCAGTGCAACATTCCCGAGCGCGGGCAGGATATTTTTGAAACGCTGAAATACGTGGTGCACAGCTCCAATCAGTTCAAGCAGGATAAATTTATGGGGCTTTACGGTCTGCCGCTTTTAAAGCTGGGCTATAACATTCTGCCGCATGCGGCGAGTGAGGAAATTATTAAAATCGGCTACTCCAATCCGTTGCTTGCCATGAGTAATATCGGTATTTTAGAGGTAGATAAGCTGGCACTTTGCGGACACGAGCCGACAGACGGCTTTATGACGGGTGCGGTAAAGTATAAACCGTTTGTGCTGTTGAGCGCAACCACACTTCGCAATGTAGTCACGCTTTCCATGTGCGTGCGCGGCAATGACGAAGACAGAAGAATTGTTGAACGGTTCTTTGATTTGATGGAAGAGAATCTCGACCTGTTGGCACAGGGTTGATAAAAACCGCAGAAACAAGAACAACCCAAGGGGCAGTAAAACCACGCCCCTCGGGTTGCTTTTTTGTGGGAACAGAATAAATGATTTTTTCTAATCCGCCTTGTGCCGTGTGAGATTCTTCGTTTGAGCCTCAGAATGACAAAGCTCTGCAAATTTTGTAGGGGCGTACTGTAATGCACGCCTCTTTGGGATAAGGCTATTTCCAGACGGATGGAAACGCGATTTGTTCTGCCCCTGCTCTCGTTTTACACGAAGTTCAATCCACAGTCAGTTTAATGCACAGCGGTACGGAGCGGTTGGTTGCAGGGTCAACAGAGAAGTAAAACGCTTTTTCATCCTGCCGCCACTGCACGGACTTGTCGCTCCCCAACAATTCAACCTTTTGAATCTGATACCGAATCCCGCCCTCGCTGGCGGCACGCAAAGAACGAACCTTATATTCTTTACAAGGCTTATTGCTCATCACAAATACGTAAATCGCGCCGTTTTTGTAAGTAAAACGAAAATCTTGTTTGCCGTATTTAAGGTTCTCTTTAAAGCCGCCCGATTTTTGCTTTTTCCCCTCGCCGTATACGGTGTAAGGCTGTGCGCCGTAAATCGCCTCGCCGTTTATGTTCAGCCATTTGCCGATTTCCAAAAGCACGTGCTTTTCTTCCTCGCAAATTTCACCGTTTGGCTTCGGTCCGACATTCAGCATATAACAGCCGTTCTTCGAGATGACGTCAATCATATTCGTCAGCACCTCATACGGCGTTTTAAACTGATTGCCCTCGGTGTAGCCCCAACTGTTTTTGGCGATGGCGGTGTCGTTCTGCCAAAGCACGGGACTCATACCGTCTATCTGTCCGCGTTCCACGTCAAAAATCGCACACCCCTGCATAACCGCACCGACTTTGTAAAATACTGCAACTTCTTTGCTCCATTCTACACCGCGGTTATAGTAATATGCCAAGAATTTCTTTAAGTACGGTTTAAACTGCGGTTTGTTAATCCACCAATCAAAATAAACCGCCAAAGGCTTGTTTCTGTCAATCATCTCACAGGCAGACGCCAGCCAGTCGCGGCACCACTCGTCTGTCGGCGGGCACTTCTCATTGTCATACGGATTGCCCGATGTATGCAGAGCCGCAGGACCGTATAAGTCTGTATATTCCCCTTTGACAATTTCGGAATTCGGGCAATTTTTGCGCGCCCCGTTCAAAAACCAAAAATGCTCGGCGCGGTGATTGGAGCATAGAAAGCCTATGCCGTGTCGGTCACAGGCTTCATGCAGTTCCTGCATAAAGTCGCGTTTCGTCTGCAAATCTGCCGTATTCCAACGGTTCAGCTCCGATTTATACATCTTCACACCGTCATGGTGTTCCGCTACGGGCATAATATACTTCGCACCGCTTTTTTGAAATACATCCAGCCATTCATCTGCATCAAATTTTGTGGGATGAAACTGTTCCACCACCTGTCGGTAATCGCCGTCCTTGCCGTAGGTTTTTACACGGTGCGCCCAGCTTTTCGTTCCCTTCAGATACATCTCACGCGGATACCACTCGCACTGCATTGCAGGTACGCAATATGCACCCCAATGGATAAACAGTCCGAACCGTCCTTGCTTGTACCACTCGGGGATTTTGAAAGCGGAAAGGCTTTCCCAATCGTCGGAAAACGGTCCCTGTGCAATTCCTTCCTCCACTTTTTGCAAATACGCATCAATCGTTGTCATGTGCTTCTCCCGTATACTTTATTTTTTCAGCGCAAACTGTAAATTTTCTTCCGTAACCGCGATTTTTTGATTGCAGGCAAGCCAAGTCATGCGTTCAAACGGTGTCTGCCCGCCGTGACCCGTTTCCGTGCCGCCATGGTCTGTGGAAACAATAATCAGCCAATCCTCTTGCGCATATGTACTGCGCGCTTCAATCGTTTTGAGAATTTCGTATCCCCAGGAATCCGCCTCTTTGCATGCGGCTATGTATTCCTCGTTTTGATTGCCGAATCCCGTATCGTGCCCCGCGTGGTCGGTATGCTCAAAGGTGAAGAAAATGACGTCGGGGTCTTCGGCGGCAGTCTTTTGCTTCCCCTCGGGCTTTGCAACATATTTTAAAACCTGATAGTAGGTTCCCGCATCGTCCGGCTGATGTGTGTATTCCACGGACAGCCCCGTCTCGATAGAATAGATGATGTCGGGGCGGTAGCTCAGCTTCGTATGCTCGCGCCACGACGTTGTGAACGAAGCGCTTCTGCCTGTTTCGGCAACCTTCGTCAAAAATGTTTTTGCATCATTTTTCATTTGATTGTTGTCGTTGATGCCGTTATAGTCCGCCCAGCCGCCTGTAAGCATCGCCATCCAAGACGGTGCGGTAGAGGTCGCCTGTTCATTGACGCCCGCAATGCCGCCCGAGAAGGTTTGATACAGTCCGCCCTGTGCCCGCACCTTCATAATCGCGCTGTTTTCCATATCCCGAATATTTTCAAGCCCGTCCGCGCGGAAGCCGTCATATCCGAGGAAAATTGCTTTTTTAACGGTTTTCCCCTCCGCGAGCGGTGCGTCAAAATGCTCGGTTATCAGCTTATGGATAATCGTTTGCGGCAAAGCCTGCTCGGCTGTATTCTCAAAAATGCCCATTGCCGAAACTTCCTACGCATAGGTACTTTCTTTTTTGATTTCCAATTTACCGCATGCGGCAAACGACAGCACGCACAGCGTGACCGTCAGCAAACAAGCCATACTTTTCAGAATGATTGTTTTCTTTTTCATAATACACGCCCCTATTTATATTTCATTTTAATTATACCGAAAAATTTGATAAATGCAATGCATATTCTTTGTTGCGACAATAAATCCTGCCAAACTCGCCGCTCTGTTTTCAGACGCATAGAATACGGTAATCACGTTGCTGTCAGCATCCGAAAAATTTGACAAAGCCGTAAACCTTTGATAAAATAATAAAGTTATTTAAGCGTATCTATATGTTTCGTAATCAGCTATCTGCACTTGTCCTGTAAGCACACACCGCATTCTGTTTCCATATATGTCTCAGTAGCTCAGCCGGACAGAGCACCGCCCTCCTAAGGCGGGTGTCGGGGGTTCGAATCCCTTCTGGGACGCCACAAACCACACTGCAAATCTTTATACCCAAAGATTTGCAGTGTGGTTTTGCAATTGCTGACCTTCGTCTGTTTCCGATAGAGAAATATCGCAAATGCACATGCATTTGAATTCTGTTTTTCTTTACTTTGCCGAAAAAAGCAATAGACAAGGCAGTGAAAAAAATGTATAATTACGTTGTCAGGATTTATACGAAATGTATAAAAAGGGGGAATACAAGCATTTTATGAAAAATTTTTTCATCAGCATCATTTTACCCGTATATAATGTAGAAAAATATGTTGAGAAATGTATTACCTCTATTTTAAATCAAAGCTATAAAAATTTTGAACTGATTATTGTAAACGACGGTTCAAGCGACCGTTCTTTAGAGATATGCCAAAAATACCAAGGGGAAAATATTCTGCTGTTGGACAAACCCCATGGCGGCGTAAGCAGTGCAAGAAATTTGGGATTGCAATACTGCAAAGGCGAATTTATTGCATTTATTGACAGCGACGACTGGGTTGAAGAAAATTACTTAGAGGAACTTATAAACGGATTTACAGAGGAAGATATAGATATTACGCAATGCGGTCATATTCGTCGAAAGGACAATCAAAAAATCCTGCGCCGAAGAAAAGTCAAAGAAAAAATCATTGACGACAATAATCAGATTTGGTATGAGCACTTAGTAGCCGAAAACATCAACAATATGGTTTGGGGCAAGATTTTCAGAAAAAGCTTGATTGAGAACTTTCGGTTCAAGGAAAACCATGATTATGAAGACGGTATGTTCATCATAGATATTTTGGAGCAAACGCGCAAAGTAAAAATAATCAATAAACTGTTATATAACTACAGAAAGAATCCCACGAGCATAACGCAATCGGGTATGACAGAAAAAAAAGTGCATGACTGTTTTTATGCCGCAGAATATGTAACCAAGAAGGTCCGAACGCATAATCCGAATTATATGATATATGCGAGATATGCCTTTTGCGCAAAATGTATCCGCTTATATTATGTATTATGGTTACAAAACGATTCTGCCCTGAAAGGCTTGCAGGATGAGATTTTAGACAAGTTTTACGAAATTTACCGCGCCTTAAAAATAAGAGATTTAAAGTGTAAAAAACTGCATAAAGCCAAGCTGAATCTGTTTGTGCATCACAGAAAAACAACCCTATGGCTGTTAAAGATTTTTAATTTATAAGGCGTTCGGGCAAGCCGCTCCGTACAAACCTTCAGGAGATGCAACCGATGAAGATGCTCTACATAACACAAGCCGAATCCGATTCCGGACAATTTTCCTGGGGCGATAAAGCCTATGTCTTCGGGCATGAAAAAAAGATTCGGGACCAAATTGAAGCGTTTGGCGCATTGGGAATAGATACGGATTACTACAACAAACTGGAATTTAAAAAAGCGGACAAGCTGAGCATCGGCGTCAGGGTCATACGCATGCTCCCGCATGTGCAGACGTATCCGAAAATTATATATACAGATGCAATCAACGGTTATGATGCATATTATATCCGTTTTAAGGGCGCGGACTATCCGTTGTATCGATTCTTAAAAACATTGCGCGCCAATAATCCCCGCGCCAAAATTCTGCTTGAATTTCCCGATATGGATTATATGCAAAGATTGGCGCAAAGAGTGATTACTGTTCCGCTGTATTGGAAAAACCGACACTTTCTGAAAAAAGCCGAAAAGCTTGTGGACAGAAGTGTTACCATGAACGGCAGTACCCGATTTTTAGGGTTTCAGAATATTCCGATTATTAACGGAATTGTTACCCGAAGAATCAAGCTGCCCGAAAACGAGAAAAAAACGGATGACAATTCGATACACTTGGGGATAGTTGCAACATTTTATCCTGTGCACGGTGCGGATATCTTGATAGAGGCGCTGCACCAATATTATCTGCGGGAAAATAATCCCCGAAAAATCTATTTGCATATTGTCGGGACAGGCCGGCATATGGATGCATATCGGGAAACGGTAAAAAACTATCATTTAGAAGATTTTGTTTTATTTCACGGATATTTGTCCGATGAACCTTTGGATGAAGTATATGCGCAGTTGGATATCGGGGTATGTGAAATGGCGGCTTTCCGCAGAAGCTATCCGATTTCCAGCGCGCTGAAATGCAGAGAATATTTGGCAAAGGGCTTGCCCATAATCAGTTCCGTAAAAAACGACGCAATTCAAGAAGGGTACCCCTATTTCAAAGTCATAGACACGTCTGACGGTACATTCGACATGAACGAGATTGCTGCATTTTATGATGCGATATTCAAACAGAAAACCGTGAAAGAAGTTCGGGAAGAAATACGGGATTATGCAGAAAAAACCGTCGAAATGACGGTAACCTTAAAGCCGATTGCAGAATATTTATCAGCGTCGGAAAGCGCAGAAGTATAGAATTTCAGGCATAAAATCAACCCCCGATAAGAAAGAAGATTCTTTTTTCTTATCGGGGCTTTGAATTGTCGGTTCGCCCTATCGGGACAGACGGATTTTCGTACTTAAATGCTGATACAGTTTCAGAAATTCCGATTCCGTTTCTTCAAAGGACTTGTCGGATTCTATGGAAATATGTAAAGCGGGCGGCGTCTCAAACAGTTCTGCACCGTGAAAAAGCCGAAATTCGTGATATAACAGACTGTCGTCTGCCGTTTTTACCGCGGCGGCTTCTTCTTTGGTTATATCGGGGACGGCAAGCTTTTCATAAATCAGCTTTTGCAGGCGGCTTTCATATTCCGTAAATTCAGGGATATGCCGCCGCAGCGGGCGCGTTAAATCTCCGATATAGCTTTCTGCGCTGTCATGCAAAAGCGCCGCCAACTGCACTTTCTCGGAGAAACCGCATGCCTTCACTTCATAAGCGCAGTTTAAAGAATGCCGCGCCACGGAATAAAATTCCCGAAAATGTCCGTTTGCACGGCAGATGTAAGCAAGCGCATGCGCAATATCTTCAATACAGATGTCTTTTGCCGTCGGCAATGTCGGGTCAAAATTGTGGTTGTGAAAGGTGGAAATACAGCATTTTTCGATTGCCATTTGCGCTTATCCTTTCTCCGTCTTAGAAAACCGACTGAACTCCGGCAGACGCTGTTCGGTTAAAAAAGCCATGAACATCCGTGACGCCTCGGGTTCGGAACAAATGCAGTGATATGCTTCGCGGAAACGGCAGTCCTCGCCGACGGCAACTTCTACAAGCACGGCACCGTCAGCCTCTGCCGCCTGCATAAACAGCACATCCTGAATCGGTGCGGGCGGAGTGAGAATCAAAAATTCTGATTCCCCGCGGAACACCGCCTGCAGCGCACTGTACAGCTGTGCTTCGTTGCATTCCTCTATAAAGTCGCCGTCAGCAACTTCTAAAGTGAATGTGCCTGTGTAACGGACACGCCTTGCCTCATATACACGCAGTAAATGCGCAACCTTCTGCGCAATTGCCTCTTGATTTTTATGTCCCAATGCCTGTGCGTGCGCAACTTCGGCATAGGCGTTTTGCGCATCGCCAAGGCCTGCATACGCAACCGCTACATCACCTGCCAAAACAGCAGAAGTCGGGTCGAGACGCTGTGCCGCCTTGAAATCAAGCAAGGCAGTTTCGTAATTCTCCAGTTGAAATGCGCAATCTCCCGTTCTGGACAGCAGCGCCACACTTTGCGGACAAAAGCTCAATCCGCGCTCTGCAACCTGCATAGCGCCCGCAATATCTCGGCGTGCCGAATATACATCCGCAAGCTGACACCACGCCCCGACACAGGTTCTGTCGGTGGCGGTGGCTTCCTCCAATATCCGCTGTGCTTCGGTATACTTGCCCTGCTCGCGCGCATTCAATCCCAGAAAAGACAGAATTTCCGCACGCGCCGACGCGTTTTTCACCGTTTTCAGTGCACGGCGATACCAAAAATCCGATGCGCGGTAATTGTCGGCGCAGGATGCGGCATAGCCGCGGTAAAACAGTTTTTTCGCGCGCTTGTCTTCGGCGCGGAAGGACTGTGCTGCATGGTCAAATCCCGCACGCACAGACGCTTTGTCTTGTTTTTTGCCGCCTGACGGTAAAAAGCTTTTTACAAGCATGGCAAACAGTGCGGCGACTGCCAGAATCATTTGCGGCAAACGCTGTGTCAGCACTGCATCTAACCCGTGTGCCTGATATTGCGATATAAATGCGGTGATAAAAATAAGCAGTCCGAGCACCGCAAGTCCGCGAAGAACCCATGTCTTTTTTTGATTCATATTTTCTTCCCCATTTTCGGTAAAGGTTTAACCATAGCACACGCGTCCGAACACGCCTTTTGGGTCGTAGAATTTTCGGGTGCTGGATTTTTGGTTCTGCGCGGCAAAACCGCAGTCAATCCTTTCGGATTGACGAGGATTTTAACAAAG
>ERZ1027171.353-NODE-353-length-20262-cov-6.715693_pt1 | contig 20262 bp, 16 predicted proteins | sample MGYA00519274_ERZ1027171 | MGnify/ENA primary metagenome ERZ1027171 (study PRJEB26926, sample SAMN06164681) | human gut metagenome | biome: ENVO:00009003; feature: ENVO:2100002; material: ENVO:00002003 | host: Homo sapiens | place: USA | collected 2012 ... | reverse complement strand
CGAGATACTGATCGGTCTCGTGGGCTCGGAGATGTGTATAAGAGACAGGGGTAATACTGTGTGATTTTATCTTCCAGCTCATAACGGTCATTGAGGAAATTTGCCTTTTGCAGATTCAGGCGGCTGACTTCGGCGTCAAGTGCGCATTTTTCCATAATTGCGGGATTTCCGCTTGCCAGCGCCTTTACCTCGCCGTAGGACAGTGAAGTTTCATCCACATCTTCCGCAGAACGCATAGGCGACTTCGAAGTCATAATCTGCGCGATAAACCGCTGTTTTTTCTCCACCAACTGCCACATATAGCTGTCAAAGGTTTCTTCGGTTACATAGCGATAGATTTCAACCTCGGCATTGCTGTTGCCCTGCCGAATAATGCGTCCTTCGCGCTGTTCCAAATCAGTCGGTCATTTTTTGCGGACAGTTCAATACATACCATCCTTTTCTGTTCCCTGCTCCTGCGTTTGCTCTCGTTTGACTTCTCCCTCTGTATCCTCTTGGCACAAGCAGGACAATACTTCGATATGCCAGAGCCAGGGACATATTCAACGCCGCACACCGTACAGTGTTTGGCGGGCAACGCTGTCCACCGTTTTGTCGGTGTGATATGTAATTCACCGACAAAGCCGATGAATTTATAGTAAATCTTGATTTCCTGTTTTACTGTTCCGTCTGCTGATTTTTCACGTTCCGAAACAAGTATCTTGTCTATCAAAGCGTTTACAATCGTTGCGTCCAGTTCCTTTAAGCCTTGGTAGTTGCGGATAAGGGAGAGGAAGTCACGGATTCCCTGCGATTTCTCATAGCTTTCATTGAGCGTTTCCGTTACTTCCCTTAACCGTGCTTCGATTTCAAACTGCTCTTTCTGGTATTTCCCCGACATCATCTCAAAATTACGCTCGGTGATACGCTCCATGACTTTATCCTCATAGAGAGAGGAAAACAGCCTGTCAAGCTCCGCAAGGCGTTTGTTCAGCTTCTTTTGTTCTTTCTCCATTGCCTTTGCTTTGCTCTGGTCTGTTTCCGTGAGCCGCTTCTCAATCGCCCTCACTGCCCGCTCGTCATTCACCGCCATATCCGCAAAACGGTTAATGTCGGCAAGCACGGCATTGAATAAGTCCCTCGCTTCAATGGCGTGTGCGGTACACATGACGTTGCCATACCTGCCATAATTATTGCAGGTGTATTGTACGCAGTCGATGATGTCGGGGCGTTTTCTTCTGTTGGCACTCATAGCCCGAAGAGCGTAGCCGCAGTCCGCACACTTGATAACGCCTGCAAAAATGTTCTCAAAGCCGCCCTTGTTTTCAGGTAATCGGCGGCTTGTGATAAGCTGCTGTACGGTGTCAAATTCCTCCTGCGTGACTATCCCCTCATGGGTGTCGGGTATCACTTCCCATTCTTCAGGCAGCTTAGAGGGGCGTTTCCTGCTTTTCATGTTGGCGGCAATCCGCTTGTAGCCTGCAAGGTTCCCCGCATATATCGGGCTTCTTAAAATGCCCCTCACGCTGTTCTCGCTCCATATATAGCGGTTTTCCTCGTTCCCCTCAAAGTGCCGCTCGTAGCCTGCCGCCCCCTGCTCCGCCGCATAAGCGGCAGGGCGTAAGATATGCTGTTTATTGATGTACTTGCGGATTTTGGAGATTCCATTTCCCTCTAATGCAAGTTCAAATATCTCCCTCACTACATGGGCAACCTTATCATCTATCAGCAGGTGGTTATGGTCGGCGGGGTCTTTGATATACCCATAGGGTGCATACGTCCCCATGAATTTCCCCTGCTGGAACCTCGCACGGTACGCCGATTTTATCTTGACCGACACATCGGCAGAGTACATTTCGTTTAGGATATTGCGGAATGGAGTGATGTCCATCGCCGATTTATTCAAGGTATCCACGCCGTCATTGACCGCTATATATCTCACATTATGCTCTGGAAAAAAGACTTCCAGATATAAGCCGCAGTCAAGGTAATTCCTCCCTAAACGTGATAAATCTTTCGTAATCACGCAGTTTATCCGTCCGTTTTCAATGTCCTTAATCATGTTCTGGAAACTCGGCCTTTGGAAATTCGTACCAGAGTATCCGTCGTCCACATACGTTTTTGCCAAGTGCCAGCCCTGCTTTTTCACGTAATCGGTGAGGATGGATTTCTGTGTTGCGATGCTCGCACTCTCGTTTTCCGTGCCATCGTCCTTTGACAAGCGGCAGTAAACGCCGACTTCATAAATCTTATTTTCCATTCTTATTCCTGCCATACTGTTAAACCTCCGTAACTGTCCTATCTGTTTTCATGTTCCATTGCGTACATTCTAAGCGGATATGCCCTCATTGTCGAAGGTGCCATCTTTGGCAATCCCCCTCCGTATATCCTCGGAGATAATCGGGATAAACGCTTCGGCAACGGTCTGTGTGCCGACATATTCCCGACTGATAATTACCTGCACTTTTGCTTTTGGTACAATACGTTTCCTCTTTTTGTTCGCTGTCTTATCCTCGCCCATATTCAAATCTCCCTTTCCAGACAGGGCAGAGGGAGTATATAAAATCCCCCTGCTCTGCCAATCAGACACCATCAATCGCCGCTGTTCAATTCTTTCTGCAATGCTTTAAGGAGTGCCGCCGCTTCATCAGCGGTCAACGTGATTCCTTTCCCGCATTTCTCACGGTTGGGGGAAAAGCTGCGGATGTCATACTTCGGCTCGTTCCCGTTCCATGAAATGAAATTGATTTCCTTTGTATAGCCGCTGTCACTTGCCGACAATACAGCGACTTCCTTTACAATCTCATACTGGATTTCTTTCATTTTCTACCTCAACTTTCTGTCTTATCTGGCTGTCTTTTTTCTTCCAGTGTCTTATATTTACCTCCCGAAAAGAGAAGATTAGCGGCTGTCCCTGTTCCGTTTTCTCTGCAATTCACGCTCTAACAGTTTGATGATGGTGTCCTCCATCTGCTTCGGCGTTGTGTCCTTCGGAAAATATTTTTTCAGTTTGCTTGTGTTGATTTTCAAAGTTTCTTTCTGGTTTCCCTTTTCCTCGGTCATAATGGAAAATATCATATCCATGTCAAGCCGCCCGCTCTGGCTTAACTGCTTCATCCTCTGTGCCTGTGAGAGTGAGGGCGTTGCTTCTTCGCTCTCCATCGTGGCGAATAGATTTTCCTGCTCGTCTTTCTTCAAAAAGGACAGCTCCACCGCAGGCGTGAGGGCGATTTTCCCATCGTCCACCATCTGCAAAATCGGCGGTATCAGTTCCGTCAATCGGATAAATCGCTGCACGGTCATCCTGCCAACGCCGAAGCCCTGTGCCACCTTGTCGTCCGTCCGCAACTTCGTCACAACTTGTGACGAGGTTAAGTCTGTGCGGAAACCCTGCCGCTTCATGGCTTCGGATTTCATCTTGTAGGCAAACGCCCGCTCACTTGGCAGGATATTTTCTCGTTGCAAATTGCTGTCCACAAGAGTGATGATGGCTCGGTCACGGTCTAAGGGCAGGACAAAAGCGGGGATTGTGTTTAACCCTGCAAGCTCCGAAGCACGCACACGCCGCTGTCCTGCAATGATTTCATAGCCGTTCCCGTCCTCTTTCGGGCGTGTGATGATCGGCGTTACGATTCCAAACTCTTTGATACTCTCTGCTAATTCTGATAACATTTCGTCCTCCACTACATGAAACGGGTTATCGGGAAACGGATATAAATCTGCGGTCTTTAATACCTTAAAATCCTGTTTCTTCATTCACATCCCTACCTTTCTTTCGCTCTATTCCGATTGCTTTTCTGCAATTCTTCTAATACTTCTGGCGGTATTTTTTTCAATAACCTTTCCATCTGCTGATTGGTTTTCTGCAATTCAAATATCCTCTGGTTGGCTTTCTGTACCTTTAATTCCTGCTCGTACTTTTCATCACGCATACGCCCCGCATAATCGGATTCCTGCCCGATTCTCTCTTTCAAGCTGTCGATATACGCCTGCTGTTTTCCGATTTCTTTTGAAAATTTCTCCACTTCTGGAAGCCATGCGGAGAGTAATTCTAACGCCTTATCTCTTTTCCTCCCTGCATTAAAAGCATTGATGTCGGAGAGGGCAGACACTATTTCTTCATACTGTTTATCCAGCCTGCCGCCTAACTTGTAGAGCCATGTGGGGATGTGCTTTCGCTTTGTTTCCATTGAGGACTGACCTCTTTCAAGCTGATTCCACCGTGCGGACATACGCTCATAGTAGGCGGTTTGCCACTCGGACAGGCTCTTTTGGTTGCCTAAGATAGACTTCGCTGACAGTTTGTTATCTGGCGTAAGCGGCACAAAGCACAGGTGCATATGGGGCGTTCTTTCGTCCATATGGACAACTGCGGAGAGGATATTTTTCTTCCCCACACGCTCCGAAATGAAGTCAAGAGCCGTCTGGAAATAGGCTATTTGTTCTTCGGGCGGTAAGCTGTTCATAAATTCGGGCGAAGCGGTGATAAGTGTTTCCACCATCATCACACTGTCTTTCCTTACCTTACAGCCCGCTTCTTTTACCATTTGGTTTATCTCTTTCTTGTAGGTGTAGCGGGGCGGATTCACAAGATGGTAGTTATCTTTGGAGCGTTCCATATCAATATCTGGGTTGCTTTTATAGGCTTCTTTCTTCCGCTCGTTGTGACGTTCGCAAGCCGCAACGCCGCCTGCCTTGCGTTTCTGGAAACGCAGGATTGCATAGGGCATAGTTCATCATCTTCCTTTCTTCGGCGGGTAATCTCCCAAAGGGTGACGGTTGGTGACGGTGGTGACGGTGTTTTTGGGATACCCCCACGGGAGCCGCCGACTGTCACCGAACATTCTTCCATCCGAAGCCGCAAGGCAGAGGATGGGCAGGGCGTAAGCCCTGCTTTAAGGGAGTCCAGAGGGAACGTCTGGCACACGACTTTGCAGGGCAAAGTGTAGTGTGTTACACCCTGTAAACGCAGTCGGAAAAATCAGAGGATTTTTCTGACCGCAGGGGTGGCTTTACGAGCCGAAAAAGGCGAGTAATGACCACGCCTGCATTTTGCGTTTACGGGGTGTTCTCCCGTAGGGTAGAACCGCCGATTTTACATACATTTGCTATGACGGTGACAATAGCAGGGGGTATCCCAAACTAACCGTCATCACCGTCACCACCGTCACCCGACTGCCTTGTGAGGGAAATCTCCCTGCACCCTTTCTTCCTGTGGTAGCCGTAACGGATGTTGTTTTCACTAAGAAAACTGGCACGGTATTCGTTAAGCCGCTTCGTCATAATGTTGGGCGGTGTTCCCGTTTCCCCCATCTGTTCCAGAAGCTCCGTTGCCGTGCCAGTCCATTCCCCTTTGTCCTGCATGAAATCCACCAGCCGAAAGAGGACATCAGGTATCGCTTCTTTGGCAAGCTGTTCCTGCTCCTTACGCTCCACCAGTTCCCAACTGCAATCATGGAAACGGAGCGTAAACTCCTGATAGGGCGTGTCCCTGCCCGTCACATACAGCTTTGCGGCATTGGACGCACGGCTTTCCTGTTCTAAAACAAAGGTTGCGTCCGCACTCCCCGTCAATCCCGTCGTTCCAGACACTTTGTTGAACACGTCGCTGTCATTCTGCTTTCGGATGTGGTGGACGACAATGACCGCCAGAGAGTGCCTGTCGGCAAAGTCCTTGATAAGGGAGATGTCCCCGTAATCGCTTGCATAGGCGTTGTCTTTGGATGCAGTGCGGACTTTCTGCAAGGTGTCAATCACAATGAGCCTGCTGTCGGGATATTCTTTCAAATAATCTTCCAACTGCACGATAAGACCGTCTGACAGCTTGCCGCTCGCCACCGCAAAGTGAAGCCGCCCGCTTGCTTCATCCGTCAAATGGAACAGCCTGTCCTGTATGCGGCAGAACGTGTCCTCCAAACAGAGGTAAAGCACATCGCCCTCCTGTGTCGGCATATCCCACAAGGGGATTCCCTGCGACACGCAAAGGCAGAGCTTTAACATGAGCCAGCTCTTGCCGATTTTCTGTGAGCCGCAGAACAGGGTTAAGCCCGTAGGTATCAGACCGTCCACCACAAAGGACGGCTTCTCAAGCGGCTCATAAAGGAGCGTGTCGGCGTTGACCGTCTGTAACTTCTGCATGGGATTCCTCCTTTCGGGCGGTGTCTTTGGTTTTGTTACGCATAGGCGTGACCTCCTTAAAATAGATTTACTCCCACGAAAAAGAGTGAGAGTATGTAATGCCGCCAGTCCCACGCCGATAAAAAGCGGATTTCTTTTTCGGATGGTAGCGGTCACGGTTGGAGATACTTCTTCATTTCTGCCTTGACCTTTTCCTTTGCAACTGAAACGGATTTTTGAATTGCGGAAGCGGTGCAATGCTCCATCTCGGCGATTTGGTAAAAGTTGAAATCATACTCGTAATAGAGCAGGAAACGCCGCCTTTGTATCTCTGGCAGTCGGGCAACCGCTTTAGCAAATATTTCATTTCTCTCTTTTTCAATCATCCTTTCATCAAGGGTTTTAGGAACCCGCAACGCACGTCTGTAAAGCGTTTCGTCCCATACCTCGTTAAACTCCCTGTGCCGCTGGTTCCATTGCTGAAGGTTCCTGTTTTTCCGCTCCATCTGCCGAAATTCAATGAATAACTGCTCGGACACTTCTAACTCGTGGTGTTCCCCCTGCCCGTCCTTAAAGCTGATAAAATACATTGTGCTGCTTTCCGTGGATTCCTCCCGAAGCGTATATGTCTTTGCCCCGTATGCCATTTCCATTCCTCCCGAAAAAAATTGAGTGAGAGGATTTCCCTCCCACCCAATAGCCCGTGGGGACGCTTAAATTTCCCCGAAAGGATAAAAAATAGGCTTTAATTTTTTACGGAGCCTTTCAAGGCGTTTGTAAACCGCCCTTTCGGTAAGCCCTGCCATTGCTGCAATCTCCCTTGTGGAATATCCCTGCATTTTCAGCAGGAGAATGAGCAGGGTATGCTTGTCCACTGTAAGAAGTACCTGATACAGCTTCTCGTCCTCAATCTCATCCAGTAAGTCCGCAACGGTATTTGGCTCTGCCTGCTGTTCAGCGTCCGCCATTCCCTCAAGGTATTCGCCGAAATCGCTCGTCCATCGGTAAAACCGCCTGTTGGAATTAAAGTCCGCCCTGTCCTCCATGCGGATTTGCTCAATGACCGCTTCATCAACGCCGCACTCTCGCAACACTTTTTCCTCGGCTTCTTTCCAGATACGCCATTTCCTATCCTCACGTCCGTGGTTGTATGCCATTCCTTATTTCCTCCAATCCGAATTTTTGAAAATGTAAAATCCAGATTGGAAAGGCGGCGAACGACAGCCAACAGCAGAAACAGCCCTGCGGCACATTCCGATAAAAAACGACAAAAGAAAAACCGCAAAGGCTCTGTGACCTCTACGGTTATAGGAGATATATATTCTGTTAAGTGGAGATTCTACTTCTGGTTTCATGGTGAGAAGTAGCGTTGCATGGGCAGGGATTTTTTTAACTGGCTTTCTGCCAATCCCTGATATGCTATGTATGGATAAACTCTGTGTTATGTGAGCAGATAGATAACCGCCCGAAAAAAGGAACATAAAAAATCCCCCAAACTCTAAAACACGTCTGGAGGGTAAAACTATTTTCATTTGGGTATGAAGATACAGCCCGCCAAAACATCGTTTTTTTATTTAGCGGGTTTGTTCCACATATAGAAAAACAGAGCCTATGAACTGTGATTTCACTTCACATATCCACTGGCTCTGCGTCTAATGCGTCTGGCTCTTTATAACAGATACTTCCATTGATTTTACATTGATTAAATGTTCTTGCTTACATTTCGGGCAATACAAAGGAAACCTTTTTAATTCTGTATCACACCGTATTTTCATGCGGGTCTTGCTATGGCATGAGGGACAGAATATCCAATGATTCTTTTCCATCTTTTCTCCATTTTTAAACTATGCTTTTATCTTTCCACTTTCCTCCCATAAAACGGCAAAAGCCAAGTAATGCCGTGCAGCTCCAAGTTAATACCGTTGTCCACCAAATCCCCCATTGCCCTATAAACGAAATATTCGTCAACCAGAAAACAAATACTAAGCGGCAGATGATTTCAACAATTCCATTTATCATTGAATACGCAGAATCTCCCGCACCGTTTAATAAATAACGCAATATCTGCCCCATGCCAAGCGCAATAAAAAACGTACTGGTAATGTGAATACCTTTTACGGCATTTTCAATAATGTCTGTATCAGATACAAAAATATTCATGATGATTCTACCAAAGCCCCAGAAAAGCAAAAGAAGAAGAATCGAATATACCACGCAGATTTTCAAAGCGGCAGCTAATCCCTGTCTGATTCTTTCTGTCTTTCCTGCCCCGATATTCTGTCCCGTATAAGTTGCCATTGCCGTACCCAATGCAGTGAAGGGCTGTTGGATTAAGTTTTCTATCTGGCTCGTTGCTGTAAAAGCTCCTATTACACTTGTTCCATATCCATTTATTACCCACTGTAAAATACTGGTTGATAAGTAAATAAACGAATACTGAAATCCCATTGGTATACATATCTTGATGATTTGCTTTGCCATACTTTTATCAAACTTTGCGTTCTTTAATGCCATTTCAAAATAGGAATACTTTCTTATGGCATAAACAAAACATAAGATTCCCGCTATTCCCTGCGCCAATAAAGAAGCGACTGCTGTCCCCTCGACACCCGTATGGAATATCAAAACAAATGCTAAGTCAAACACAATATTCAATATACTGCAAACCGCCAAAAAGATAATCGGTGTTTTCGCATCTCCTAACGAACGCAATACACTAAATGGTATGTAATATAGTATTACAATTACCAGACCGCCCAAGGATATTGACATATAATTGATGGAATCCTCTAACAGCGAAGCAGGCGTGTTTAGCAATACAAGAACAGGTTTTGTAACAAACAATGCTAAAAAAGAAATCATCAATGTACTCAATATTGTTATCATTGTGCCATTTCTAATTGCCAAAGCCGTCCCTTTTTCATCATTTGCCCCGTAAAATTGTGAAACAACAATCCCCGAACCAATTGCAATTCCTAGACAGAGGGAAGTAAATACCATAGATATAGAACTGGTTGCTCCTACGGATGAAAATGCGTCTGCACCTATCAAATGTCCTACAATAATTCTGTCCACAATGATAAACGACTGTTGAAATATTGTCCCAAACATAAGCGGAATAGCAAAACATAAAAGCAACTTTATGGGGTTGCCTTTTGTCATATTAGTTTGTGTACTCATTTTTATGTCTCCTTTCTTTTCATATGGCACTATTATAGGGATTTTAGGCAGAAGAAAGAAGAACAGAAAACAATTATAATCATTTTATCCGAAAAAAAGGGCTTTACCCTTTTATCGGATAAAGCCCTATAAATTCACTTTAATTATCTTGCGTATTGTATCATAGGATAGATGAAACTGTTCACAAAGCTCGTCAATACTCATGCCTTTTATATGCAAGTCAACAATGCTACTGTTTCGCTGCTCATAATACTTCTTAGAACCGCTATTACTTCCCCATGATTTTTTATTTTCCATTGAAGGAACATATAGCAACTGCCCATTTACATAAACGGACAATTCTTTTAAAAGTTCCTTCGGAAGCACATCTGCTGCATTCAGATATTTCATAATTCATTCCGTCCTTTACTTAATCTTATTAAATAAAGTGCAGAATCAGCAGACTATGCAACTTTCATTTAACCCATACAGACCGTTGCATTTCTACTATTCTGCATGGGAAAATTCACTATCTGAACAATTCTGATTTTTAAAGTCCATTACCAAACACCTCCTTCGGTAAGTCCATGAACAATAAGTATACATACTTTGATATTCTACCATGATTTTTTTGAGAATTCAATATTTTTGAAAATTTCACATTGTAACTTTTCGCTTAAACAAGCTATTTAAAAACGGCAAGGATTTCTCCCCGCCGCTTTTAGCCTTATGTGTGTATAATTTCCCTATTCACAATCTCCCTCGCACACGCCCTTATGTTATTGAGCCGCCCTGTCCATTCTAAGGCGTTTTCTTCCTTTAGGCGTTCCGTTATGCCCTGTGTTTCTTTCATGCTCTCTATGAGCCTTTCAAAGCGTTCCTGTGCCTGCTTGTTGATGTCGGCAAGGTATGTATTCAGCTTGCCGCTTGTGAGAAGATTCGTGTATGTAACCTTGCGGTACTGCTTCAGATAGTCCAAGTGCCGCTGTCCCCATATTCCTATGGGCTGTTCTTCTTCGGTGGGTACAGCCAAACACGGTATTAAATAATCGCCTTGCCGCTCGTATTTTCCACCCAGTTTCTCAAATAATGATTTTGCCATTGCCTGTTACCTCCACATTCTTTTTTATTTTGAATGTCCGCAAAATCCGTCCTACATCGCTCGGTCGCCACGGACAGTCTAAATGGTGCAGTGCAATCAGACGCTCCTGCACGTTTGTCCCTGCGCCCATTTTCTGCGTAGAGCCGATTAAGACCCGTACTTTGCCACTTCTGACCTGTGCAAACAGATTCTTTTTTTGCATTTCGGATTTGGCATTGTGGATATATGCGATTTCATCTTCGGGAATGCCCTTGTCTACCAACAGCTGTTTTAAAGCATCATAGACGTTAAAATCTCCGTTGCCGTTCGGCGTGGATAAATCACAAAACACCAGCTGTGCCGCTTGGGTATCTGCTGTTTCTGTCCAAATGCGAAATATATTATCCGCGCACACATCAGCTTTGCTTTGCGTCAAAGACAAGCTTTCTGCATCTATCAGACGTTCATCCAGCGCAAGCTTTCGTCCCTCGTTTGTAACCTTGAGCATATTATCCTCATACGGCTCTACCAGCCGCTTGTGAATGGCTTCGGCGCGTTCGGCAAGACTTGATATATACTCCTGCTGGAATTCCGAAGGCTTTACCACAATATTGTGGTAATTTGCTTTCGGAACAGGCAGATTCAACATATCCGCTGTTTTAATATCCGCAACCTCTTTGAAATTCGACATCAGCTCCGGCAGATTATTGAACTTCGCAAACCGCGTTTTGAATCGGTAGCCCGTACCCTCAGGCGCAAGCTCCATTTCCGTGGTCTGTTCACCGTACACGGACGCCCATTCGTCAAAACGCTCTAAATCCAACTCCTGCAGTCTGCTGTATTGCAGATACCTCTGCATTGTGTACAGCTCTACCATACTGTTGGAAATAGGTGTACCCGTTGCGAACACAACGCCTTTTTCGTGGGTGATTTCATCAAGATATTGGCATTTCATAAACATATCCGAAGATTTTTGAGCTTCGGACTGTGCAATGCCCGCGACATTGCGCATCTTTGTAACCAAAAAGAGATTTTTGTAATAGTGCGCCTCATCCACGAACATTTTATCCACGCCGAGCTGTTCAAACGTAATAACATCGTCTTTGCGGCTTTGCGCCGTCAGACGTTCTAGCCTGTCCTCAAGCGCACGTTTGGAGCGTTCCATCGCTTTCACACTGAAATGCTCGCCGTTTTCTCTTTTGGCACTTTCGATTCCTATTATCAGTTCTTCAATCTGTCTGCAAAGCATAGCTTGCTGCCGTTCCGCAGACATCGGGATTTTTTCAAACTGGCTTTGACCGATAATGACCGCGTCATATTCCCCTGTAGCAATCTTAGAGCAAAACCGTCTTCGGTTTTCTTTTTGAAAATCCGTCTTACGGGTAACGAGAATATTGGCGTTCGGATACAGCAACAGAAAATCGCTTGCCCACTGTTCTGTCAGATGGTTCGGAACAACAAAAATGGATTTTTGGCACAAGCCCAAATACTTCGACTCCATTGCACCCGCAATCATTTCAAACGTCTTTCCTGCACCGACCACGTGTGCCAGCAATGTGTTGTTGCCGTAGAGCATATGTGCCACAGCATCATTTTGATGCGGACGCATCTGAATTTCAGGATTCATACCGTGATAACGGATATGCTGTCCGTTATATTCACGCGGGCGAATGCTGTTAAAGGTTTCGTTATACAGACGGCACAGCCTGTGTCTGCGCTCCTGATCCTTCCATATCCACGAGGAAAATGCCTGTTTGATTGCATCCTGCTTACCCTGTGCAATCGCCGTTTCCTGCGCATTTAAAACGGATTTTTCCTTTCCGTCAATATCGGTTACTGTATCAAAAATCCGCGTATCGCGGCTGTTTAATATATCTTCGATAATGCGGTAAGCGTGTGCACGTTTTGTGCCATAGGTACGGATTGCTTTGATGCTGTACGCGTCATAAGAGCGGTTGGATATTTTCCATTCGCCTAAATAACGGTTATACGTTGCTTCTACCTTACTCTGTGCGGAAAGCGGTGTGTCTAACAGTTCATACATAAACTGATTGACAATGTCCTCGGGAAGCCAAGCAGAATTTAACTGCACAGAAATTTCTGCCGGTCCCAATTCCTGCGGCTGTACCTTTTCCAGCGCTTCCACATTGACAGAAAAAGAAGCCGCGTCCTTTTGGGCGGCGGCTTTTGCCTGAGCAAGCTTTTGACGGACATTTCCCGACAAATACGCATCTGCACTCAGATATTTTTCGGACAGTGGATTTTCTTCCCGGTACAACGGATTCAGAAAAACAATCCCGCGCAGCTCTTCGGCAAGCACTTGCTCCTCTTTTCCCGTCAGCGTCTGCATAAATTCCATATCTACCCTTGCGCGCTCGGAAATGGATACAGCCAACGCTTCGGTTGCTGTGTCCACATGGGTAACAGCCTTCTGCGCCCGAATCGTCCGCTTGGAGAAAATATCAGCTTTTCCGACTACGTTGCCCTCATCATCCAGCCGTTCCAACGCAAACAGCAGCGGAGAACTGCTGTCATCCTGAAACGCCGAACGGTTTGTGCGCGACGTCAGATAACCGAATTCCTTTATAAAGTCGTCATACAAGCGGTTTAAATCGCCCTGTACACGCTTTATCTCTGCATCGGGATAATCTTCGGTCTGATAGTCTAAAAGCTTTCTGACGCAGTCCCGAACGCCTATCATACCCTTTATGCGTGCTGTTCTGGCTTTCGGAAGGTCCTGTAAAAACATCTGTGCGTTTTCACGGAAATACAACTCGCCGTTAAGAACGGTATACGAGAAATTGCGCACGTTCGGATCAGCGGGAATTACGCTCGCAACATCCGTTGTTTCAGCTGATTCTATATGCTGTTCTTCAACAACTGCCTGGATGTTCTGAATGGCATCTGCAAGCAGTGCAGATAAATTCGCATTATCAAACGGCTTACAAACCAGCTGCGGACCGAACGGGCCCGAAGCAACTTTTTCTTCGCCCAAAATCATCTCAGGGTGGCTTTGATAGTATGAGTTTGTTGTGAGTATCTGCTTTTGCACACTGCCGTCACGGTCTGTGTATTCGCTTTCATGCACGGCAACTGCGTCAATCCACTTCGGCGGATTCAGCTCAATATCTACTGCCCGTTCGCGTTTTTGCAAAAACAAAATATCTGTGCTGATGTCCGTACCCGCGCTTTTTCGGAATGTGTCGTTCGGCAAACGGATTGCACCGAGGAATTCGCATCGCTGTGCAATATATTTGCGGACACGGTTATCCCGCTTATCCATTGTGCCGCCGCCCATACCGTTTGAAGTAATGAACGCAATGACACCGCCCGGACGCACCTTGTCTATGGTTTTGGCGAAGAAATAGTCGTGAATCACGAAATTCAGCTTATTGTACTGCGTGTCAAACACTTTCATTGAACCGAAAGGTACATTGCCGACTGCGACGTCAAAGAAGCTGTTCGGCAACAAGGCGTCTTCAAAGCCCTGTACGCCGACAGATGCATTCGGATACAGTTTTTGTGCGATTCTGCCGGACAGAGAATCAATTTCCACACCGTACAGCTTGCTTTTCTGCATCTCTGCAGGCAGCATACCGAAAAAGTTACCCGTACCGCAGGCAGGGTCAAGAATATTGCCCGTTTTAAATCCCATATTACCGATTGCCGTATAGATTGCCTGAATTACAGCAGGCGGTGTATAGAACGCAGTCAATGTGGATGCACGTGCAGACTTGTATTCTTCGGGGGAAAGCACTTGTTGCAGTTCTTGGAATTCTGCCGACCAGTTCTCTTTTGTTGCGTCAAAAGCATCCGAAAGACCGCCCCAGCCGACATATTTTGCGAGAATTTCCTGTTCTGCAGGGGTAGCATTCCGATTTTCCTGTTCGAGCGCATGCAGTGTTTGCACAGCGGAAATATTATTCTGAAATCTTTCTTTCGGCGTACCGACGCCCAAATCAAAATCTGTAATATGATAATTGATTTTCAGTACATTCGGCTGCACAGCGACTTCTGTAGGTTCAGCTTCTAATACAGTTTCGGTGTTCGTCTGAAATTGCACAAGCTCATCATCCGAAAGATATACAAGATCATCGAAAGCAAGACCGTGCAAGCCTCTTTCAATCATATCTTCAAGGTTTGCGAACTGTTCGGTTCTGACAACTGTACTATCCACAAGCGTTTCGATTTTGAAATCCGTGAGATTGGCTCTTGCCCGTATTTCGTGCGCTTCGTCTTCAGTCGTCGTATACGCAAGAGAAATATTGGAAAGGTCAGAAAAATCTGCGCCCTCTTCCAGCTCAAACTCTCCCACACAATAGCGGTCTATGAGCCGTTTAGCTTCCGAAAGAAGCGAATCAGCAGTTTCAGAGGGTGTCGGTTCTTTTGGATTAGGCGTTAAAACGGTTCGGACAACACGTTCACCGTTTTCCGTTGTTGCCGCTGTAACATCATATCCACTGTCAAGAAGCGCATTTATATACGTATCTGCACGGTATGCAGGGAATCCGCACATCGGCACACGCTGTTTGCCGTTAACGGCGCGGGCAGTCAAAGTAAGGTCGAGCAATTCGGCAGCCATTTGTGCGTCAGCATCATAGGCTTCAAAGAAATCCCCGACTTGATACAGCAAAATGCCTTTCGGATTTTCAGCTTTTATATCACGGTATTCCGCCCAAAAACGGTTTCTCGTATCCTGTGCCTGTACAGTGTCGTCCGCCTCTTGTTCTGTGGATACAGTTTCTTCCGCTGTAGCTTCTACTGTTACAAGAACCTTAAGATGCTCATTCAGAGGATTCTCACGCAGCTTTTCTTCAAAATCCGATTGCGGATAATGTGTCTGAAGCAACGGAAAAGTAACATCAGAAAGCAAAATATCAGGTTCAACCGCAAGAATGTCATATTTATTTGCACCAATATACACTTGCGTTCCGATATGATACTCATATCGAATCTCTGTCTGTATTGGCTCTGACTGTTCTGTGAGGTCTGTGCGGTACGGTTGAAAGGCTTCTTTTAATGCGATAGCACGTTCGGAGAATTCAGGGTATTTCTCAATCGTATCTAAGGATTCGTAAATCAACGGATAAATGGGATCGCCCGTCATATGCCACATATGTGTAATATCCGACGTGCCGACTTGGAACTCGTGCATACAGCCAACAATCAAAACATATTGGTTTAACGGCTCTGCAGCTACTGCGTTGTATGCGTGAACCAAATTACCATAATCTTCTGCAATCGCATCGCGCACCTCGCGCTCTGCCAGTGCTTTTCGATAAGCAGGATACGCTTCGACTTCTGCTGGGAGCAAGTATCGGTTTGCCTCAATCAGCTGTTCTATACGCTTTGCGGCAGCCGTCCACGGCATACGGTATTTATCTTGTCCGTCACTACTGACTATCTCAATACCCTTACTGTCATACAGAACAGACAGATCTCCCGATACACCGCGTCCGCGGCCACTGTACAACTTTTTCAAAAAGTCTGCATTTTCCTTAACCGTTTCTTTTTTCTGAAACTGCTCGAAAATTTGATATTTCCCATTTCCATACACAGCCCAGCTTTGCAGTAAGGTATCAACCTGTTCTTGCGACAAAAAAAGCGGCAGGGTGTTTTTTAACCCTGTCGCTTTTCGCGGACTATTTTGTTTTACGCGTAAATCAGATCCTGAAGCACCTGCTCCCGCGTCGTTTCGCGCAGATTGGTCATCCGTCCGATCCACTGCATCGGATCGCATTGCTTGAGTTCCTCTGTCAGACCGTAAGACGCTTGATTCTGCTCGATCAGGCGATCCCACATTTCGCTCGCCTGCTCCTCCGTTGTCTGAAGGTGCGTCTGTAATTGTCCCGTGACTTTCAGCTCTGTGTAAAGAATCGGTTTGTGCTCTCGGAGGTACGCCAACCGCCGTCTCGTCCAAAAACTTTTCTCCATTGAAATCTGCCTGCCTCTCTTTTAAATTTGTGTCTTTATTATATCCCTTTTCCTGTAGCTTGGCAAGTGACGACCCCTTGTCAAAGTCCAGAACTTTGGACTTTTCAGCAAAAATTTTCATATTTGCCATAATTATTGTTTGCAAAACTTCAGACGCCGACTGACTTACAGCCGTACCGATGGATATAACGGTGGAAGAATCCAATGCAGATACATTTTGAAAACGGGATTGTAAACGCACAGCGTCATTCTTCATATCACAGCGCAGCGCACAAATATATGCAGAAGAATCGGCAACCAGCCGAACCGCCTGTTGTAAAATTTCCTCTGCGCTCAGTTTGGATGATTCGGAATCGGATAAAACAGATACCAATTCGGGCAAAAGCTGTTCTGTTTTCTCTGCCGCGGCTATTTCCGACGCTGATAAAACGGCAGATAAAAGCTCGCCTTCATTTATACCGTAGGCTTCGTTCAGCGCATGCACAGCTTCAGGCGTATGTTCCAATTTAAAAATCGGAACTGAGATGCTCTCTGCCGTTTCTGCTGTATCAGAAATATCAAACACGGTTTTTAAGCCGTTCTGCTCTCCGTCGGCAGAAAACAAAGAGATTCCGTTTTCTTCCCGAAAGACGTTTCTTCTGTATTTGCCGTTCCACACATTTTTGCTGAGAACCAACTTTGCGTGCGGATCCTGCGCGTATATGAGAATTTGGTCATCAAAATCCCGTTTATAATTATACGCAACCGTCTGCAAAAACTCTGCCCAACAGTTCGGTGTAAGAATCTTCTGAACTGTATTTAAATAGAGTTTGAGCAACGAATTCCGATTATCTATCATAATCTGTCCCCCTTTTTAGACTGTATAATTGTTTAGCTTTGGAAGCTTGTAGACTTTTTTGTGTTTGCAATTTGTTACATCCCCATAAACGGCGTTTCGGCAACGCTTTCAGCCGCTGGTTTCTGAGCGGTATCCATATCGGAAATACTGACTTCTGCATTTTCCTGCTCATACCATTCCGTCTGCGCCTTTGTCGCCTTTTGGAGGGCGTGTAGAAAACGGGAATCTGCATTTACTTTTTCTACCGTCAGGTTCAGTGCATCCAAGGTATCGCTCAAATCCTGCGTGTAAGCATACTCATGATTTGCCAATTCATAATCGAACATATCATAAATGAAGCCATCGCCCGTCAGATCTGCCGCAATGGCATCTGCAAGTTCTTGATGATGGCTCTCAAACATTGTGCGCAACTGCGGCGCATCGGATTTTCGATAAAATCCGCCTGCGCCGAACGAATATATAGATTGTGTGTCCGTCGGATTTAATCCAAGCTTCTGCATTCCATCATCAAATTGCTGCTGACTGAATGCAAAAAACATCGGAAAGCTGTTAAATTCAGCTTGATGCCTTGTAATCATCTCTTGATACGCATTCATTTTATCTCTCTCCTTTTCATAATTTCACATCCCCATCATCTGCATTTTGACAACGCTTTTTTCTGCATCCAACGTCTGCGGTTCGGGGATTTCAGCGCTTTGCGCAGACGTCTCGGACTGCACATCCCCGGCAATCTGTTGTGTCGGGCAAACGGCTTGATTGATTTTGTTCAGGTGCGTCACAATGTTATTCACAAGCACGCCCACCGTGCTGTGATAATATGTGCCGTAGTAAATATTGTGCGACTGCAAAAACATCTGTACACCTTTATCAATCGCTCTGCTTTCGGCGGCACTGTGGATTCTGCCCGCCTGTTGAAAAACCTGCCCTCGTTGAATAAACAGGTTGAAATTTTTGTGACCGTGAAAATCACGGAGTACCTCTGCTTCAAAATCGCTGTTCGGCTCTTTTAAATACAAAAGTCCTAAAACAGTCGGGCTGTCGGTAACCACAACGTCCACCTTGCCGAGCAAACGGTTGATGCGGTGAGATTGCTCTTTAAAAAGCATCTGCTGATGTTCCAAAGAGCCGTCAAGGATGTCCGTTCTGCCGTCCCAAACAAATTCTTTTGCATACTCGGACACGTATTCAGCTTCAATACCCCGCTTTTTCAGTTCGCTGGCAATTTCCCAAGCACACGTGGTTTTGCCTGCGCCCGGACCTGCAAACAGATTGACAACTACCGTTTTCCGCACAGGCGCAGAGTCTTGCATAAAGTCCTTTTTTCTCTCTATCTCTACAGCTGTAGGACGATGTCTGTGCAATGCCTCCTCTGCTTCGTTGAAATCAGAAAATCCACCCGCTGCAGAAGCAAAGCTACCATTCACCTCATCATAACCATAGTAATTAAAATACTTTCCGTTTGGAGCCTGTATAACAGCAATGCTTTCCTCGCCGGACTGATACCGGGCAATGATCTGTTCATCTAAAACTTTCATCGTGTACAACTCCCTTCGTTAAAAATTTAAAACGGCAAGCCGTCATCCTCAGGTGCAGTCGGAATTTCGGTAAAATCCTGCGGCACAGGCGGTTCGGACGGTGATTCATCCTTTTTCTTTTCCCCGCAGAACGACACATTGTCCGCGACGATTTCCACGGCGGTGTGCTTGTTGCCGTTTTTGTCCTCATAGCCGCGGGTCTGAATCGAACCCTGCACGGCAATCATAGAACCCTTGTGAAAATATCTTGTTACAAACGCCGCTGTTTGCCGCCAAGCGACAACATTGATAAAATCCGTCTGCCGTTCCTCACCTTGTTTCGCGTAAGACCTGTCTACCGCAACGGTAAACGATGTAACCGCCAGCCCGCTGTTGGTTGTGCGCAGTTCAGGGTCGGCAGTCAGCCTGCCCATAATGATTGCACTGTTTAATGCCATAATACTTTCCTTTCAAAAAATACAGTGTATGAAAAAACAGCACTTTATGACACGATGTCACAAAGTGCTGTTTCATGAGAAATATTTGCGGTTATTGTGCAATAAAAGTATAGCCGTTTTCAGCCGCGAACGTTTCGGCATAGGAACCGGATGCACCGCAAATTGTCGTAAGATTTTTACATCCGCCAAAAGAGTCCGTCGCAATCTGCTTTACTCTGTCTGGAATCGTTACACTTTCCAAAGTACGACAATTATAAAAAGCCTCTCTGCCGATTCTTGTTGCTCCCTTCGGAATATATATACTTTCAAGCAATACACAGTTTTTAAAGGCATAATTATCAAATACAGTCACACTGTCGGGAATAGTTATACTTCTAAGTTCGGTACAGTTGCTAAAGCTATGCTGAGTAATTGTTGTCACGCCGTTAGGGATAGTTACGCTTTTCAAAGCAGAACAGTAATTAAATGCATAAGCACCGATAAAGGTAACACCATCGGGAATGATAATGGTTTCAAGAGATTTACACCCATTAAATGTTCCGCTTTGAATTTCTGTAATGTTTTGAGGCAGTTTTACATTTATAAAAGAACTGCACCCTGAAAAGGCATAGCTGCCAATATATGTTACATTCTGCGGAATATCAAAATCATTGAGAGAAGCACAATGGTTAAAAGCATAAGCCCCAATAACTGTTATACTTTCAGGCAAATTTGCAGTTACAAACGCACCACAATCAAAAAAGGCATAATCACCGATGTTGGATACACCGTTTAAAATAGAAACCGTGAGTAATTCGTTTCTGCCCGAGAACGGACTTTTGTTTTGTGAAGCATCCCAACTCATCATTAAACCGTCACTGTTTTCACCGTTTTTAAATATGGTTACCGCTGAAAAATCCTCGTTAAATTGTGCAACCACATATTCAAGCTTTGTCAACCCGATAGCATAAAGATGTTCATCTGCATTGATTTCATCCAGCGTATAAAATTTCTCCGCTACATCAAAAGTGAACGTCGCTGTATCGGTATAAACACCCGCATACCGCGCTTTTGCAGTCAGTGCCGCACCGAAAGAAACAGAAACAGAATCATCGGGAGTACCCGCCGCCTTTGACAGCACCTTTGCGCCCGAAACAATCGCATTGCCCGTTTCATCGAACAGTTCATATGGCAGTTCTACGC